>ERZ1673699.505-NODE-505-length-42689-cov-4.700333_pt1 | contig 42689 bp, 40 predicted proteins | sample MGYA00580229_ERZ1673699 | MGnify/ENA primary metagenome ERZ1673699 (study PRJEB41218, sample SAMN15661785) | gut metagenome | host: Homo sapiens | place: Canada: London | collected 2015-08-20/2019-03-30 | study: EMG produced TPA metagenomics assembly of... | reverse complement strand
TTAGTCTTGTTTTCAAATTTATTTTTATAAATCAAAACTAATTCTTTCTTTTCATCTGGACTGAGATTCTCTTTAGATGCTAGTTCTCTTGCCCTTTCAATGCTTTTTGTCAAGTCATTTATGGTGGAGGAATTTCTTTCTGTATTAACTCCGTCTTGCTTTAAGGCATTTTCATCAAAGTTTAGATGTTCTATATATTCTTTTGCACGTGCAACATTTTCATCAGATGTGTCTAATTCTTCTTCGGGGATGTAAGGCTTTTCTTCCGGTTCTTTAGAAAATTTTTCAAGCCTATACATATTTTTTGCATCTTCGCTTGCAACTGCCTTTAGGCTCACTGGTACATAGCCCTCAACCTTTATATCAACCTTATCACCTACATTTAGACCATAGATGTATAAAAAGAGTCCCTCAACCTTGTAGCCTTTTTTTCCTTCTACCTCTTTATCTAGCCTTTCAATTTGTTCAGAACCCAAGGATACATGGCCATCTTCATTTGCAAGCTTCTCTATCCAAGCCTTAGAATCGTCACTTCTTTCTGCTACTTGAATTGATTTTTGGTGGAATCTATTTGTTGTAAACTCAACTCTTTTTATTCTTGGACCCGGTTTTTCATCTTCAAAAATAGGTGCTTCTTCACCCTTAATGCCTTCTTCGCCCAATGGGTTTATGAGAGCTTTTCCAATCGTATTCTCATCTAACTTCTTAGGCACTGAACTATGGCCCCAGAACTCAGGATATTCTTCAGCAATTTTTCCGCTGCCTTTTTTGCCAGGCTCAACCTTTCCTATGACATTCTTGGTTATCTTTACACCAGCTTCTATTGCCGGACTAACAACACTTCCATTTCCAGCTCTTAAATATGCAATCTTGCTAGAAATTGTTCCTTGTCCACAAACTGCATATCCACCTTCTCCACTATGGCCCGTGCCTCCCAAGGCAACAAGTCCTCCGTCGCCGAGAATCTTGCCACCATTTGTTAAGACTAGGGCATTTCCTCCTCTTGATGTTGTGGCAGATGTTCCTCCTCCATAGGTATAGAGATTTGAATTTTCTAAAATTGTAAGAGATCCTCCGTCAACCTCTACCCCAGTTTGTCCTCTATAAGGCTTACCATTGGATTCGCTTCCTGTTGGAGATTCATCTCCTTTTACAAAGACATTTCCTCTTATAAAGGCCTTGCCCTTTACAAGTACAACAGGTCTTGTGTTCTTGACAGCCATATTTGTATCTGTCAAGTTGTTTGTATTAGAATAGATGTATGAGCTTTCCAATACAGCTCCATCATTTAATATGATTTGGCCTTGAATTGATGAGCCCGAGACCACTTTTGCATCAGACGGTTTTCCAAATTTTCCTTGGAATGTGCCATCAGGATCATAATTTACCCTGAGCCTTCCGCCATTAACTGTAATCTTTCCGTAAATTGAAGAATCATGTATATTTAAAATCGCACCCTCGTTGACGATTATATTCACTCCAGAAAAAACTTTCATATTTACAAGAGTCAAGTTGCTTCCCTTTTGCAACACAAAATTTTGGATAGGAGTCCTATCCTCATCTGGTTTGTACTCAAACTCTTCTCTTTTAGGATTATCGCTCAATTTAAAAATCAGACCCAATTGTCCATAAGTTCCGCTTTCATGCGAGCCTTGCCATAGATTTATATTTTGGGGTACTAGATATTCTTGATTCTTTCCCTTATTCTTTTCATTGAAATAAGCAATATACCAAGGTTCTTGATTAAAAAGGACCTTGCCATTTGCAGTTGTTTTAAGTCTTGTATTTACATTTTTCATTACCTTGTCAAGATAAGTCGTTTCTATATCCGAAACAGAAAACCAGGCTTCATTGCTGCTTGCCGTTCTGCCATAGATGTCTACAAGCTCTATCTTTACTGGATAGTCTCCAACATTTTTGGGTTCTCCAGCAAGAGTTATAGAAGAATCTCCCGCATTATAGCTAGGCTTCATACCAGATTTTTCGTCTAGTATAATCTTTGTGCGTCCCTTGTCCACTTCTATATCCGACTTGGAAAGCTCCTTCCAAGCTCCCGGGATAGGTCCTTGATTCTCTTCTGTAATTTGTCCATAGACCTTGATGTCCGAGTTTTTGTTATCACTTGTCGTTCCAGTAGCAGCGCTTACCGCATCATACTTTTTTTGACCTACAAGAGCCCCTTCAAAATAGCCCTCAAGTTTGATATGCAGTTTGCCCTTAGGCGGATGAGCCAAGTCAATCTTTTCAAAATTTTCATCCTTACGAATAAAATGTAGCTTTTCCCCTGAATTTAATTCCAAAGTCAAAGTGTGTTTATTTCTAATCGGATCAATGTAGAGTTTGCCATCTGAAACGCAGTAGCTTTTACCTTGTGTCCATCCAATACCACCTTTATAAGTTATCTTTTTATGCTCAAAAACTGTATCAGTTTTTACACCAGATATCTTTTCTGCTATGGCTTCTGGTTCTATTGATATCTCCATTTTTTGGGCATCCTCATCTGTCAAAGTTAATTTTATATCTATACTAGCTGCATCAACCTCGCTATTTGCAAATACAGTAGTCAGATTAAAAATCATCATAATGCATAAAATCAGAGCCAACACTCTTTTCTTCATCTCTTAATACCTCCTATGATAATATTGGTTAGCAAACACTAACGAATTAAGTCTAGTATAGATATTATCTTTTGTCAATAAAAAACGCTATCACGATAAGACATATATTTTTGAATTTATTATTTTTATAATATTTCATAAAAAAATCCTATATAAAACACAATTTTGTGCTTTATATAGGACATTTATTAGTATTCAATTAATCATCTATAAGGGCGTCTAACTCTTCAAGTCTATCTATCCAAGCAAGATCATCATTCTTAGCTTGCTTTTTATTTTTATTTCGCTTTGCACTATTTTTATCACTAAACAAAGATAAAAGTAATATTATTGGGAAAAACGCTATCATAAATATTATCTTTACTAAGCCAATTAAGCTCTTAATAATCATAACTACTTCTCCACTACTTCTGAAACATTGTCACGCTTTATGACTTCAAAAGTCTTGTCGCCTATGTTTGATAGATATTTTGAGTGCGTTACCATGATTATCTGCCTTTTAAAGCTTTCGCTTACCTTGGATAAAAATTCTGCAACATTGTAAATATAATCTTCTGAAACGAATTTTGCTGGCTCGTCAAGCAGTATCGGTCCTTCAATCTTGGGATTAAATACTTCTATCATCGCGAAACGAAGCGCAAGTGAGATGATATCTACATATCCACCGCCTCTTTGCTCTTGCGGATCTGTAAGAACTTTTTTGCCATCTACTTCATCTTCTAGAAAAAAGTCAACAGCAACCTTACCATTGATGCTTTTTTCTTCAATCACGAACTTGCTTTGCGAAGCAAAAATTTCATGAAGTGCGCCTGTAACCATGCTCTCGATGCTCTTAATTGCTTGTTTTCTTGCGTAATCACTAGTTTTTTCTAAAAGCAGCTTTGTTTTTTCGAAGACCATGTTCTTCTCGTCAAGGCACTCTGCCTCTTTTGTAAGCGAAGCTTTTTTCTCGACAAGCATCTCCCTCTTGGTTTTATCTTGCAAAATTTTATTTTCTAGAGACTTATTAAATTTTTTAATTCTATCAATCTCTAAAGCGTAATTAATCATTGTCTTTTAAAAGCTCCTCTGCCTTTGTAATATCTGTAGCTATTTTATTTTCTAAATTTTTTATCTCTGCTTCAAGGTTTTCAGGCTCTATGCCAAGCGCTTTTATCTCTTTAATGATGTTCTCCCTATCATTAAGAAGAATGTTTAGCCTCTCCTCATACTTAACCTTATTTAGCTTTGCCTTGTCTAAACTGTCTTTCAATGCCTCAAGTCTATTTGTATAATCCATAATATCACCTTTTATAAATATTCTTTCACAATCAAATCGATGTGCGCCTTGTCAACGTCTGAGTTGCAATATGGGCACTTCTTTAGCTTGATAAGTAGTTCCGTGTATTCTTTTAAGTCTTTATTTAAATTGTCATCGTTTTCCTTAATGAAGTACTTACCTTTTTCAATTGACACATTTAATTCGTTTAAACGTTTTTTTAATTCATTAAGCTTATTAAATGCATTTAAATTTTTGATTATGGTATTGTCTATATCAAGCTTTTCTGTTATATTTTTACTTTTCTTGTAAATGGCTTCGGTTTTATCGATATCTAATTTTATCAAAGCTAGTTTATTTTGATAAGATTTATATTTATTTAAAATTTCATAAGACTTAGAAATATTTTCTATAAGCGCTTCGTTGGATAAAATTTTATCGAAATCCTTTATCTTTTCAATTAAATAGTCTTTATTTTTCTTGTTCTCATCAAGTTTATTTTTAAGTGAATTTATTAAATTTAGATTTTCTACTGATTCTTCTATATTTTTTGTAAGTGTCTCTCTATCTTTAAGTAATTTTTCTTCTTTTTCAATATCTTTATATATTAAAATTTTTTCATCAAGCTCTTTAATTTCTTCATTTATCCTCTTGATATCAGACTTTTGAGATTTTATATCCTTGTTCGTATCATCAATGGCTTTGTCAACTACATCTAAATTATACATCTTACCGATAAGAGCTGACTTTTGTGTCGCTGTATGGCTAAACATGAAAGGTCCATCGTGCTGAAACTGTATATTGAAGTTGATGTCACTCGCCTTATCAAGCGTAATCTTTTTTATCTTCATCACGTTTGATACTTCTGGTGGAAGCCCTGTTCTTAAGCTGTTAAACTCTTGAACTTCGCCAGTCTTCTCATTATATATGATATATAAATTTTCTTTTTTCGAACGCTTTCTCTCAACTGAGTAATCATTATTAAAATAAATTCTGACAGATACAAAATCTTCGTTATTTCTAAGCATACCAAGTCCTTGCGGTTCATTGAAAAATACCCAGCGTATTGCTCTTAGTATCGATGTTTTGCCATTGTCAGATGGTCCGACGATTACGTTTAGTCCATCTGCAAAATCAAGCGAAGTAAATTTATGCGATTGAAAATTAATTAGATCTATCTTTTTAATCTTGACCATGAATATCTTCCTCCGCCTTCTCTAAGCGCTTTTTCGCCTCGTCTATAACTTCTTTCTCTACATTGTCAGACTTAATAATCTCTTCTAAAACGCTATAGTAGTCGTACTTATCAAAGTCTGCCGCTTCTTTTATGGTGTTTTCAAAATTAAGAACTTCTAATTTATCATTCTTGTGCTTTTCGATGTATTCTCTGTCTAAAACTTCATAGCCAGGTTTTGCGCACTTTACATCTATAAGCTTGATATCTGGCTTTAGGTCATCATTTATCTCGATTAAAGCGTACTGAGGCATCCTCTTGTACTCTTCTGTCGTGTTTGAGCACCTTGTAAGCGAACCAGGATTTAAAAATATTCTATCGTTAAGGCTTATTATGCCAAAGCCTGTGTGGTAGTGACCTGATAATGTTAAATCCGCCTTAGTGTTGATTATATCGGTAACAACAGTGTGTTCTATCTCTTTTATAAATGGTTTTTCTAATAGCATGCCATGAACGACATTTATCAGAAACTCGCCATCTTTTTTATCATATTCACTAAGTAGATAGGCTTCTTTATCTTCAGCGTCCATCTTGTATATATATGGTGTGCCAATAATTTTAACGCTATTGCCATTAGAAAATTTTTCTTCAATAGTATTTTCTCTATCAAGCATCTCAATAGCGCCAAAGGACTCGAGTAGTCCTAGGTGCGTTCTTGGAAGCGTATCGGGATTACGGCCATATATATCGTGATTACCACTAACCACATAAAATTTTATATTATTTTCTTTTAAATAAAAAAGAATCCTATTAAATTTGACAAGACAAATAGTTGAAACGGTTGGAGTATCAAAAAGATCTCCACCGTGAACTATAAAATTGGCTTTGTTTTCAACTGCAAAATGAGCAGCCTCGTCAATCTTACTTATTACCGTTTCAAAATAATTATCAAGTCTATTTATAGGATTTTTTTCTTTTATATGTGTATCTGTTATAAATACAAATTTCATTATATCAACTTTATTCTTCTGTATTTTCTTCTGCTTCTAAAGCTTCGTCTTCTTTTTTACTTGCTTCTCTAACCTTTAATTCTATCTCTTCCATAAGCTCAGGTTTTTCTTTGAATAATTGTTTAACATTTTCTCTTCCTTGGCCAAGTTTTTCACCGTTGTATGAGAACCATGCGCCAGCTTTTTCAACTATACCTCTATCAACTGCAACGTCTAGGATGTCGCCTTCCTTAGAGATGCCTGTTCCATACATAATATCAAATTCAACTACCTTAAATGGAGGAGCAACTTTATTCTTAACAACTTTAACACGAACTCTGTTACCTACGATGACATCTTCTTTTTTGCCAACTGCTGTCTCTTCTTTTTGCTTGATTACATCAAATTTTCTTATGTCAAGTCTTACTGATGAATAGAATTTCAATGCCTTACCACCAGTAGTTGTCTCAGGACTACCAAACATGATACCGATTTTTTCTCTTAATTGGTTAATAAATACTACTGTTGAATTTGTTTTTGATATAACACCCGATAATTTTCTCATCGCTTGTGACATAAGTCTTGCTTGTAAACCGATTGTTGCGTCGCCCATAGCTCCTTCGATCTCAGTCTTAGGTACAAGTGCTGCAACTGAGTCAACAACAACTAAATCAACAGCGCCGCTCCTAACAAGTGCTTCTGCTATGTCAAGGCCTTGCTCGCCATTATCTGGTTGAGATACTATAAGTTTATCGATGTCAACGCCCAAGTTTCTTGCATATTGTGGGTCCAAAGCGTGTTCTGCATCTATAAAAGCTGCTGTGCCGCCTCTTTTTTGACATTCAGCAATAATGTGTAGTGTTAATGTAGTCTTACCACTTGATTCTGGTCCGTAGATTTCAATGATTCTTCCCTTAGGTATACCTCCTATACCTAAAGCCATGTCAAGCGATAAGCATCCAGTTGGAATGCTTTCAATATTTAGCTTAGCGTGATCGCCAAGTCTCATTATTGAGCCTTTACCAAAATCTTTCTCAATCTTTTTCAAAGCTTCATCAAGAGCTTTTTCTCTTTCGTTCATGTCCATTTCTTCACCTCTATTATTTAATTATTATTTCTAAAATTAAATCGATTAAATCGTTCTTTGCTTCTTTTATTATATCACATCTTGGGCCTGTATAAACCTTTTTATGTAAATATTGATGATTTTTATAGCTTATACCATAATAAACAAGTCCAACCGGAATCCCATCATATGACGTTGGCCCAGCGCTTCCTGTTATGGCGTAAACGATGTCAGTATCAAATAAATTCTTCGCTCCATCAAGCATGGAAGATAGTACCGCAATAGATACTGGTGTGTATTTATAAATCAATTGCTTATTAACCTTTAGTGTATTTATCTTAACCGATGATTGATAAGAAACAAGTGTGCCGCGAAAAACATCAGATGCGCCAGAGACTTTAACAAGTTCGCTTGATATTAGTCCACCTGTTATTGACTCTGCTCCTGATATGCTTAAATTATTATTTTTTAAAATTTCAATAATTTTATTGCATTGTTCCATTGAATACTTCCCTATTTTTATATAGATAATTTATCATAGATAATATTGTTAATGCTACTGATATATATAATAAAACTTTTCCTATTATATACATATTTCTATTTATCAATATAATTGTTAAGAAGAAAAATATTATCGAGAAAAACTGTGTTGTCGTCTTAAGCTTACCGAAGATATCGGCAGCTATGGATATATTCTTCTTTGCAGCAAGCATCCTAAAGCCTGATATAAGTAATTCTCTAAATAAAACTACTATGACTACCCATGGCTCAACGAAGCCCCTATCTATAAACATAATGAAGGCACTTAGAACAAGTATCTTGTCAGCAATAGGGTCTATAAACTTACCAAAATCTGTGATCATATTGTATTTTCTAGCTACGTACCCATCTAGAAAATCGCTAAATGATCCTAGTAAAAATATTAATAGGCTAGAAATACCGCTTTGATCATAGTAACAGCTTATTACAAAAATTGGCAGCAAAAATATTCTAAACATTGTTATTTTATTTGCTAGGTTCATAAATTTCACCTCTTAAATCATATTCAAGCGCTTCAATAATCTTTACATCTACAAAGCTTCCTATCTCAAGGTCTTTATCGCTCGTCACATAAATTTGTCCATCTACATCAGGTGCATCCATAAAGCTTCTTAGAGTGTATTCGCCTGCTTCACCGTCTTCGACTAAGCATTTCATCACAGTTCCAACTCTTTTTTCAAGGCTCGCTCTTGAGATAGCCATTTGCGCGTCCATAATTTTTTCTCTTCTTTCAGCTTTTGTCTTTTCATCAAGTTTTTCATTGAAAGAGTAGCTCCTTGTGCCCTCTTCGTCGCTATATTCAAAAACGCCAAGCTTATCAAATTTTTCTTTTTTAATAAAATTAAGTAGCTCTCGAAAATCTTCTTCTCGCTCACCTGGGAAGCCGACTATGAATGTAGTTCTTAAAACTAGATCAGCTATCTTAGTTCTTAATTTTGTGATTAATTCATGAATTTCATCTTTATCAATATGTCTATTCATCATCTTAAGAACGTGGTCTGAAGCGTGTTGAAGCGGTATATCCATGTAATTAAGTATTCTATCTGATGAATTAAATGTTTCGATTAAATCATCTGTGATATTATCTGGATATAGATACATAATTCTTATCCAAGGCATTTTAGTCCTCTCTAGTATTGCTTTTAAAAGCATATCAAGTGATGGCCTAGAATATATGTCCATGCCGTAGTCTGTTGTGTTTTGTGCGATAAGAATAACTTCTTTAGTGCCAAGCTTATGTAGATGATTAATCTCATTAACTATATCGTCAATGGACCTTGATCTAAGTCTGCCTCTAAGCTTTGGTATTATGCAGTAAGAGCAGTTATTGTTACAGCCCTCAGCAATTTTAACGTATTCAGTGATGTCCGCAACATCTTTTTCTATATATTCAATATCCGCGTTTATGTTATCGATATAGACATCATCTTTATTATTTTCTTCGTATTCTTTAATTATTTCAGAAATGTTTTGAAAATTACCTGTACCAACTATGATATCAATCTCAGGAATCTCTTCTTTTAGCTCATTTGAGTATCTTTGAGCAAGGCACCCACTAACAATAATCTTAGCTCCATCCTTCTTTTGATTAATCATATCAAATATAGCGTCTATGGACTCTTCTTTCGCTGCATTTATAAATGAACAAGTGTTTATGATTATATAATCAGCATCAGATGGATTATTTATTATAGTATAGTCGTTATTCTTTAGTTTATATGCCATAGTCTCTGAGTCTACATCATTTTTTGAGCAGCCCATAGTAAGTATAAATACTTTATTCAAGTCCTTCACCGCTTTCACCATATAAATTTTCTAAATCTTCTTCTTCAATTAAAACTTTTCTTGGCTTAGATCCATCGTAGCCGCTAACAACGCCCATCTCTTCCATTTGGTCAACGATTCTAGCAGCACGTGAGTAGCCTATCTTAAGTTTTCTTTGTAAATATGATATAGATGCTTGTCCATCCGCTACAACCAACTTAACCGCCTCATCATACAGATCGTCCTTATCATCTTGCATTGTTTGGCTAGTATTATTCGTGCTTATGGATTCAACCGCATCTTGATTATAATTTGCTTCACCTTGATTTCTTATGAAATCGCAAACTCTCTTAACCTCTTTATCGCTGACAAAGGCGCCTTGAACTCTAATTGGCTTTGAAAGGTTCGATGGATAGTAAAGCATATCGCCCTTGCCTAATAATTTTTCAGCACCGCTCATGTCAAGTATAGTTCTTGAGTCAATTTGCGAAGAAACTTGGAAGGAAATTCTCGAAGGAATGTTCGCTTTTATAGTTCCTGTAATAACATCGACCGATGGTCTTTGAGTCGCTACAATTAAATGCATCCCAGCTGCTCTCGCCATTTGAGCAAGTCTACAGATAGCGTCTTCGACCTCTGTTGCAGCAACCATCATTAAATCAGCAAGCTCGTCTATAATTATAACTATCTGAGGCATTTTTTCTGTGATAGTATCAAGTTCATTATAGCTTTGCATGTCCTTGACATTGTTTTTAGCGAATAATTGGTATCTCTTCTCCATCTCTTGAACTGCCCAGTTTAGTGAGAATTGCGCTTTTTTAGCGTTTGTCACAACCGGTATCAAAAGATGAGGAATATTATTATAAACATTTAATTCAACAACTTTTGGGTCAATCATAATTAATTTTACTTCATCAGGTCTTGCCTTATAAAGTATACTCATGATTATGGTGTTGATACAAACACTTTTACCTGAACCTGTTGCACCAGCAATAAGTAAGTGTGGCATATTAGCAATGGAGCTGATGATGGTATTACCTGTAACATCTTTTCCTAAAGCAAGCGGCAATTTTGATTTTAAATTTCTAAATTCATCGCTATCCAGAATTTCTTTTAATAAAAGCGTATCCTTATTCTTATTAGGCACTTCTATGCCGACTGCACTCTTGCCTGGTATAGGTGCAAGTATCCTTATATCAGTCGTTGCAAGTGCTAGAGCTAAGTTATCTGATAGACTTAGTATCTTGCTAACTTTAACGCCAGCAGCTAAACTTATCTCGTATGAGGTAATAGTTGGTCCGCTGTTAACCCCAATAACTTTAGCATCAACGCCAAAATTGTTAAGCGTATCTTGAATAATCTTGATATTGTCCTTAATCTCTTTACCTTTTGAATTTGTGTTAGTAACTTCAACATCTTTCAATAGCTCAAGTGACGGAAACTCATAATGAACTATATCTTCCTTATGAATTTCTTTTTCAATATCAATTTCTTCGTTATTATCTTCTGTCTCTTCAGTTTTTTGAGTTTTTTCTATCTCTTTTTTAATAGTCTTAGGCTTTTTATCAGTTTTTGGATTTTCTTTAGCCTTTACATCATCTTCAGTTTTATCTACTGCTTCTGTATTTTTAGTATTTGATGAATCATTAATCTTTATATCAATAAAATCATCGTCAAATCCTTCAAGATTGATATCATTCGTGTTTGTAACGGTATTCGTATTTGATTCACTATTTATAGTCTTGATATCATCTTCATCATTAAAGATATCATCCGAAGAAAGTATCTTTTTGTTTCTCATCTCTTGTCTCTTAATTTTAATTTTTTCAACACTATTTTCAATTCCATCTTGAATTTTATTCATAGTGTCATCAGTTTTTTTGATAATATCAGCTCTTTTAATGCTTGTTAGCGTATAAATATTAATTATATTAATAATAACTAAAATGATAACAGTACCAACGCCACCAAATAATCTATAAAAAAGGAAACCAAATACACCGCCTATTAGTCCGCCAGAAGCAAGTTCTCCTGCTGATTCAGTCGCTTGAGAAACGTGTGCTGAGAATGAGCTCATAAGTGATGTAGATGAATCAAAAATAATTAAAAGACTTAAAAATATAATGCTTAATGATATTATTAATTTTTTTGCAAATGGTCTAGACTTTGGTATCAATAAAACCAAAGCTATTGCCAATAGATAAAATAAAAATATATTGTATCCAAGTGAAAAAAGGTAGACAAGACCACTCTTTATCCATCTGCCAAAAACACCAGTTGCATCACTATTTGCAAAAATTAGCAAAAATATGGACGCAAAAAGTATTATTAGGCCTGATATCAATAAAGATTCGTTCTTATCTACCTTTTTATTTATTTTGCTCTTATTTTTTATATTTGTTCTTTTTTTTGTAGTTTTCATACAATCCCTTCGCTTACATCTCTTTTATAAGTAGTTTGCTACAATACAAACAATTCCTAATACTACTAAGTAATAAGAAAATACATGGAATTTCTTATTATTAGCAAGTACTTTTATTAACCTAATCGCTAGTACTCCTGTTATAAAGCTTACTATAAGTCCGACTATCGCGTTTAAATCAAAACTTACAGTCGCTCCCTCTTTATATATATCTTTTAATCCAAGTATAAAGCCACCAAACATGGCAGGTATTGCTAGTAAAAATGAAAAATCGACTGCATCCTTTTTATTTATTCCTAGTGCATGAGAAATAAATATAGTTGAGCCTGATCTTGATATGCCTGGCAGTGCAGCAATGCCTTGTACTGCTCCAATTGCAAGCACTCTTGGTACTCCAGCCTTAGTGATTCTCCTTGTTTTACTATACAAATTAATATCAATATAATATATCAATATTGCTGTTATGATGAAAAATACACCTATAAGTGATAATGACATATATAATTGATCTAGATACTTTTCTATATATAAAGCGATGAAAACTGTAGGTATAGTCGCTAGTATGATGTATAGAGCTAGTTTTTGATAATGGTTTAGCTCTATTTTTTCTCTTTTGATTAATGAAGCAAGCATTTTAAAAAACTCTACTATCATGTTTATAACTTGTTTATGATAAACAAGCAAAATTGAAAGTAAGGTTCCAAAATGCAAAACTTGTGAGAAAAATACATTACCTTCTTTTATATTAAATAAAATTTGAACTATGGCCAAGTGACCTGATGAGCTTATTGGCAAAAACTCTGTTATGCCTTGAATTATAGCGAGTATTATTGCTTTAATTAATGTCATTATTTAACTCCTGTTGAACCAAAGCCGCCATCTTGTCTTTCAGAGTCTGAAAGCTCATCTACTTCTTCAAAATTTATTTTTTCGTATTTTGATAAAACCATTTGAGCGATTCTCATACCATTTTCAATAGTAAAATCTTCTTTCGAAAAATTTATTAGAGGAACCTTTATTTCGCCTCTATAGTCACTATCGATAGTTCCGATACCATTGACAAGGCCAATGCCGTGCTTAATGCTAAGTCCTGATCTTGCTCTGATTTGAACCTCGTAAGAAGAAGGTATCTCTAAGTAGATACCTGTACTTACTAGTTTAAACTCACCAGCTTTTAATACAAGGTCTTCATCAAGTGAAGCTCTTATGTCAACGCCAGCTGAATTTTCTGTTTGGTATTTTGGTATTTCATTTTTACTCTTATTTATTATCTTAATAGTTGCCATAATTTTATCCTATTATTTTGATTCCCCGTCAGAATTTTCTACCAAGGCCTTTCTTGAAAGATTGATTCTGCCTTGTTCATCAATAGATGTAACCTTAACCATGATTTCATCACCAAGTTTTAATACATCTTCAACTTTATTTACTCTGTCTTTAGAAATTTGTGAAATGTGTAATAAACCTTCTTTGCCGTTTAACACTTCAACAAAAGCTCCGAAATTAGTTATTCTATTAACTTTACCAAAATAAACTTCGCCTACTTCAACTTCTTTAACGATGTCTTCTATCATCTTCTTAGCACCGTTAAGTCCTTCAGTAGTATCAGCTGAGATGTATACGTCACCGTCATCAGTTATATCAATCTTAGCACCAGTTTCTTCGATAATCTTGTTAATTACCTTTCCGCCTGAGCCTATAACGTCTCTAATCTTATCTGGATCTATCTTGATTGTTGCAATCTTTGGTGCATATTCAGATAATTCTTTTCTTGGTTCACTAATAGCTGATGTGATTATACCAAGTATTTCAAATCTAGCTTTCTTAGCTTGTTCTAGAGCCACTTTCATGATCTCTTCGTCTATACCTTGAACCTTGATATCCATTTGCATAGCTGTGATACCATCTTTAGTGCCAGCTACTTTAAAGTCCATATCTCCAAGGTGATCTTCAAGTCCTTGAATATCTGTTAATATCTTAGTATTTGCATCTGATTTAATAAGTCCCATAGCAATACCTGCTACTGGTTTTTTAATTGGTACACCAGCATCCATAAGAGCAAGTGTTGATCCGCATATACTTGCTTGTGATGAAGAACCGTTTGAGCTTAGTACTTCTGATACAAGCCTTATAGTGTATGGGAACTCTTCAAGTGTTGGTATAACTGGAACTAAAGCTCTTTCAGCAAGGGCTCCATGGCCTATCTCTCTTCTGCCTGGGCTTCTAAGCGGTCTAACGTCTCCAACTGAATATGGAGGGAAATTGTATTGATGCATATAGTGTTTTTCGCCCTCTTCAACCAAGCCGTCTTGTGATTGACTGTCGCCAAATGAGCCAAGTGTAGCTATAGTTAAAACTTGAGTTTGACCTCTTTTGAATAATCCTGATCCATGAGCTCTAGGTAATAAGCCAACTTCTGCAGAAAGTGGTCTGATTTGCTCAGTATTTCTTCCGTCAGGTCTTAAATTTCTTTCAAGTATGCCTTTTCTGAACTCTTCGCTAGTGATATCATCAATAGTTTTAAGTATGCTCTTTTGATCTTCTGGGTATTTTTCAAGATATTTATTTAGTATAGTATCCTTAAGTGATTCGCTGTTTTCAATTCTTTGGATCTTATCAGCTTCAAATATAGAGTCTTTAATGTCTTCTCTAAACTCTTTATCGATTTCATTAAAAATTTCTTCTTTTGCTTCAAATTTTTCAAATGAATATTTTTCTTTACCAATCTTTTTGATAATTTCTTCTTCAAATTCACAAATTTCTTTGATAGCTTCGTGTCCCTTTAGTATAGCCTTTATCATTTGATCCTGATTCTACCATCATGATAGCGTCCTTTGTACCTGAAATACATAGGTTTATATCAGACTTTTCCATCTCTTCTTGTTTTGGGTTGATAACGTATTCGCCATCTATAAGTCCAACGTAAACAGCTGCTGTTGGTCCGTTAAATGGTATATCAGAAATACATAAAGCTACTGATGAACCGATCATAGCAGCAATTTCTGGACTATTGTCCGGATCAACTGAAAGTACTGTTGCTATGACTTGTACGTCATTAAAAAAGCCCTCAGGAAATAAAGGTCTAATTGGTCTATCAATCAGCCTTGAAGTTAAAACTGCTTTCTCTGAAGGTCTTCCCTCTCTTTTTATATATCCTCCTGGTATCTTGCCAACAGAATAAAATTTTTCTTCGTAATCAACACTTAATGGGAAGAAGTCTACCCCTTCTCTTGGTGCTTTTGTGCTTGTCGCATTAACTAAAACATAAGTATCTCCATACTTAACTAAGCAAGAGCCACCAGCTTGCTCGCACATCTTTCCTGTTTCAATTTCTAAAGGTCTACCTGCTAAGGTAGTTTTAAAATTTTCTTGCATCTCACATCTCCTTTAATCTAATAAAAGAGCGGGATATCCCCGCCCTCTTTATCCTCTGATATTTAATCTGTCTATCAATTCACGATATTTTTCAATATCTGTGTTATACAAATATTTTAAAAGACCCTTTCTTTGACCGATCATTTTAAATAAACCTCTTCTTGAGTGATGGTCTTTCTTGTGTGTCTTTAAGTGTTCTGTAAGGTCATTGATTCTCTTAGTAAATATAGCTATTTGTACTTCTGTAGAACCAGTGTCCCCTTCGTGCATTTTAAAATCATCAATGATTTTTGATTTTTCTTCTTTTGATAACATTTTGTTTCCCCCTTAATAATATTTGCCTCAGCCAAGTGTATCGACGGGAACGATATACATAGCATAAGGTACCTATATTAGTATATCATGAACTTTAGCATTTGTAAAGCATTTTATACTCATAATTATAAATAATCTTCAAAATTTTTTGCAAAATCTATATCGCTCTTGATTTGCTTAATCAAATCATCTTTATCTTCAAAATTTAACATATCTCTGATCCTATAAATAAAGTATAATCTTACAGTATCATCGTATATGTCATCTTTAAAATCGAAAATGTTTGTCTCAACGCTTACAAAATCTTCATTAAAACTTAAGTTTTTGCCAACGCTAGTAACTGATTTATATATTTGGTCTTTAATCTTAATCTTTGTTACGTATACGCCTTGATATGGAATGATGTAGCCTGTGTTTATATTTAGATTTGCTGTTGGTATACCAACTGTTGAGCCATATTTCTTGCCATGGATAACCTTTGACTTTATCGAATAGTACCTTGATAATTCTTTGTTTGCACTCATCACTTCGCCCGATAGTATCAATTTTTTAATATTGCTAGATGAAATTTTTTGCATTTTTTCGTCTAGTTCAAAATTTAATACTATGGCTTCGCCGCCACTCTCTTTCATCATATCTTTAAGAAGGGCTGTGTCTCCTAATTTGTCAAGTCCAAAAGTATAGTCCTCGCCTGAATAAGTTTTTATCGCTTTTAACTTATCTAATAATATATCTTTAACAAAGACTTTTGGCTCTGTTCTTTTCAGTTCATCTGTAAAATCAATTACATAGACTGTATCTATACCAAGCTCTTCAAGTATCTTAATCTTATCATCTATAGTCGTTATGCTTTTTGCATTTTTAAAATCGAGTAATAAAACAGATGATAAAACTTTATCTCTTTTGGCATCACTTATACAAGTTTTAATTATTTTTAAGTGTCCTAGGTGCATTCCATCAAAATAACCAAGAGCTATATAGCATTTTTCACTTGTAAATTCATCTTTTAAGTTAATTATCCTCATATTTATAAACCTTTTTCATATAAATATTCTTTCTGCCAATCTCATCTTTTTTTACATAGCCCACGCCGCAAAATTTCTCAGCGCAGTAAACTTTGTAATACGCTTCATTATACGCGTCATTCACATAAGAGTTCATACCATTTTGAACGGCTTTAAACCTTTTTTCCTGAAGTTTTAGTACGGGCAAATCTATAAGCGTATCGACTGAAATAAGATCATCCTCTTCCATATCGTCTATAAAGATTGCTTCATCAATTTTTAATGGGCCGCTATAGTACCTCATAAGATAATCTATATATGATATAGTTCCTAATTTTTGCGCTATATCAAAGGCTAGTGTCCTGATATAAGTTCCTGTTGAGACATCACTCATGACTATGGCATAAGATTTTTCTTTGTTAAATTTCAAAAGTCTGTTTTTATAAATTTGAACAGTTTTTGCTCTTGAAGCTGTGTCTATGTCGATGTTTTCTCTGGCTAATTTATACATAGGCACTCCATTAATCTTTTTAGCAGAATATTTTGGCGGAACTTGCTCGTAAGCGCCTTCCATCTCATCCAAGACTCTTAATAAATCAAATTTTTCAAAGTTCCATGGCTCTTCATCGGTAAATTCTCCTTCAGCATCTAGAGTCTCTGTTGTTTTGCCAAAAATTATTCTATAAATATAAGCTTTTTTATCAAAATCCAGAAAATCTATAAACTTAGTTGCTTCACCGACTGCTATGGGAAGCACGCCAAAAGCCATAGGATCTAAGGTGCCTATATGTCCGGTCTTCATCTTGCTCAGATGCTTTACCTTATTTGTATAATATCTACTAGACTTGCCTTTTTCCTTAAAAACATTGACTACGCCGCTAGTTTGCATTGTCAACATATCCTTTCAATCTTTTAACTAGCTCATCAAGGCTGCCTTTATAAGTTAATCCAGCAGCGTATTTATGTCCGCCGCCATCAAAGTCTTCTCCAATGCTGCCTACATCGTATTTGTACTTGCTTCTTAAAGAAACTTTGTAAATATCTTTAACTTCTTTGATTATGGCAATCATGTCATAATCTTCAAGTCCTTGTAAAAACGCAAGTATATCGTCAGTATCGTCCCTGCTTGTATTAGTCTTAAGAAAATCATCATTCTCCAAAACTAAATAAGCAAAATCTTTATAGAAATTTATTTTATTTATAGCAAGTTTATATAAATCAAAAATATTTTTACTCATGCTTCTATAAAGCTTTATATTTATCTCATTTATATCAATGCCATAGCACATAAGCTTAGAAACTTTTTGCATAGTCTCATCTGTTGTCGACGAGTACATAAACCTTCCTGTGTCAGTATCTATGCCGATGTAGAGCATAGTGGCAATTTCTTTATTCATAGGAAGATCAAGTTCTTTTATGATATCATAAACTATCTCAGCGCTTGATGAATACTCTTCTAGAACATAATTTATATCGCCAAAATACTTATTGCTCTTGTGATGATCTATGTTGATAATTTTTTTCGCAAATTTTAAATTATCTTCATTAAAAAGTCTTCTCTCGTCAGCACAATCAATTACTAAAAGCACATCGCACTCGCTCATGTCATCGTCATAAAACTTTGTTTCTTCGATAAACTTGTATTTACTAGGAATATCATCTGGCTTAATTATATTTATAGTTTTATTTTTATATTTTTCTTTAAGTGAAAGATAAAGGCCAAGCGTTGACCCCATGTTGTCCCCGTCTGGAGATTTGTGAGAAATAATGTTTATGCTAGATGCATTTTCAACCGCTAGACCAATATCTTTTATACTGTTATTACTCTTCATCTTCTTTTTGCTCTTCGTTTGATTTTTCTTCGCTCTCTAAGTTTAATTTATTTAAAATCTTTTGAATTTCTATGCTATATTCAACGCTTTCATCAATTTTAAATCTAAGTTCAGGAACTTGTCTGATCTCTAAAACTTTTGCAAGACGTGATCTGATATAGCCCTTAGCATTTTCTAAGGCGCTTAAGGTATCTTCTTTAGTTTTTTGGCTGCCATAAATCGAGAAATATATAGTAGCCACAGAAGTATCATTAGATAGCTCGACCTTAGATACGCTAGTCATTTGATCAATTCTAGGGTCCTTAAGTCCTTCGATTAGTAACTCAGAGATAATTCTTTGTATTTCAGATTGTACTCTATATAATCTTCTCTTGTCCATAATATCACCTATTAAGCCTTAACTTCTTCTATGATGTAGGCTTCCATTTCGTCGCCTTCCTTGATATCGTTGTAATTTTCAAGTCCTAGACCAGCTTCATATCCAGTAGCTACTTCTTTAGCGTCATCTTTAAATCTCTTTAATGAAGAAATGCCTCCGTCATGAATAACCACATCGTCTCTAAGAAGTCTTATGCTTGAATTTCTTGTAATCTTTCCGTTGTCAACATAGATACCAGCAATGCTTTGTCCGTTAGGTAATCTAAATGTAGCACGTACAGTTGCTCTACCTAAAACAGTTTCCTTAGTCTTTGGTTTTAGCATACCCTTAACAGCGTTTTTGATATCATCTATGATGTCGTAAATAACTCTATATGTCTTAACTTCAATGCTTTCAGCGTTTGCTAAGTCCATCGCACCATTGTTTGGTCTTACGTTAAAGCCTATGATAATGGCGTTTGATGCGCTAGCAAGCATTACGTCAGACTCACTGATTCCGCCTACACCGCTGTGTATAACGCTTACCTTAACTTCTTCGTTTGAAAGCTTAGTAAGTGATGAGGCAATGGCTTCGATTGAACCCTTGTTATCTGCCTTAATGATTACAATTAAATCTTTTAGCTCGCCTTCTTTGATTCTGTCAAATAGATTATCCAAAGAAACTTTTTGAGTAGCTGTAATCATTTCTTCTCTTTGCTTTTCTTTTCTCATCTCAGCTATGGCTCTAGCCTTCTTTTCAGATTCAACTGCGTAGAAGAACTCGCCTGCTTCAGGAACTTCGCTTAAGCCCATGATCTTAACTGGTGTACTTGGTGTCGCCTTCATGATGCCCTTACCGTTATCATCAACCATAAGTCTAATTTTACCGCAAGATGTTCCAGATACAACGTAGTCGCCTTTCTTAAGAGTTCCTTTTTGTACTAGAACAGTCGCTGTAGGTCCTTGACCCTTGTCAAGTTGGGCCTCAATTACAGTACCCATGGCTCTTCTGTTAGGATTTGCCTTGATGTCTTCCATCTCAGCAACTAAAATAATCATTTCAAGTAGTTCATCTATATTGATTCTCTTCTTTGCAGATACTTCTACGGTTATAGTTGATCCACCCCATTTTTCTGGAAGTAAATCATTATCTGCTAGCTCTTGATATATTCTTTCAATATTTGCTTCTGGTCTATCTATCTTGTTAATAGCTACGATGATAGGTACGCCAGCTGCTTTACTGTGAGAGATGGCTTCCTTTGTTTGTGGCATGATACCGTCATCTGCTGCGACAACTATTACTGATATATCAGTAATTTGTGCTCCTCTAGCTCTCATTTGCGTAAAAGCTTCGTGGCCTGGTGTGTCTAGGAAAACTATTTTTTTGCCTTTAACATTGATGCTGTAGGCACCAATTCTTTGAGTGATACCACCTGCTTCTCCAGCTTGTACCTTAGTTTGTCTAATTGCATCAAGAAGTGATGTTTTACCATGGTCAACGTGTCCCATAACTGTAACTACTGGTGGTCTAGTAACTAAAGTGTCTTCACTGTCTTCAAAATCAAGTTCTAGTGCTTCTTCTTCTGATTGAGGTACTTCTAATTCAACTTTTACGCCAAATTCATCGGCCATAAGTGAAGCTGTATCGAAATCAATACTTTGGTTTTGATTAAGCATAAGTCCAAGCATTATAAGCTTAGTAATTAATTGATTTACACCAACACCAAGCTTTTCAGCAAGGTCCTTAACAACGATAGGATCAGTGATATAAACCACTTCATCTTTAGATTTTTTAGCTTCTACTTTTTCTTCTTTTACTTCTTGAGCTTTTTCTACGTTGTTTTTATTTTGCTTGTTTTTGTTCTTTTTATTTTTCTTATTTGATTGATTTTCTTCTTTATTACCTTTATTTATATATTTTTCTTCTTTATTTTTATGCTTATTTTTATTCTTATTATCGGCGCTATCCTTCTTGTCTTCATGTTTTGCCTCTTGTTTTGTTTCTTTCTTTAATTCTGGCTTGTTAGCCTCAGTTTTTGCGCCCTTATTTGCTTTATTAGCTTTTTTATCACTTGCTTTTTTATCTATTGTTTCACTTTCTTCTTTAATTTTGTGTATCTTTTTCTTTGGTTTTTCTTTGACAGCTATTTTATCTTCTTCTATAAAAAGATCTCTTATCATATTAGCTGTTTCTTCATCTACACCACTTAAGTGAGTCATTGGCGGTAGATTTAGTTCTTGGAGTTTATCTAGTAGTTCTTTTGTTTCCATATTCAATTCTTTCGCTAATTCGTAAACTCTTGTCTTCATATAATCACTCCTTCTTTACATTTCTTAGCTCCTCTAAGGTTTCATTATCTATATTACATTTTAAAGATTTTTTAAATAAATTCTTTTCAATTGCATGATTAATGCATTCTTCGTTATTGCACACATAGCTTCCGCGGCCTTGTATTTTTTGATCTTTGTCAATAAATACGCCCTTCTCAGTCTTAGCTAGTCTAAGCATTTCATATTTATTGTGAAATGACCTGCATGCGACGCATTTTCTTTCGAAAGTTTTATTCTTCGTCATTTCTAAATAAATCAATTAATGAATCATTTAATATCTCTTGATTGTCAGCATCGTAGTACGGCTCATTTGTTGGTCCTGTAAATGTACTAGGATCTTCTGGATGAATATCTATCTTCCAAGTAGTAAGTCTAGCAGCTAGTCTTACGTTTTGTCCTTGCTTGCCTATAGCTAAACTGATTTGTGAGTTAGGTACTATGGCGATGGCGGATTTTTCTTCTTCGTTTATTTCGCAGCTAACTACATCTGCTGGTGATAGAGCGTTCTTTATGAATATCTCTGGATTTTCATCATAGATAATTATATCTATCTTTTCTCCATTTAGCTCTTCAACTATGGAGTTAACTCTTTGACCCTTTTGTCCAACGCAAGCGCCTAGTGGATCTATGCTCTCATCTTTTGCGTAAACAGCAATCTTTGATCTAGATCCTGCTTCTCTAGCGATTGAGTAGATATCGATAAGTCCTTCAGTTATTTCAGGCACTTCAAGTTCAAAAAGTCTTCTAACTAGTATAGCCTTAGCTCTTGAAAGAACTATTTGTGGTCCTTTACTAGTCTTTCTAATCTCTGATATAACTAGCTTTAATCTGTCTCCCATCTTGTAGACTTCATTTGGGATTTGTTCGCTTGGCGGAATTATGCCCTCTACCTTGCCCATGTCTATGAAGATGTTTTTATTTGAGATTCTTTGGATTTGTCCTGTGATAATTTCTCCTTGTCTTACTATAAATTCATCATGAATTTTTTCTCTTTCAGCGTCCTTTATCTTTTGTATTACAACTTGTTTAGCTGTTTGAGCAGCTATCCTGCCATATTCCTTTGGAGCTTCTTCAAAATTAACTGTATCTCCAACTTTATATTTGGAACTAATTTTCTTAGCGTCTTTTAAAGATATTTCATTGACATCGTCTTCAACTTCGTCAACAACAGTTTTTTGCGAATAAAGTTTTATATCCCCAGTCTCTCTGTTGATGTCAACAACAACATTTTGCTCGGTTTGGAAATTCTTTCTAAAGCTTGATACTAATGCAGTCTCCAAAGCATCAAAAATAACATCTTTAGATATACCTTTGCTTTTTTCTAATTCATCTAAAGCTTCTATAAACTCTTTGTTCATCATACCCTCCTAAAATTCTATAGCCTGCGTAAGTTTTTTTACATCGGCTCTTTTGATTTCAATAATTTTTCCATCACAATCAAGTGTGAATGATTCTTCATCGTATTTTTTAAGTATGCCTATGTGCTTTTCGTTATTTTTTAGTTTTGCATCGAGTTTCATGTCCATGTTTCTTCTAAAATCATCATCCGTCTTTATAGGTCTATCTATACCCGGAGATGATATTTCTAAATAATACTTGTCCTTGAGTTCTTTTTCTGCTTCAAAAATTGGATCTAGCTTTTCTGATGCCTCTTGAAGTAGGTCTATATCAAGACCATCCTTCTTGTATACAAATACAGTTACCGTCATCTCGCCTTTTTGTCTTGTAAAAACAATATCAACTAGCTCCGCCTTTAAATCTTCAAGCGCCTTAGCTACACTTGGACTAAGTTTTTCTTTTAAACTTTTGTAATTCATATCTCTCACCCCTCATTATAAAATAAAGAGTGGCGAGCCACTCTTCAATGCAAAATATTACCTTATATATTATATCATATAATAAAACCATTTACAAGTCTTTTATAAAATTAATCATTCTTAATTAAAGCTTTGTCTAAACTGTTAACAAGTTCCTTATTAGATGAGGTATTTGTCATGAATTTACGTAAATATTCAACCGCGTATTCATTTCCGTTCTTATTCATCATAGCTCTAAACTTTCTTTGAATCTTTAAAGTTTTTTCATCTAATAATAATTCATCCTTCCTTGTGCCTGAATTTAATATGTCAATGGCTGGAAAGAGCCTCATGTTTGATAAATCTCTATCTAAGTAGAGCTCCATGTTGCCAGTGCCTTTAAACTCTTCGTAAATAACTTGATCCATCCTCGAGCCAGTATCAATCAAAGCAGTTGCTAGTATACTTAGACTGCCTTTATCCTTGAAGTTTCTTGCCGCTCCAAAAAATTTCTTCGGTCCAAATAAAGCGCCTGGATCCAAGCCGCCAGACAGCGATCTACCTGTTGGCGTTATCATCATGTTATATGCTCTGGCAAGTCTTGTGATGCTATCAAGAAGTATAACTACATCCTTTTTATGCTCGACAAGCCTCTTTGCTCTCTCAAGCGTCATTTGCGATACCTTTATATGATTTTCAAGATCTTCGTCAAAAGTCGAGTAAATCACATCGCCATTGATGCTTCTCTTAAGATCGGTAACTTCTTCTGGTCTTTCATCAATTAAAAGAACTATAAGTTTTATCTCTGGATGATTTATGTTAATGGCATTGGCTATCTTTTTGATTAAAGTAGTCTTACCAGCCTTTGGTGGAGCAACGATAAGTCCTCTTTGTCCCTTGCCTATAGGTGAGATTAAATCAATAAACCTTGTCGATAGTTCATCTTTAGACGTTTCAAGCTTAATAAGCTCATCTGGATACTCAGGAGTTAAATCATCAAAGTCCGCTCTCTTAAAGCAAGTATCAAGGCTATCGCCATTGACCTTATTGATATAAACTATGGCATTTTTAGAATTTTCTTCATTTGATTCGTCTTTTTTTCTGACCTTGCCAGTGATTTCATCGCCTTGTCTTAATAAAAACTTTTTTATATAAGTTGGCGAAACATAATAATCATTGTCGCTTTGCGAATAATTTTCTCTTCTTAAAAATCCAAAACCGTCTGGAAGTATCTCTAAGATGCCCGTTACTTCAACCGTTTCAATACCATCTATAGAGTTATCTTTAGTTGTTTTTGAATCAGTTTTTTCTTCTTTTGATTTATTTTTTTCAATACATGCGCTGCCATTATTAATTTTTTCAAAAAATTCATCCAAATTCTTACACGACTTAAAAGCATCCTCATCATGATTTGTGCGGATGCTCTTAAGAATATATTCAATAAGCTCAAGTTTTTTTAACTTAGTAAAGTTTTTTAGCCCATAGTTTTTAGCAAAATTTTGTAGCTCTACTAATTTATAATCATCTAAATGATTATCTACAATCATTTAGCGTACTCCGGCTTTTTATCTAGTATATGAGTTGCTTTGATAAATCTAATTGTGCCTGTTTCAGCTCTTAGTACTAGTGTTTCTGTCTCACAAACGTTTTTCTTGATAAATTTAACTCCATCAAGTAATTCGCCGTGTGATACACCTGTTGCTGAGAAAGCAATTTCATCGCCTTTAACAAGATCGTCAAGATGAAGTATTTTATCTGGATTTATGCCCATCTTGATGCATCTTTCTTTTTCTTTCTCATCTTTTGGTAAAAGTTTACCTTGCATTTCGCCGCCCATGCACTTAAGCGCTGCTGCAGCTAAAACTCCTTCAGGTGCACCGCCGCTACCAAGAAGCATATCGACGTTAGTGTCTTCAAAGCAAGTTTGTATTGCAGCGATAACGTCGCCATCATTTATAAATTTAATTCTAGCGCCATTGTCCCTAAGCTCTTTAACTATAGCGTCGTGTCTTGGTCTGTTTAGCATAACTACAGTTGTTTCAGAAACTTCTTTGTTAAGCGCCTTAGCAACTGCTTTTAAATTTTCTGTAACAGACTTTTCTATGTCAACAACGCCCTTAGCCTTTGGTCCAACAGCAATTTTATTCATATACATGTCAGGAGCGTGTAACAAGCAGCCGGCTGGTGCAACGGCTACAACTGATATAGCGTTTGGCATACCATTAGCGATAGAGTTTGTTCCATCTAGTGGGTCTACAGCTATGTCAACTTTAAGTGCTCCGTCCTTGCGATCACCAATCTTTTCGCCTATATATAGCATAGGCGCTTCATCAATCTCGCCCTCGCCTATAACTACAGTTCCGTCTATGTCAACAGTATCGAACATTCTTCTCATAGCTTCAACTGCAGCGCCGTCAGCAGCGTTCTTTTCGCCTCTTCCAAGCCATGGAGCAGAGCTTAATGCTGCTGCTTCAGTAACTCTGGCTAAATTCATTACTAAATTTCTATCCATAATTCTCTCCTATTTAACACTTTCCCAATCTTTTAAAAATCTTTCTATACCACTATCTGTTAATGGGTGGTGAAGCATTTGTTTAAATACCTTATATGGCACTGTAGCTATGTCACAGCCAAGTCTAGCGCATTCAACTACATGCATTGGATGTCTTACAGATGCTGCTATAACTTCAGTATCATAATCATAGTTATCAAATATATCCATGATTTCTTCGATTAAATTAAGTCCGTCTGTTGATATATCATCAAGTCTACCTAAGAATGGGCTTACATAGCTAGCTCCAGCTTTTGCAGCTAGAAGTGCTTGTGTTGAAGTAAATACAAGTGTTACGTTTGTCTTTATGCCCATAGCGTGTAATTCTTTAACAGCTATAAGTCCTTCTTCAGTCATAGGTACTTTTATAATGATGTTTTTGTGTATCTTAGCAAGTTCTTTTGCTTCTTCTACCATCTCATCATGTTTAAGTGAAACAACTTCTGCAGATATAGGTCCATCTACAATACCAGTTATCTCAGTAACAACTTCTTTAAAATCTCTTTTTTCTTTAGCGATAAGGCTTGGGTTTGTAGTAACTCCATCAACTACTCCCCAATTAGCGATCTCTCTAATTTCATTAACATTAGCTGTATCAATAAATAGTTTCATATTTCCTCCTATAGCCTAATCTTTGCTATCAATCTAAAGCCGTCAACAATCTCTTCGTCTTCAGCTAGTTCCCACATGTTTTTGTCATTTCTCATAAGCAGCATACTTCTTAAGTAGTACATCATGATACCTGCGTCAACATATGATGGCTTTCCATTGTTATCGTCAATATATAGATAAACATAGCTTCCTTTGATTATAAATCTCCATGGTTGAAGGTTTGATGTCGATGGTGCAAATCTTGCATAATAGAAAACATCGTCTAAACCTAAATTTTCAAGCATTTCTATATCCATGCTGTTAGCAAAACTGCCATCGAAAACGATTTCTTCAACTGGTTTTCTTTCAGAATATTTATCAAGGTCGAATGGGTTTGATGGTTTTTCATATCCAATAGCTAGAACGAAGTCTGAATTGTTTGCATACATATCAAAAACTTCTCTCTTTTTATCTTCGGATACACCAAATAAACCAACCCAGCAAGTAGCAATGTCAAGACCATGTAGCTTTGTGATTAAACTTTCTGTGTAATAACTTTGCAAGATCATTGATTTTGCTGAGTCATCGCTTCTATTGATAACGATATAGTGAGGTGATTTAATCATAACGCCTGAGTAGCCAGCGTGACCATCTAAAGCTTCGTAAACCATTTTTCCGTCCTTAACAATGTTAAAGCTTACAGAGCTTTGTCCATCTTCCTTAGATGTTTCAGAGCATATAGCTTTGATTTTAACAAGTGTATCATCGCTTAGCGGCTTAAGTTTAAAATCTCTCACTGATTTTCTAGTTTTTAGAAAATTATTCATTAACAAAATATATCTCCCCCTTAAAATAATATGTAAAATTATGACTTACGCTTTTATTATACCACATGTGGACTTACTTAGCAAACCTTTATTTTTCTTTAAATTTGTTATATAATATCTATGGTGATTAAATGAAATTAAATCCAAATCAGCTCGAAGCATCTAGACATGATAAAGGCCCCGCCCTTGTCCTAGCTGTTCCTGGCTCTGGCAAAACTACTGTTATAGTGAATCGTATTAAATATCTTATCGAAGATAAAGGCATTAGCCCATATAAGATTCTTGCTATAACCTTTGCCAAGTCCCAGCAGCTTGATATGCAAAGAAGAATACTTGAAGCGCTTGACGAAAATTATTCAAAAGAGGTCGGCGTTTTAACCATTCATGCTCTGTCATACAAGATTATTAGAGAGTTTGAGAGATATAAAAAAATTAAATACACACTGCTTGATGTTGAAAATGCACCTAAATCGAGAAATATTCTTAGAAAGATATATGTGGATAAGCTAAAAACATTTCCAAGTGAAGAAGAGCTTGATCAGATACAGTCAATACTTGGCTACATCAAAAATACTAATGAAGACTATATCGATGCCGATGGTCCTTTTGAATACAAGGTCGTGGTCGATGATTTTGAAGCTTATAAAAAGAAAAAGCGTCTCATCGATTTTGATGATATGCTTGTTATGGCAAATGATTTACTTGAAAAAGATAGACATATTATTTCTAAATTTAAGGACAAATACGAATACATCCTTCTTGACGAGGGTCAAGATACCTCGTCCATACAGTTTATGATACTTGATAAGCTTATTAATAAAGATAATAATTTTTTCGTTGTTGCTGATGATGACCAATCTATATATAGGTTTAGAGGCGCTTGCCCTGAGAGGATACTAAATTTTGAAAAGCATTATAAAGGTGCCCACATCTATAGGCTTAGTGAAAATTATAGGTCTACGCCAAGCATAATCACTGCTTCTAATAGACTGATTAGAAATAATAAGCTAAGATATGTAAAAGAATTAAATGCGTCTAAAAAAGGAAGTGCTCCTGTCAATGTGAAGCTCTTTGGCAAAGACCTCGACGAGTACCGCTATATAGCAAAGTACTTGAAGGACGCGTCTGGCACTGTAGCAGTTTTATATAGAAATAATATTTCTCAAATACCGCTTGCTGAGTACTTAGAGCGCTACATGATTAATTTTACATCTTATGATAAAAAAGATAGATTTTTTAATCACTGGATTATTGAAGACATCTTTGATATATATAATTTTTCTCAAAATATGAATGACGCTAGTCTATTTAGAAAGATTTATTATAAAATTAAAGGATATTTATCTAAGCAAGACATAAATGAGATATACACATTAACTGATGTCGATGTTTTAAAGACTCTGTATAGATCCGAATCGATTCAAAGCTATAAAAAAGATTATATTCTTGAATTGATGAAGGACTTCAAAGCCATAAGAAATATGAAGCCATCAAATATCATTGATTATATTGAAAATGATATGAATTATAGAGGCTACTTGAGAACAAAGGGCCGTGACAACAGTGAGTCTTTCAACAAACTTTTAACTATGCTCTACTTTTTAAAGCAAATTGCTCTTTATACTAAAAATATGGATGAGCTTAAGCTAAGGCTCAATGTTTTGAAAAATAAAATTTACTCACAAAATGAATCGAATGTGATACTGTCAACAATACACGGTGCTAAAGGTCTTGAATTTGACACAGTGTTTTTGATTGATATAGTTGATGATGAAATACCTGGCTCAAATAATGCGAGCGATGCAGAACTTGAAGAAGAAAGAAGAATTTTCTATGTTGGAATGACTAGAGCGAAAGAAAATTTAAATATCTTCGCTTTTAAAGAGAGAAACAACACGGACTACGATATAAGTCCATTTATAAATGAAATTAAGGGATAAAACAAAAAGAAAAGGTCAAAGAAATAAACTTTGACCTTAATTTTTTAATTAATTTGCTTGCGGCTTCCGTCGCTATTGAAAGTTTTCTTTAGCTTTAAATCTACATAAAATATTGATGCAAGCATTAGTGCCTCTTGAACTAGCATGATTATAATAACTAGCCTTCCTGTGTAGTCGTTGTCATTACTATAAAGCAAAAATAATGTAACAAGGCTAAGGAAAAGTAATCTTCTTCCTAAGTTTATCCAAACTATCGGGAAAAGTTTTTGTGCATAGTCCCAAGTTTCTTTGTTCATCATAGCAAGCTTTGTTCTAAAACCTATAGCAATGTTTGGCTCTTTGCTAGGATATTTTGCATAAATCTTTCCTATCACAATAAGTACAAGTGGGATAAAAACTGTAGATATCAGCATAATTAGCTTGTATAAAAACATATATTCACCTCATTATATATACTAGACCTAATTTATTCTAATAATTTCCCTCATCATGATCATCATCTGTCTTTTTTGCTTTTTTCTTCTTAAATGTGCCTTTCTTTGATGATATATTCGTCAAAACATAATAAGCAGCAACAAGTAATAAAACAACTACAATAAGTATGATTATTAGCTTAACTGGGCTCTTTTTATCAGATTTTTTAGCTTCTACTGGCTTAAATAATGGTACTTGATCAGTCTTATATGGCTCGCCTTTCTTAAGATTTTCAACAGTTAATTCCATATCAGCTATCTTATTTTGCTTAATTTGCTCATAGACATCTTTTGTTTCAAGTATTGCATCTTCGGCCTTTGTATTATTTTTTATTCTATCATTTAATAAATCAACTGCTATCGCCTTATTGACCTTGCCTTCGCTTGCAAGTAATATGCTTGGTTTGCTTGTTTGATCAATGCTTAAGTATCTAACATTGCTCATGTTTTTTGATTTAACTAAAGTTATGGCTTCAAGCAGTCCATCGCTGATGTCTGAATATGTCTCAACTATAAGTCCCTTATTTGATTTGACTAGTCCAACTTGCATAAATGGTCCAATCTTGTCCTTTATTATCATAATGGCGTTTCCTTTATTGACAAAGGAATCTTCTAAAGTCTTGTTAGCATTATTAAATAAGTACTCTGTAGAAAGATTATAAACTGGTATTACATATCCAACTAAGTCTTCTCTTTCGTTGTTTTCTTCTTTCATCTTATTGTTAATGACTAAGTTAAGTCTTTCTACTTCTGCATCTTTTAGCACATAGCCATTCGGCACGCTAACTTTAAGATCAGCAGCATAAGCTACGTTCGTAAACATAAGTAATAATATTAATAATAAACATACTTTCCTTTTCATAAGAAAACCTCCTTTATTCTTATTCTTTATTTACCCTTAAGCGCGTTAAACTAAACAAGAATTATTAAATTATTTATTCATTTATATAGCTTTGATAATACTTATATAGATAAAAAATAAAGCTACGATTACTCGTAGCTTTACTCTTTATCTTGGTCTAGTTAATATTAAAATTATAATCAAAACTATAAAGATTGGTCCGAATACTTTGGCTGCCGCTAAAAACATAGCAGCGAAGTCGCCTTTTTCTGTTTTTTCTTGCTTTGTATGAATCAAATTACCTTTTTCATCATACTTGCCAGATTTTTTCTTTAGCTCATCGAACGCACGATCAATTTTCTTTTGAAAAAACATTATTTATCCAAATTTAGCTTATGATGACATGCAACAAAGTGTCCAGGTCTTACTTCTTCGAATACTGGAACAACTGTTTTACACTCTTCAGTAGCATATTTACATCTAGTGTGGAACTTACAGCCCTTAGGTGGATTGATAGGACTTGGTATATCTCCTTCTAGAATTTGTATTTCTTTCTTAGAATCAGTAGTTGGTATTGCGCCTAAAAGTGCTTCTGTATATGGATGCACTGGTCTAGCATATAACTCCTTAGAGTCAGCAAATTCAACTATATTTCCTAAGTACATTACACCAACCTTATCAGAAATGTATTTAATAACTGACAAGTCATGTGATATGAATAGATATGTTAGATTTTCTTTTTCTTTTAAATCAATCAACAAGTTAATAATTTGTGATTGAATTGAAACGTCTAGAGCTGATACTGCTTCGTCGCAAACGATGAAGTCTGGCTTTAAAGCAACACTTCTAGCGATACCAATTCTTTGTCTTTGACCGCCAGAGAATTGGTGAGGATATCTGTGAATAAAGTAATGAGCTAGACCGCAGTCTTGCATAACTTTTACAACGTAATCTTGTAGAGCCTTATCTTTTTGTTTGTAGATATCGTGAGCTACTAAACCTTCGGATATAATTTGACCTACAGTCATACGAGGGTTAAGTGATGAGTATGGGTCTTGGAAGATAAGTTGCATATCTTTTCTTAAGTGTCTCATCTCTTCATATTCAAGTTCTGCTAAGTTTACGCCAGCATCTCTATATCCCTCAGCTTTTTCGTATTCAGCATGTCCCTTAACTTCTTCTCTAAGAGAATCAAGCTTTGCTTCAACATTTTTTAATTCGCTCTCAGATGCTGAATCTTCTTTTCCATCTTTCTTTGCAAGAAATATTTTGTGATTTAATTCTTGTTCCTTTGAAAGTAAAGATTTAATTTCACTTTCATTGTCATGATATATTAAAGCTCCAGCAATTTGTGCAAGGTCTTTGTAAAGAAGTTTATATTGCTTTTCAGCTTCTCTAAGCTTATTAAGCGCTTCTCCCTTTTCTTTTCCTTCAGCAAGTGCTTCATAAGCAGATGTATCCTTCTCAATCTCAGCTTTAAGCTCTTTTAGTTTATTCTTATGGCTAGCGAAACCATTTATTAATTTATATACATACTTAGGGTTAACTTCCCATCTTGTTCTACCATAATAAATAGTTCTACCGTCAGTTTGTTTGTATAGTTGTAGTAAAGTTCTACCAAAAGTAGATTTACCGCAACCAGATTCACCAACTAAGCCGATAGTTTCTCCCTTGTAAATATCCAATGAGATATCATCATTAGCCTTTACATATTTAACTTCCTTACCTACTTTTTGTACAGGGAAGTATTGTTTTAAGTTTTGTATTCTAAATAGTAATTCTCTATTTTCCATCGGATCTTACCCCCTTTTCAGGATAGAAACATCTTACTTCATGATTTTCATCTACTTTAACTAAATCTGGTTGATAGTTGTCACACTTTTCAGTTCTATATTTACATCTAGGAGCAAATTTACAGCCCTTAGGTAAATTTAGTGGGTGTGGAACAGCTCCAGGTATAGCATCTAGCTTCGTGCCTTGAGGAGTATCCAATCTTGGTATAGATACCATAAGTCCTTCTGTATATGGATGCATGAATTTACTCTTTCCTTCGAAGATAATATCTCTTGGTGCTTTTTCAACTACTTGACCACAATACATAACAGCAACGTCGTCAGCCATTTGGTTAATAACGCCAAGGTCATGAGTGATAAATAGTATTGAAGTACCGATTCTCTTCTTAAGATCATTCATTAATCTAAGTATTTGAGCTTGAATAGTAACGTCAAGAGCAGTTGTTGGCTCGTCAGCTATAAGAAGCTTAGGAACACAAGCAAGTGCCATGGCGATCATAACTCTTTGTCTCATACCACCTGATAATTGGTGAGGATATTGTTTAGCAACAGTCTCTGGATTTGGTATCTTAACCATGCTAAGCATTTCAACAACTTTTTCAGCTGCTTGCTTTTTATCCATACCTTGGTGAATAATGAACGGTTCACTAACTTGTCTTTCAACAGTAAATACTGGGTTTAGTGAAGTCATTGGCTCTTGGAATATAACAGAAACATCATTACCTCTGATATGACCCATTTTGTTCTTAGGTATATCAGTAATATTTTCTCCGTTAAACCAAATTTCACCACTGTCAATATATCCATTACCATCAAGTAGTTTAATGATACTCATGGCAGAAACACTCTTACCACTACCACTTTCTCCTACTACTCCTAATGTTTTACCTTGTTCTACTGAATAGGAAACGCCATTAACAGCTTTGATTATTCCCTTTTTTGTTGTAAAAAAGGTATGCAAGTCTTTTAATTCTAATAATGCCATTAATCTTACCTCCTATCTTTCAGCTGATCTAGGGTCGATAGCATCTCTTAGGCCATCACCTATTAAGTTAATACAAATTACACAAACACCTAGTATGATAGAAGGGAATACCCATCTCCACCAGTATCTTTGAATAATTATAGAGTTGTTAGCACCGTTAAGCATATTACCCCAAGTTGGATATGGTGCTGGAACACCAAAGCCAAGGAATGATAGTGATGCTTCAGTAAGCATACTTGATGCGAATGATAGTGTAGCATTAACTATAATTATAGATATAGTGTTTGGTAATATATGTTTAAATATAATGTTCTTTTCTTTAATACCTAGTGATCTTGCAGCAACAACGTATTCTTGCTCTCTAATTGAAAGTACTTGAGCACGAACAAGTCTTTGAAGTCCTGTCCAAGATAGTAAACCAAGTATAATCATGATCATAAAGATCTTTTGGTCGGCAGTCATTGTTTGGCCAACAAGTGCTGATAATATCATCGCAAATGGTAGGAATGGTAGTGAACCTATCATTTCAGCAACCCTTTGTAATACGTTATCAACCCAGCCTCCAACGAAGCCTGAAATACCACCAACGATTACGCCGATGATAGTTGAGATTATAACTGCGATAGCACCTATAGTCATAGATTTTCTACCACCGTTAAGAATTCTGTTCCAGATATCTCTACCTAGGTCGTCAGTACCTAGTAGGTAACCTTTGTGACCGTAGCTGTATGCCTTACCAGATTGATCAACTACATGTGTTTGATAGAAACCAGTATAAACCTTATCTACCTTTTTACCTCTAAGTTCTTGTGGCACATCAAGTTGTCCTAATGAGTTAGAACCCCATTCAACGATAGTGTCATCGTTTAGCTTAGCAAGGTATGAATATCTTTGTCCATATATATTCTTAACCTTACCTTGTATATCTTCAGGAATGTCCCACTCACCAGTTGTAGTTGGGTTACCCCACATATAAATCTTGCCTGACTCACCAACAGCAACAAATGTATTGTAAGCTGAAGCTAGGTCAACAACTTTTTCATTTATTTCAGGTATCTTTGATAAACCTGACTCTTGAGCACCTAAGTGAACAACTTTACCATCTTTTGTGATAGCGCAAGCTGTATTAGGGTTTGGAACTATCTTAGCTATATTTCCTTGATAGTCGTGGTTTTCTTTGTAGTCATTAACACCCATATTACCCCAAGCATATGCGTATCCATCTTCATCTAGCGCATAAGAAACTTGGTCTGATGCAGCGATATCAACAATTTTTGTTCCAAGCAAATCTGCTGGCGCCTTAGCTTGTTGTAGTCTGTTGTTACCCCAACCAAGAACTTTACCATCATCAGTAAGAGCTATAGCGTGGTCAGTACCACAAGCTACTTTAATGATATTTTTTCCAGCCTTCTTTACTTCTTTAGGTACTTTCCTAATATCAACTTTCTTTGAGATATTAGTTTTACCCCAAACAAAAAGCTTGCCATTCTCATCAACAGCAGTACTAAATGTAGATCCAACACTTAGTGTCTTGATATTCTTAAGTCCATTTGGTAAAGGAAGTATATCAAAACCTGGAGCAATGTTTGCTTGTGTTGTTTCAACATATGATAAATCTAAAGGATTGAATAAAGGTCCTATTAATACTAATAAGAATATACCAAAGAAAATGAAAAATGCAGTCATCGCTACCTTGTTTGAAAGGAATACGTTTAATATGGTTCTAAAAGGAGTTTGGATGTCATCCTCAACCATAACGTCTTTTTTCTTTTTCTTGAATAAACTAAATCCTTTTTTCTTTGGAGGTATTTGCTTTGTTTCTTTTAGATCTTTTTTATCTTTTTCCATTGTAACCTCCTAATTTTCTACTCTAACTCTAGGGTCAACTAAGCCGTATGTCAAGTCAGTAACTAAGTTTCCAATAAGAGTTATTATTATATAGAATAACTGAATTGCAAGTGCTAAGTCATAGTCCTTTTTGTTTAAAGCGTCTATGTAGAACTTACCCATACCATTTAAATTAAACATTGACTCAATAATTAGTGATCCAGAGAATATACTCATAAACCAGCCAACAATTAGTGTAACTACTGGTAAAAGTGCATTTCTCCATGCGTGTGAATAAATTACAGCTTTTTCCTTTAAGCCCTTTGCTCTTGCAGTCTTAATATAATCCATGCTTAATGCGTCATCCATAGCAGCTCTGACATATCTTGTCATACCGCCAAGTGAGCCAACTGTCATGATTATTAGAGGAAGTGCAATGTGCTTAAAGATATCAAGTGTATCCTTAATACCTGTATAGTTCTTTCCGGCAGTTCTCATACCACTAACTGGGAACCATTGTAACTTAACACTAAAGACATATATAAACAATAGTGCTGTGATAAATACTGGTATAGAATAACCTATAACAGTTAATACCTGTGTTACTTGGTCGAAAACTGAGTTCTTTTTAACGGCACACGCAATACCTAAAGGTATAGTAATGCCTAGACCTATAATTATTGCAAAAATATTAATAAATATAGTAAGTTTTAAAGGTTCTTTTACAACGTTTACAACCTTGTCTTTATATACTCTTGAGTCTCCTAAATCGCCTTGTAGTAATCTACCAAGCCACTTGCCATATCTAACTATCATAGGATCGTCAAGACCATATTGTTTTCTTAAGTCTTTGTATCTCTTATTATACTCTTCTACTTTTAATTTTGCCTTCATTGGTTCAAGCTCTGCTCTAGCCGGGTCAGAAGGTATCATGTTATATAAGAAGAAAAGTAAAATAGACATAACAAAGAACACGAATACCATGTAAAGTATTCTTTTTATAACATATTTTCCCATCATCATCCACCTTATCTGTATTTTTATAGAAGGCAATATTTCTATTGCCTTCCACAAAATGTTTTTTTAATTTTAATCTTTACTATTCTGTTACCCAAGCATCTAGTATAGTTGCTGTTAATCCCTTCATTTCTGAAGTTACCCAATGTTTAAGTTTAGCATTGTAGAAGTCATGGTATTGGTTAGAGTATAGCGGTAGGTCAGGAAGCATTTCGTTCCATCTAGTTACAAATTTAACGAAGTTGTCCTTAAATACGTCTCTTTGATCTGGAGAGATCATTACCATGTCTGTAGCAGTTTGTTCTAGTTCTTTATCGAAGATGAAGTTAGTGTTGTAACCCATCTTGATCATTTCTTCTTTTGTTGAGTAAGTGTATTTTTGATCATACCATGGAGTGAATCCTGTAGCTAGGTTGAACATGTTATATGTTGGAACTCCGTATTTAGCATCTTGTGATGCGTCTCTGTATAACCAGTTTAGTAATTCGTCAAAGCTCATTGCATCTCTTTGAATCTTGATACCAGCTTTTACAAGGTCAGGGTTTTCAGCTAGTTTAACAACTAGTAGGTCAGATACTTCGTTGTTTTCAGTAGATGCCCACTTGATTTCTAGTGGCATTAACTTACCGTCATCCATCTTTTTGTATCTTGTTCCGTCGCCTTCTTTGTATTCAGTGCCTGATTCGTTTAGAGTGAAGCCAGCTTTTTCCAATAATTCTACAGCCTTAGCTGGGTCATATGGATAAGAGTTAAGCTTTTCATCAAGTTCTTTCTTTGTTTCTTGGAAGAACCATTGAGCAGTACCATAAGGTCCGTTTACAACAGAACCGTATCCGCCTGTAAATTGTTTAGCGAAGTCGTTTCTGTCTAGTAAGTAAGCAAGTGCTTGTCTTACTTCTGGGAATTGAGTTGGTCCTACATCGCAAGAGAATGCGATCTTACCATAACCAGCTCTTGGATAGTCAGTGTAAGCAAATCCTTCGCCTTCTGTTAAGTCCATACCAGCGTTGATTGTCTTACCATCACCGATGTTTTTGATTATATCAACACCACCAGTTTTTAAGTCGTCGATTTGAGTAGCTGAAGTTATCTTCTTAAGGATAACTTTTGAAATTAGTGGTTTTCTACCAACTCTATCGCCTTGATAGTTAGGGTTGATAACCATAGTTGCTAATTGTTGTGCTTCGTCATATTTTTCTAACATATATGGACCGCTTGAAGGTAGAGTCTTTTTATCTCTTGCAGCTTTAACTGCGTTTTTAAACTCTTCAGTATTAATATCTTCAACAAAGTAACATCCATCGCCGTCATCTTTAATGTCTACATCTTTGCCTAACCAAAATTCTAGATCTTCTGGACCTGCTGATACAGAGTTTAATTCGTAGAAATATGGAGTATTATCAGGATTGATTGTTGCTGAGAAAGTGTAATCATCGATTAGATGAATACCAGTAAATTCTTTCTTTTCTCCCTTGCTAAATGCATCATAACCTACTAGGTCGATACCTGCTGTGTTTTTACCACCGCAGAAGTCTGGTCCAATAAGTTTTGAAGCCCATAGTAATGTTCCTGCTACATAGTTCTTTGCTGTGATTTCTTTACCGTCAGCAAATTTAAGACCTTGTTTGATTGTGAAAGTGTAAGTTTTTGACTTATCATCGTTTTCTTTAGTATCATACTTTTCAACGATAGAATCATCAATTACGTATTCACCTTCGTCAGTTTGATCAACTGTACCGTAGCCTTGAACTAAACGTCTAACGTCAGCATCTGATGCGTTGTTTTGCCATACTCCTGAGAAGTCTCCACTCATTTCAGTAGTAGTACCAATGATTAATTGGCCACTTGGCTCAGTTGGTCTTTCAGCTGTTTCGTCATCTGCTGGTTCTTCAGCATTTTCGTCATCAGCTGGTGCTTCTGTTTCAGTATCATTTTCTGCTGGTTCATCAGTCTTCTTACCGCATGCGAATGCGAAAGCTGATAATACCATAGAAAGTACTAATAAAAACACTAATGTCTTTTTAAGTTTCATTAATATTCCCCCTTAAAATTTTTTTCATATAATAACGGCTATATGTTACATATATATTACACTATTTTTTATAAAAATGCAAGCTTTATTTCTAAAAATTCATATTTAGATTTATGTTTTAAATAAAAAAATTTTAATTTTCTTTATAATTTATTATGTCTAAACCGTGTGAAGTGCCGATAACATCAGCACCTGCGCTAATGAATTCAATCGCAGTTTTATAATCAGAAATTCCTCCGGAGGCTTTTATTTTTATTTTCTCTCCAAAATTTTCTTTTATAAATTTTATGTCTTCTAAATTTGCTCCGGACTTCGTAAAACCTGTTGATGTTTTCACAAAGTCAGCCCCTTCTTTTACTAAAATATTTGTTATAAAATATATATCTTCCTTGTTAAGAAAGGATGTTTCTATAATAAATTTGATTATATGGTCTTTACAAGCTTCTCTTAAACAATTTACCTCTTTACTCAGATATTCATAGTCTCTCATCTTGATTCTTCCGATATTCGAAACAATATCCAAATCGTTTGCTCCATTTTTAATCGCATCTTTTGTTTCAAATATTTTTGATTCAGTCGTAGCATAACCGTTAGGAAATGCTATCACTGTACTTAAGTAAATATTTTGCAAGTTTTTACGAGCAACTTGCAAAAATGAGGGTGCTATGCATAGTGATCTGAAATTATATTTTCTTTGCTCTTCTACAAGCTTTATAATATCAGACTCACTTGCGTCTTGTTTTAAATTGGTTTGATCTAAAAATTTAGCTATATCTAACATTTATGAATTTTATACTCCCTTCTTCTCCATTTTACTACTACATCTCGCTACATAGTAAAAGCTACAAATATGAATAACGAATATCGATATTGTATAATAAGCCAAGATTTTTATAAAGCCACTTATAAAAAATTCTTCTGGCATTAGTCTTATTAGTAGGTCTGTGCTTGGGTCGAGCTGCCATAGTTGATTATTAAAGAATATCTCATGAAATTTTACGAAGGCTCCAGAAAAGTCTGTTAAATATAGAGCTCCAAAAATTATTGGCACTAAGTATCCTATAAACAAGGTATTTCTTAGCTCTTTAAACTTAAATACGTTAATCTTTTTCCATGCGTATAAGAGTATTATAAGTAAAGTTATTGCTGCAGCTATAATTTTAATAATGTTTAGTACTTTATATATATGTCTTACGTCTCTCATGTGGCTTATTTCTTTTTCGTTTAAGCCAATTAAGCTTAGGTGCTCATCAGCATTTTGGCCTCTTAGGTAGCCTGCTATAACTTTTGAAGCGACTAAGACTTCTTCCTCTGATCTATCGATATAATCAAAGTCATCTAAGTGCTTTGCGTTCATATAAACAGCGTTTTCGTCATAGGAAACTGTTTGAATTGCTTGACATAATATAAGTGCTATTATATTAAGGGTTAATATAATAGCAACTGATAATTTAATATTCTTCATTTTAATCTTCTAAGTTATGTGAAACGCTTTGAACGTCGTCTGATTCTTCAAGGTCGTCAACCATCTTTTCAAACTTAATCGCTTGTTCTTCGTCAAGTTTTACTGTTGTTTGAGGTATGTTTGCTATGTCAAAGTCACTTAGCTTGTAGCCTCTGTCTTTTAGTCCTTCTACTACCTTGTTAAAATCTTCAACAGATGTGTAAATTTCATAGCCTTCTTCAAAAGCTTTAAAATCTTCTGCACCTAAGTCGATTGCGTCCATTGTTAATGTGTCTTCATCAACTGAATCATCTTTTTCTATAGCAATAAAGCCTTTTTTATCGAATAGATATGATACGCAGCCTGTTGTACCTAAGTTTCCGCCGTGTTTATCAAAGGCATGTCTTACGTCTGAAGCTGTTCTGTTTCTATTGTCTGTTAAGCAGTCAACGATAACAGCAACACCGCCGACACCGTATCCTTCATATACAACGTTTTCATAGTTTGCATCGCCTTCGCCGCCCTCGCCTTTTTTGATTGCTCTTTCAATGTTGTCGTTAGGCATGTTCTCAGCCTTAGCTTTTTCTATCGCTGATTTAAGTGATGGGTTAAACTCTGGATTTGATCCTCCTTCTTTAACCGCTACAGTGATGTATCTAGCAAGTTTTGTAAATACTGAGGCTCTTCTTTGGTCTTCTTTACCTTTCTTAGCCTTTATTGTTTTCCATTTTGAATGTCCTGACATTTTATTCCTCCTAATATATGTTTTTAAAATAATCTATATCCGATCTTTTATGTTCGGTTGAATTATATAGCTTTTTTATTCTTTCTTCTTTTTCTTTGGCAATGGCCTCGCCTTCAAAATATTTTTCAATATCATCGTAAGAAACGCCTAATTCGTCCTCATCGCTTTGGCCTTTCCAAAGTCCTGCCGATGGTTTTTTATTTATTACCTCATCTGGCACGCCTAAAACTTTGGCGATTTCATAAACTTCTCTTTTATAAAAATCTCTTAATAAATATATATCGCATGCGCTATCTGCCCACTTAGTGAAGTAGCCGACTAAGTACTCACTTTTGTTTGATGAGCCAAGTACCATGTATGATAAATTTTGTCCATACAGATATAAATTTGTCATCCTAAGTCTTGGTTTTATATTTGATAAACTCATCTTAGAAAAGCCATCAGCCTTTGCACTTTTAACGAAATCGTCATAAGTACTTGTTAAATCAACCCTTGTAGTTTTTATTCCAAGCTTATCTGCAACTAATTTTGCATCCACTTCGTCTTCTTCAAGCGAGTGTATCGGCATGACTATAGCCAAGTGATCATCGCCAAAAGCAAGTTTTGCAAGGCCTGCAACTACTGCTGAATCAACACCACCTGAAAGCCCGAAAACCGCTCCTTTTAAACCAGTTTTATCCCTTTTATCTCTTAGCCAAGATACCATGTCTTGAACTATTTTTTCATAATCTTTCAATTATTTCACAATCCTTTTATCAATATGCGCTTTTATATATTCATCTGCAAACTCATAATCAAGCTCGCGATTAGAAAGATTTTTAAGCATTTCCAAAAATTCTTCGCTATCCTCTTCCTTTATATATATGTCCGCACTTATATTTTCCATGTACTCTAAATTATCTAAATCATAAACTGTATGTGATAAATAGTTTTTAATTTTGTCAAATTCTGCGTATGGAAAATTTAATCTATACTTAAGAAAGCTGCCATAGTCATAAATTTTGCCTTCAATGCTCTTCTTAAACGCGCCTAAGTAAGCTCTTACAAGGCCTCCAACGCCTAACTTAATGCCTCCAAAGTATCTAGTCACAACGCAGACGATATTTGAAAGCCCCTCCATCTCCATAACTGAAAGTATGGGTCTTGCAGATGAACCTTGTGGCTCGCCGTCTTCATCGTAGCGCTTTGTAGGAATATTACTATTAATAATATAAGCACTAACGTTATGGGTCGCGTCCTTGTATTTATCCTTCATCTGATTAATGAAGGCTATAGCCTCTTCCTCGCTCAGAACATGCTTTGTGTTTGCTATGAACTTTGATTTATTTATCAGATCCTCGGCGCTTACTTGCTCCAGGACCGATCTATACTCTTTATTCGCACACATATTCTTTATATTTATTGTAATCTTTTTGAGAAAGCTTCACTTTTATGTACATCGAAGCTTCGTCGTACTTTGTAACTTCTACAGCATAGCTCTTTTTAAGCCTATCGATGATGGCACTATCCTTAAAAGCAAGCCTCATAGTTACCTCTTTATAATCCTCTTTAATGATTGTCTCTATCTTATCAATAAGTTTTTTTACATCGTCATCATTTTTTGCTGATATATAAATTGTATCCTCAGCATCTTTTAATGATAATCTTCTATGCTCATCAAGTTTATCTACCTTATTATATACCCTTAAAACTTTTTTGTCCATAAGTCCTAAAGACTTCATTAAATCAAGTGTAGTCTCAATTTGTAGATGCATGTTCTCATCAGATATATCTACCACGTGTAAAATTAAATCCGCATATTTCAGCTCTTCTAGAGTGCCTTTAAATGCTTCAACTAGCTTAGTTGGTAAATTTGATACAAAACCAACAGTATCTGAGGCAATAAATTCAGAGCCAGAGGAGAATTTTATCTGTCTAACAAAAGTTTGTAATGTAGCAAATAACATATCCTTAGCCAAAACTTCCTTAGCACCGCTCTCAGATAGTCTAATCATGCTGTTTAATATAGTAGATTTACCGCAGTTAGTGTAACCGATGATACTCACATAAGGAACATCACTTTCATTTCTTTTTTTAGAAATATTGTCCCTTGATTTTTGAGCTTCCTTTAATTTATTTTTAATTCTATCAATTTGCTCTTGTATGTGACGTCTGTCAGTTTCAAGTTTTTGCTCACCGGGTCCTCTTGTACCTATGCCGCCTCCCTCTCTTGATAGATAATTATTCATACCAACAAGCCTTGGCAGTCTATATGATAGCTGAGCAAGCTCAACTTGTAGTTTCGCTTCAACAGTTTCAGCCCTTAGAGCAAATATATCAAGTATAAGATTAGTCCTGTCGACCACTTTTATATCGAGTTCGTCCTCTAAGTTTCTTGTTTGAACGCCACTTAGCTCGTCATTAACAACAAGTAAATCAATATCATTCGCTTCGATAAGCGTTTTAATCTCGTCAAGCTTACCCTTGCCCATATACGTGCGAGGGTTTAAAACGTCCTTACTTTGTTTTACTCTGACAATGGCCTCGGCATCGCACGCTTCAAGAAGCGCCTCAAGCTCGTCAAGATACTCATCAGTCTTTGAATCAAATTCAATTGTATATATAATTGCTCTCTCCATATAGCACCTCTTTGTAATTATATCAAAGCCAGTGTTAAATGTCAAAATATTTATTATTTATAAAAATAGCGCAGACAAAATTAATTCATCTACGCTAATGTTTTTTAATGTTTTAGTTTTTTAATTTTTTTCAATCATCTTTTTATATAGTTTCATAAGCT
>ERZ1673699.500-NODE-500-length-42822-cov-50.248626_pt1 | contig 42822 bp, 47 predicted proteins | sample MGYA00580229_ERZ1673699 | MGnify/ENA primary metagenome ERZ1673699 (study PRJEB41218, sample SAMN15661785) | gut metagenome | host: Homo sapiens | place: Canada: London | collected 2015-08-20/2019-03-30 | study: EMG produced TPA metagenomics assembly of... | reverse complement strand
CCTTGGTGTCCCAGTTGATCTCCACGAACTCCGGCTCCACGCCCAGCTTCTCGCAGACGGCGGTGGCCAGCTCGGTATCAAAACCGGTGAAGTTGCCCTCGTCATCGGTGTAGTTCATCGGTGCATACACCGTGTAGCCGATGACCATCTTGCCCTTGCCCTGGATATAGGCCAGGTCGCTGTCGGCCGAAGCGGATGCAGCAGAGCCTGCCGCAGAGCCGGAAGCCGAAGCAGCCGCAGACGTGGATGCGGCCCCGCCGCAGGCTGCCAGGCTGAGTGCCATCGCACCCGCCACAAACATCGAAAGGAATCGTTTCATTCTCATCCCAAAGTCCTCCTCGAACGCCCTTGTTTTATCGCTTTACCGTGATAAAGAGCTAAACTGTGCATCTAGGATACCGCATTTGGCACGATTTTGCAAGGGGGAAGGCTGATTTTTCGCACAATGCCGGAATGCGTTCTCTTTCCGGTGTGCTTTCTGTGCGAATCGCGCAAACAAAAAGAGCCCTTCCCTTTCGGAAAAAGCTCTTGTGAAGTGCTTTGCAGCGTCATTTGGTTCGCATCGCGTCCAGCGCGGCCTTTTGGAGGTCGGTCACCGAGATGGTGCACAGCGCCATCAGGTCGGCGTCCGAGCCGTCTGCCGGGATGGCGGCGACCTCCGCACGGGTCTTTCCTTTGAGGTAGCCGCAAAAGCCCTCGCTGTGCTCGTACCATTCCTTATTTAAGGAGGAAGCCCCCCGCATCCCGTAGCGGTCGCCCTGTTCCAGCTTGGTCTCCACCTTGTCCGGCGCAGTGATGCCGCCATCGGCCGCCACCGTCAGGGCCGGTTCGGCCATATCTGCCACAGCGCTGGTCACACGGCCCTCGGCGTCCAGCGTCAGGGCCACAAGGCTGATGTCGATCTCTGCGTTGACGTCCCGGTCATCGGTGGCGGTCACATCCGAAGAGCCATTCACCGCCTCCACGCCCAGCGACACCCGGTCGCCTTTGGCCGCGCCCAGCCCCCTGGCATTGGAGCAGGCCTTGACCACCGCATCCCGATAGCGGTCCACCGCGATGGTGCAGCCGGCCAACAGGTCAGCGTCCGTGGGCTTGCCATCGTTGTCCAGTTTCAGCAGGGACACCTGCTCCGGCGTCCTGCCGGTCAGGTAGTCCGCGAAGGCATCCGCCTGCTCCGCCCAGCCTTTTTTCAGCGAAGAGGCCTCTGCCAGCGGGTAGTCCGCCCCTTTCTGCCGCTTGGTCCGGTAGTCGGTGGGCAGGTGCACTGCGCCGGTGCCGTCGGCCCCGATGGTCGTTTCCAGCTCATCCAACTCCACGTCAGCGATCTTGCCGTCGCCGTCCAGCAGCACCGCCGCAGCCGCCAGCCGGATGCTCCCGGTGCGGTCTTCATCTTCCGTTTCCACGACGATGCCGAGGCCGGTCTTCCAGGCGGCAGTCGTCTGCGAGGCCGCGCCGCTCCCGCTCATGCTTCCAGAGCCGGACGACCCGGCGTTCGGTTTCCCGCAGGCGGCCAGCAGCAGGGCTGCTGCCAGCACACAGCCCCAAAGAGCCTTGCTTTTTCTCATAGATACGCTCCCTTTCCCGATGGGTTTGGAAGTAGTATATCCGGCAGGGCCATTCTTATGCGTCAGCGGGTTTTACAGCAGCGGGCTCAGCAGCCGCAGGACGCTGTCCAGCAGGGTGCCCGGCAGAGAAGTCCGGCAGTCGGAAAGCTGCATCTCCCGGCACTGCGGCAGAGTGGCCAGCACATCTTCCCGCAGGGCGATGACCTGACTGTTGCTGTAAAGCAGCGCCCCGCACTCAAAGTGCAAAAACAAACTGCGGTAATCCATGTTGATGCTGCCCACCACGGCCAGATGGTCGTCGCTGACGTAGCATTTTGCATGGAGGAAGCCGGGGGTGTACTCGTAGATGCGGACGCCCGCCCGGAGGAGCGGCACATAGTAGGACCGGCTCAGCCGGAACACCAGCTTCTTATCCGGGATGCCCGGCAGGACCAGCCGGACATCCACGCCGCGTTTGGCGGCGGTCTTCAGGGCATCCAGCATCTCCTCACCCACAGCAAGATAGGGCGTGTAGATATACACATACCGCTGCGCCTGGGCCAGGATGTTCAGGTAGACCGTCTCGGCCAGCGGCTCTTCGTCCAGCGGGCTGTCCGTGTAGGGCTGAACGACGCCGTCCGAACTTTCCGGCAGGTGGGTCGGCGCAAAGGGTGCGTAGTCCGTCTCCTGCGGGCGGAAGGCGTTCCAGCAGTTGAGGAAGATGACGGTAAAATTCCAGACCGCCGCCCCTTCCAGCCGGATGGCGGCGTCCTTCCAGTAGCCGAAGCGCTGCTCGGCGTTGATATATTCGTCCGCGAGGTTCACGCCGCCGGTGTAGGCCACATTGCCGTCGATGACCACGATCTTCCGGTGGTCGCGGTGGTTCATCACCAGCGACACCAGCGGCATCACAGGGTTGAATGGGATGCAGCGGATATGACTGCGCTCCATCCGGATGACGAAGTCGCTGGGCAGGCCCAGCAGACTGCCGAAATCGTCGTAGATCAGCCGCACATCCACGCCCTCGGCAGCTTTCTGCTTGAGGATGGCCTCAATGCCGTCCCACATCGTACCCGACTTTACAATGAAGAATTCGAGAAAGATAAATTTTTCCGCCCGTTCCAGGTCTTCCAGAAGCCTGGGGTACATGGCTTCGCCGCAGGGGAAATAGTGCGCGGCGGTGTGCTTCCACGCCGGGTAGGGGCCGTAGGTCTCCACATAATGGCTCAGGTTTTTCTCCACGCGGTCCAGCGTGTCGGTCTGGTCCGGCCGGGGCGCAAGGTCGGCCGTGTGGGCCTGCTCCACCTTCCGCATCCGGGTGCGGAGCCCCTTGGCCGGGGCCTTGTTGCCAAAGGCCAGATACAGCGCCCCGCCCAGCAGCGGCAGCAGGCCGATGAGGACGATCCAGCCGATCTTGTAGGCGCTGTTTTCGTCCTTCCGGACGAGGTAGAGCACGATGACGATGCTCAGCGCCTTGAGCAGGCCGTTCAGCCAGACCCGGCCCGCCGTAAAGGCCCAGAACGCCCAGAGCAGCCACAGCACCTGCAATGCCACCAGCACGATGGTGATGGTGGCACGGTTGAGGATGCGGCTGAAAAATTTAACGATCGGCAGTCTGAACACGCTGTACCTCCCCCGCCGCTGCGCGGCTCTTCGCGGCTCTTTAAGATGGAGTTAGTATAGCGCGGTCCGGGTGATTTTTCAAGCCTCTCCGTCCTCGTATCCGATCAGAAGGCCGCCCAGCTCGGCGTAGTAGCTGCACAGGCCGCCGCACTCCGTCACCACGACTCTGGCCCCCTCAAAGACAGCCTCGATCATGTGCTTCAGGCGCTCGGCAGCGGCAGGGTTGCCGCAGTGGGAGATGTTCACCTTGCCGTTGGTGTAGCCGTGCTCCTTGAGCTCCAGCACGATGCGCTCCAATGCGCCATGCTCGCCGCGCGTTTTGCAGATCACGTCCAGCTCACCGGCCTCACTGGCCTGCCCGATGACCCGGATGCCCAGCATCCGCGCCACTGCCGCCACAGCGGGCTTCACGCGGCCATTGCGGGCCAGGTTGGCCAGCGATTCCAGCGAGAAGAGCAGATGGGTGTGCTTATGGTAGCGCAGCATCTCTTCACAGATGGTGTCGAACTCCTTGCCGGCAGCCAGCTCATCCCGCAGATGCTCGGCCAGCAGGACCTGCTCCGGGCCGGTGGACAGGCTGTCCAGCACAAAGACCCGCTTACCGGGGTTCTCCTGCTGGTATTCCTCCGCCGCCAGCTGGGCCGCATTGCAGCTGCCCGACAGCGTACCGGTGATGGTGATGGCGTACACCTCATCGGCTCCCTCGTAAGCGGCCAGCCAGTCGCCAACGTTGGGGCAGGAAGTCGAGGTCTTTCCTTTATAGGTGCGCAGGGTCGTGGCCATGCCCACCGCATCCAGCGTGCCGTCATCGTGGTATTCCTCGTGATCGGTGATGATTTTCAGGGGCACACAGGCAAAATCCACGCCATCCAGTGCATACAGGCTTGCGGCAGAATCCACAACGATCCGGGTCTTCATAAGCAGTATCTCCATTCCAGCGGCAAAATCCGCCGCATTTTTCATGTTGTCGAAGCTATGATATCAGTTTTTCAAAAACCTGTCAACCGTTTCCGAGAAATCTTCAAAAAGTTTTCATAAGACGGTTGACCCTGCCGGAAAAATACGCTATACTATCCGCATGAACAATGAATCCAACCGCCGCATAGCGGCCTGCGCCGTGGATTTTGCCCTGCCGCGGTACGCAGAACTGCCTTCCGTCGGGCTGTATCTCGACCAGACCGTCCAGTACGTCAACGGGTATTTTCGTGCATTTCCAGGGGTGGAGCTCACGGCTTCCATGGTGAGCAACTACGTCAAGAAAGGGATCATCGGCCACCCCATCAAGAAAAAATACACCCGTGAGCAGCTGGCCGGCCTGATCTACATCGTCGTCTCCAAAACGGTGCTCTCGATGGAAAACATCGACACCCTCTTCAAAATGCAGCGCCAGCACTACTCTGCCGCGCAGGCCTACGACTATTTCTGCGAGGAAGTGGAAAACTGTCTGCCCTATGTGTTCGGCCTGACCCATACCATCCGGGATCTGGCCGCGGACGCCGGAGAGGAGAAGCTGCTGCTCCGCAGCACCATCATCGCCGCCGTCAACAAGATGTTTCTTGACTGCGCATTTGCCGTCATGCACCAGGAGCAGGCTCTCTGGCCGGACATCCTGGCGGATCTGGCGTAAGACACACAAACGAAAAAGCCACGCTTTCGCGTGGCTTTTTTGCTTATCGGTAAGATTTAGGTGTCCTGCAATTCCCCGCGGCTGGCGGCCTTGAGGTATGCAAAGATGAAGCCGTCGAGGTCGCCGTCCATAACAGCGTCCACGTTGCCGGTCTCGTAGTTGGTGCGATGGTCCTTGACCATGGTGTAGGGCATGAAGACATAGCTGCGGATCTGGTGGCCCCAGGCGATCTCGTTCTGGACGCCCTTGATGTCCTCGATCTTGTCCATGTGCTGCTGCTGGGCGATCTGATACAGCTTCGCCTTCAGCATCTCCATGGCGTAGTCGCGGTTCTGGAACTGGCTGCGCTGGGTCTGGCAGCTGACCACGATGCCGGTGGGCTTATGGATGAGTCGGACAGCGGAAGAAGTCTTGTTGATGTGCTGGCCGCCGGCACCGGAGGAGCGGTAGACCTGCATCTCGATGTCTTCGGGGCGGATGTCCACCTGGATGGTGTTGTCCAGCTCCGGCATGACTTCCAGCGAAGCAAAGCTCGTCTGGCGGCGGGCGTTGGCGTCAAACGGAGAGACGCGAACCAGGCGATGCACGCCGTTCTCGCTCTTGAGCAGGCCGTAGGCGTTGGCGCCCTTGACCATCATCGAAGCACTCTTCAGACCGGCTTCGTCGCCGTCCTGATAGTCCAGCACTTCCACGGTCATGCCGTGGGCAGCGGCCCAGCGGTTGTACATCCGGTAGAGCATCTCGGCCCAGTCCTGCGCCTCGGTGCCGCCGGTACCGGCATGGAAGGTCAGGATGGCGTTGCTGTGGTCGTACTCGCCATTCAGCATGGTCATGAGCTGCAGTTCATCCACCGCCTTCTCCACGGTGTTGACCGCCTCTTCGGCTTCGGGGATCATTTCCGGGTCGTACTCCTCGTCCAGCATTTCCAGCATGGTTTCGGCGTCATCGTACAGGCCCTGCAGCTTTTCAAAGCGGTTCAGCTTGCCGCGCAGGTCGCCCACCTCGTCGAACACCTTTTTGCTCAGCTCAGCATCGTCATAGAAGCCGGGGCGGGACATGGTGTGCTCCAGCTCCTGCACACGCTTGCGGGAGGCCTCGATGGCGAGGGCCTCTTCCAGGTCCTTCACCGCTGTGCCGTATTCGGCCAGCTTCACTTTCAGTTCTTCAGTCGTGATCATTCTCAATATCCTCTCAAAAATAAGAAGTATCGCCCTTATTTCTCATAGGTCCATCGCGCTTTGCATTCTGGCAAACACAAAAGCCGGCCGCCAGAGGTTCTCCCTGCGGGAGAGCTGGCATCGCGCAGCGATGGCTGAGAGGGCTACAAAAAGATACAGTTTATACACAGATACTTCATTAGTATACCGGGAATCCGTGATAAAGTAAAGAGGAAAAATCACCATCATGCTGGAAATTTGAAGATTTTCACCTTTTCTTTTCTCCGGGATGGGAGTATAATAGCATCAAGTACCATTTATGGGAGGAAGTTATGCCAAAATATTATGGCTGCCCCTGCGAGGGCTGCGGCAAGCCGCTGACGCTGCAGGACGATATCGTCGTCTGCCCCGACTGCGGCGCACCGTACCACCGGGATTGTTATGAAAAACTGGGCCGCTGCATCCACAGCCCAGCTCATGCCGCCGGATACGAATGGAAGTTCCCGTATCAGGAATCCGAGCTGTGCACCTGCCCTGCCTGCGGCGAGCGCACCCTGCGCAGCGAGGACCACTGCCGCTGCTGCGGTGCCGTGCTGCCGCCGGAAGGGGCCGAAGAGCCTGCCGACCGCACGGCCGGCCCCGGCGAGGGCAATTTTGATTATTCCAGCCTGTACCGCCAGTATCAGGAGACCGGCTCCATGCCCCAGGACCCCATGCGGCAGGCCTATGAGGCCGCCTTTGGCAAGGACGAGATGCTGGACGGCATCCCCTGCAAGGACTGGGCCAGCTACATCGGCCCTGCGTCCCCCGCCTACCTGAGCACCTACTGCCGGATGCAGCTGGCGCACAGCAAGATCTCCATGAGTTTTTCGGCACTGCTGTTCGGGCCGTTCTATTTCTTTTACCGCAAGGCATGGAAGCCCGCATTCGGCTTCCTGGCAGCTGAGCTGCTGCTGGCCGTGCCCACCCTGCTGCAGCTGATGCAGCTCACCGGCAGCACCATGGCCCCCGCTCTGAGCGATTCCACGATGGTCATGCTGGCCCGCCTGTGCTCGGCCCTGAGCTTTTTGCTCATGGTCGTGCGCGGCATGTACGGCAAGTGGCTCTACCGCAAGAGCGCGGCAGACCGCATCCGGAAGATCCGCTCCGAGTTCCCGGACGAAGCCCAGCGCAAGGCCGTTCTGGCCGCACAGGGCGGCGTCAGCTTTGCGGCGGTGTTCGGCTGCTTTTTGCTGCTGATGGTCATCGGCAGCGCCAGCACCCTGCTGCTGGGCCCCAATGTGGACGCCCTGCTCAATCTGGTCTACGGCTGATGCACCCAGCCTGCGATAGTTTTGCGAAGGAGTTTTGAATCATGAAAAAAGTCACGAAAGCTGTCATCCCTGCTGCGGGCCTTGGCACCCGTGTGCTGCCCGCCACCAAGGCCATGCCCAAAGGGATGCTGCCCCTTGTGGACAAGCCCGCCATCCAGTATCTGGTGGAAGAGGCCGTCCGTTCCGGCATCACTGACATCCTCATCATTCTGGGCCGCAACCAGAGCATCATCGAAGACCACTTCGACCGCAGCCCGGAGCTGGAAGAGAAGCTGGCCGCACCCGGCAAGGAGAAGATGCTGGAGGAGTGCCTGGGCATCTCCAACCTGGCCAACATCTACTTCGTCCGCCAGAAGCAGACCCTGGGCCTTGGCCACGCCGTGAGCATGGCAAAAGCTTTTACCGGCGACGACCCCTTCGTGGTCATCTATGGCGATGACGTCATCTGGGGCGAAGACCCGGTCTGTGCCCAGCTCATCCGCGCCTACGAGGAGTTCGGCCGCCCGGCCGCAGGCGTCTCCGCTGTGCCCTGGGCCGATGTGAGCCGTTATTGCAGCCTGAAGACCACCCCCATCCACGACAACTACTTCTTCGTAGATGACATGATCGAGAAGCCCAAGAAGGGCCAGGAGTTCAGCAACTACTCCATCCTGGGCCGCGTCCTGCTGACCCCGGAGATCTACGACATCCTTGCCCGCACCAAACCCGGTGCCGGCGGCGAGATCCAGCTGACCGACGCCATGGCCGAGTTCGCCCGCAACTATGGCGGCATGACCGCAGTCGAGTTCACCGGCAAGCACTACGACATGGGCAACAAGCTCAAGATTGCCGAGGCACAGGTGGAGCTGTCGCTCCAGCACCCGGAGATCGGCGAGGCCTTCCGCGCTTATCTGAAAGAATTCTGCAAGACGCTGTAACGCATCTGCACAAAAATCCCCTTCCGCATGGTCCTGCCGCGCGGAAGGGGATTTTTTATTTTACCGGTTCCTGTGCCGGGAGGTCTTTTCAAATTTCAGGCCCGGCTTTGCCCCGGACGCCTTGCGGCGTTTTTGGGGGCGCAGGGCGTAGAAGTAGCCGAACCCCGTGCCGCAGATGCCGCCCACGATGTGCATGAAGTTGGCGACATTGTCATGCACGAAGACGATATCGTACACCTGCTGGCCCAGATACAGCGCCGCCACCAGCAGCATCGTGACCGGGATGCCGCCCGAAAAGCCGGACAGCGACGCCAGCATGATGAGCATGAACACGATGCCGGAAGCGCCCAGCAGGGCCGTGCGGGGGAAGAGCGCGCATTGCAGCACACCGGACACCAGCGCCGTGAAGACGATGCCCTCCAGCAGCGGGATGCTGCCGTATTTTTCCTCCATCGGCGGGCCGATGACGAGGAGCAGGAGCATATTGTTCAGGAAATGATCCCAGCTGGCATGGCCCAGCACATGGCCGAACAGCCGGACATAGAACAGCGGGTCTTTGAACGAGGAGCGATAGACGCAGAACAGGTGCATGGTCGTCCAGCCGTTCGTCCACTGGCCCAGAAAGAGCACCAGGAGCGACAGCAGAAAAAAGGTGAGGATCACCGGGGAGTTGTATTGCAGCTGCAACGTAAATTTGGCACGTTTCGTAATGGCTTCATCCTTTCGCGGCCCGCGGAGGCCGGGCATTTTTTACTTCCGGCAGGGTCGGCCCCCTGCATTTTCATTCGTTTCCTCTTTGCCGAATGTTTGAGAAAAGCGTTTTCAGTATATCATGTTTTTCCGTTCCCGAAAAGCCCCGCCCCGGCTTTTTTTGCGTCCGGGCAGGCAGCATTTTTTTGCCAGGCCCCTGTGCACTGTGCATTGACAACGCCCCGCAAGTCCGCTACACTATGGATATCGAATCTCCCGGCATCTGCGGGGCAGAAGATCCCCCGCAAAAACGAAAGAAGGTCTCCCCTTTGGCAACGGAAGCAAAGCTCCGGCAGCTGGCAGAAAGCAGCTGCCCGGTCTACTATTTTTATTCCAGCGAGCGGTATCTGGTGCGGCAGGCCGTGGCGGCTGCCGTGCGGCTGCTCTCGGCCGACAGTGACGAAGAAACCACCGTGCTGGACGGTGCCGCTCCGGAGCTGGAACAGCTCATCATGGCGGCGGGCACCATCTCATTTTTCGGCACCCGGCGCGTGGTGGTCCTGCCCGAACTGGACCCCGCCGCCTACAGCGACAAAGATCTGGATGCGCTGTGCGAAACGCTTTCCAGCCTCGAAAATGCCGTCGTCGTGCTGGGCAGCGTGTTTCCTTTGGAGCGCGGCAAGCTCAAGACCGGCAAACGGGCGCAGAAGCTCACCGCTGCCTGCAAAAAGCTCGGCTATGCCGAAGAGCTGGCCAAGCCCAAACCCTACGAGCTCAAGGTGATGATGATCGAGCGGGCCAAAGCGCAGGGTGCTACCCTGCCCGAAGGTGCCGCCACTGCCCTGCTGGAGCGCTGCGGTGAAGACCCCTTCCTGCTGGAAAACGAGGTGGACAAGCTCTGCGCCCTCTCCGGCTACCAGACCGTCACTGCGGCCATGGTGGCTGAGATGGGCACCGTGAGCCTGGAGGCCGATGTCTTCGAGATGACCCGGATGATCACGGCCAAAAACGCCACCGGGGCCTGCAAAAAATTACAGGCTCTGCTCCGGCTGCAGCAGGAGCCCATCGCCATCACAGCGGCACTCATCGGCAGCTATGTGGACCTCTACCGGGTCAAGCTGGGCAGCGCCAGACGCAAGAGCTACAGCACCGTTTTCAAGGAGTTCGGCTACAAGGGCAGCGATTACCGGCTCAAGCGCTCGGCCGAGACCGCCAGCCACTACACCCTCGGCCAGCTGGAAGCCTGCTTGCAGGTCCTGCTGGATCTGGACAGATCATTGAAAAGCCAGCCCGTAGACGCGGAGGTACTGCTGGAAGCAGCTCTCTGCCGTCTGGCGCTGGCGGGGAGCGGACGATGAGCGAACGAGAACTTCTCCACACCGACCGGGTGCTGGTGGTGGAAGGCAAATACGATGCGGCACGCCTTTCCCACCTGACAGACGCGCTGATCCTTCTGACCGACGGATTCGGCATTTATAAGGATAAAAAGCGCCAGCAGCTGTTCAAGGCGCTGGCAAAGAAAAACGGGCTCATCCTGTTCACGGATTCGGACGCCGCCGGGTTCCGCATCCGCACCTACATCACCAATCTGGTGGGGGCCGAACACGTGGTGCAGGCCTATGTGCCTGCCATCCACGGCAAGGAAAAGCGGAAGCCGCAGCCCGGCAAAGAGGGTCTGCTCGGCGTGGAGGGCGTGGACGACGCCATCGTGTTGCAGGCGCTCAAAGACGCCCTCGGTGCGGAGGCTGGCGCAGCTGTCCCCCGCCCGGAGGGCCGGGCCATCACCTATGCCGACCTCTACGATTGGGGGCTCTCCGGCACACCGGGCAGCGCCGAGCGGAAATATGCGCTGCTCAACGCCCTGGGCCTGCCGCCCCGCCTCTCGAAAAAGGAGCTGGTGGAGGCACTGAACCGCCTGTACCGGTTTGAGGAACTGGATGCGTTCCAGGCGGCGTTTTTCGCTTCGGTGTGAAAGCACTCCGCGATGAAGGTCAAAATTTTTACCGGCATCCGCCCCACCCTTCCCGCAGCAGTTCCAGCGCGTGGGTCTCCAGGCGGGAAACATAGCTCCGGCTGATCTGCAGCAGCTTTGCGGTCTCCAGCTGGGTCAGCGGCGGTTGACCGGCCAGGCCATACCGCAGCAGGATCAGCTTCCGTTCCCGCGCCGGCAGCCCTTCGATGAGCTGCCGCAGCCGCCGGGCCTCGTCCTGCTGCTCACAGCTGTCCTCCATGCAGAAGCCGTCCTGCAGCACGTCCGAGAGGGTCAGTGCCGTGTCGTCCTTGCCCGCCTCCAGCGTTTCCTGCAACGACACGGTGGTCCCGCTTTTCCGCTCCCTCCGGAAGTGCATCCGAAGTTCATTTTCAATGCAGCGGCTCGCATAGGTTGAGAACCGCGCCTTCCGGGTAGAGTCGAAGGTATCCACCGCCTTCATCAGGCCGATGGTCCCGATGGAGATCAGGTCTTCCTGGTCGCTGGGCTGGGCGTAGTATTTTTTCGCCACATGCACCACCAGCCGCAGATTGTGCCGGATGAGCGTTTCCCGCGCCGTGGGGTCGCCCGCCCGCAGGGCCGCAAAGGTCTCGACCTCTTCCCGTGCGCTCAGGGGCTTGGGGAAACTCCCCGCTTCCAGATGCAGCGCCAGCACCAGAAATTTCGTGGCAAAAAATTGCAGCAGAGTCAACAGCATACAACGCACCTCCCAAACTATGGTCCTCCTACACTGTATGAGCGGGGACAAACGGTTCAGAAGTTGTCTGCATGCTGCACCTTCCTGTATCCTGTTCTTGCTGCAATCTGATTCATTGCAGTTTCAGCTTACAACAAAAAATGAGATAGGCCCCCTTTTTCTTCTGCTCCCTCTGTGTAACACATCATTGACAAACCTACACGCATCCAAGCTGTACATCGAAGACCTGACCGATGAATTTGTGGAGGATTACGTCATTCCCACCATGCAGGCCGGGGCAGATTACGAGGGTTATCTGCTGGGCACCAGCTTTGCCCGCCCCGATCACCAGCACATTGAGCAGTGTCGGCAATATGATCGGCCCCATGGGAATGCTGCTGGCAGGCATGGCCATTGCGGAAGTGCCCCTGAAAGTTGTTTGAGCTGTTGCTCTGAAATACGAAAAAAGGCCGTCCGGCACCGTAGCAGGGCAGCCTTTACAACTACAAGGATGTGTCTCTATGAAACTACTCAAACAATTCATTCAGCAGGAAACGGTCCTCACCGCAGCCGCTGTGCTGGCCGTTGTCTCCGCCTTCTTTGTTCCACCGGATGTACAGTATCTCGGCTACATCGACCTGCGCACACTGGCGATCCTGTTTTCCCTGATGACGGTCATGGCCGGGCTGCGGCGGCAGGGCTTTTTTGATGGCCTGGGCCGGGCATTGCTGTCCCGTACCCACAGCACCTTTCAGCTGACACTGGTACTGGTCGGGCTGTGCTTTTTCGGAAGCATGTTCATCACCAACGATGTTTCCCTGCTGACCTTCGTTCCCTTTACCTTCGTGGTCCTGAGCCGTCTGGGAGCGGATGTCCGCCGCTCTCTTCTGATCCCGGTGGTCTGTATGCAGACCATTGCGGCAAACCTTGGCAGCATGCTGACCCCCATCGGCAACCCGCAGAACCTCTATCTTTACGGAAAAAGCGGCATGAGCATCGGGGGATTTGTGCTTCTTATGCTGCCCTACACACTGGTCTCTCTGCTCCTGTTGCTGGCTTGGGCAGCATTGGTCTGCCGGAAAGCCTCTGCCACCCTCTCCGTGGACGAGCTTGTTTCTTCCTCTGCATCTCAGGGGAATCAGAAAATCATCCTGCTGTATCTGGTTCTGTTTGCCGTTTGCCTGCTGTCCGTGATCCGGGTGTTGCCCTATGGCATTGCCTTTGCCGCTGTACTCGTCTGCGTTCTTTTTGCAGACCCGCACACCTTACGGGCAGTGGACTATTCCCTGCTTTTGACCTTTGTGGCTTTTTTCATCTTCATTGGCAATCTAGGGCGCATTCCGGCCTTTTCCGGCTGGCTGCAGGAGTTTCTGACCGGCCGGGAAGTTCTTGTGGCGGTTCTTGCTTCGCAGGTCACCAGTAATGTTCCCGCCGCCCTGCTGCTGTCCGGGTTTACGGCAGAGACACAAGCCCTCATCATCGGCACCAATCTGGGAGGTCTTGGCACTTTGATCGCATCCATGGCCAGTCTTATTTCCTACCGGCAGATTGCACGGGAGCTGCCACAGGGAAAGAAGCAGTATTTTGGGCTGTTCACCCTGTCCAACCTGATCTTCCTTGCGATCCTGCTGGGTGTGTGGTTTTTGCTCCGCTGAGCGTAGCAGATAACTTATGGTTTTTCTATAAAGCTAAAAAAGGGAGTTCCGTCACGGACGAAGGTCCGGGCAGAACTCCCTTTGGTTTTATCGTATGCACCAGCGGATAAACAGTTTCGTTTCTTCTTTCTTCATTGCGCCGCCTCTCCTCACACTATTCCGTTTGCTTTGGTCGGCTCCGGGTACTTAATCAGATCATACAGCTTGCCATATGTGCCAAGATCGTGTGTTCCGGCAAGTTTCATACCCAGATGCACATATTTGTCGCACTTGCTTTTTGCATCTGTTTCCAGGATCACCGGCACGCCCAGCCGGTCGCCCTCGGCAAAGGCAAGGTCCAGCACCTTTCGCATATAGCCCTGTCCCTGATACTGCTCCCGCACACAGACAAGCCCAACGAAAATATAGGGTTTCTTTTCCTTGTCCATCCCTGCGTATTTCATTGTCTGTCTCCAAATCCGATCTTCACGATCTGCATTTTCATTCCGTTGTCTCCAACCTTTGCAAGAAAACGGAAAAATCCGCTGACGGACGGGTCTTTCAAATCGTTGTAGCCCAGCATATAGCCCCTGCTGGATACCCGCAGACGGCTGTCCCATGGAGAAAACTCGCTTTTCGCATCCGAAACCGCGAAATATGCTCCCACATCTTTGATTTTCGCCGTCCTGAGCCACGTTTTGGCGATCATCTTCACCGCCGTGCGGTTGGCGGCATCGAACACCAGCACCCCGCCGGGGAAAGCGTCCGCCATCCCCTGCACCAGTTCCCGAACCTGCTCGGTCAGGAAGTAATAGAACACCCCGGAGGCAAAGAACACCGCCCCGCCGGAGGCATCGATCTTGTCAAACCATGCGGGGTCTTTCAGGTCGCAGGGGATGTTTTGCTCCCGCTCCCCGGCGGGCAGCAGCTGCTGCCGCAAGGCGATAACATCCGGGAAGTCCAGATTGTAGATCTTGCATCTGCCGTTGTCGCAGGCTCTGCCGGTGTTATCCAGCCCACAGCCCAAATTGACCACCGCCGCGCTGGGATGGGTTTTCAGATAATTCCGTACCTCCCACGCAAGGTCATTCTGCCGCATGGCGACCTCCAGCGCACCAAAGCGCTGCATCAGGCTGCGGGAGTTTTCCTCTGCCTCTGAAAAGTCGTAGTCAATCTGGTCGATCAGATGCACCGCTGTTTCGTCCCGATAAAGGTTTGGATACAGCTCTGTGCACAGCTTCCGGGAATACAGTGGGAGGATCAGCGTCTCCTGTACAGTGTTTTTCTCAATTTTGTATTTCATAGGTTCCTCCCTGATCTCCTTATTCTGCTTTCCGGCAGACAAACCATGCCATGTTCTTCACTGTTCCAAATGTTACAGTTGCACTACTTCACCACTTTTGCGCCGTAACGCAAAGCCAGCCCTTTTTATTTTTGTGGCTTTGGATCTTACAAAATCCTGCTTGTTCCAGATACTCTTTCAATGCAGTATCCGTATAGATGGTCATGCCGCCGATGATCTCCGTCCACTTCTTGTCCTTGTCCGTATCGCCGTTTGCTTCGTTACAGATGAAAAAGACCCCGCCGGGCTTCAGCACCCGATAGACCTCTCGGAAATTCTGCGCAAGCTCCGGCCAGAAATAGACCGTTTCAAAGGCGGTCACCACATCAAACTGCTCCGCTTCAAACGGCAGCTCTGCCACACTTGCCTGTTGCACGGTACACCGTCCTGCCGCAATGGCTCTGGCATTGACTTTTCGCGCTTTTTCCACGCTGACGGCTGAGTAGTCGATGCCCTGCACCTTGCCGTTGGGGCACAGTTTCAACAGCGTTTTAATGTTCGCTCCACCGCCGCAGCCGCAGTCCAGCACCATGGCATCCGGGGCAGGCTGTAAAAAACTCAGCCCCCATTCTGCCATTGCGCTGTGTCCAAAGTTCATCATAGCAACCATGATCTTCCCGCCAAAGCCTACGGGCTTTCGGGTGTTTTCAAAAAAGGACATAATGCCTCCCTCTTTCTATTTACCGTTCACAATGCAATACTTTTTTACCAGATGCGCCCACTGCACCGGATGACAGGCCAGCAATTCCTCGTGCCGAAAGTTAGATAAAGCTAACTTTTCATTCTATAAAAAGCCGCCTCTCAGCGGCCCTTCTGCCAAAATAATACGCCCTGCTGTTGTCGCTGTCAAGAAGTTTCGGCATTTTCGGAGATTCCGAAAGAGATTTCGTTTTCAAGACCCCCAACCGTCACCCCAGTGCCACATCCAGCACCATCATCACGCTGAAGCCCACCGCGAAAAATACCGTGCCAACGTTGGAGTGCTGCCCCTGCGACATTTCCGGAATCAGTTCCTCCACCACCACATACAGCATGGCTCCGGCGGCAAAGCTGAGCAGATAGGGCAACGCAGGCACCACGATGCCTGCTGCCAGAATCGTCAACACTGCCCCGATGGGCTCTACGATGCCGGACAGCACGCCGCCCCAGAACGCCCGGCCTTTTTTCATTCCTTCCGCCCGCAGGGGCATGGAGATGATGGCACCCTCCGGGAAGTTCTGGATGGCAATGCCAAGGGAAAGTGCCAGCGCCCCGGCGGCAGTGATCTGAGCAGTCCCGGCAAGGTATCCGGCATAGACTACGCCCACTGCCATGCCCTCCGGGATGTTGTGCAGCGTCACCGCCAGAACCATCATGGTGGTGCGCTGGAGCTGGCTTTTTGGCCCTTCGGCCTGCAAGCTGTTCTGGTGCAGATGTGGGATGAGATGGTCCAGCAGCAGCAAAAACAGGATGCCCAGCCAGAAACCCACCGCCGCCGGGAAAAATGCCAGCCTGCCCAGATCTGCGGCCTGCTCCATGGCCGGGATCAGCAAGCTCCATACCGATGCCGCCACCATCACTCCGGCGGCAAAGCCGGTGAGGGCGCGCTGGATGCCGTCACGCAGAGAGTTTTTCAAAAAGAACACACAGCCCGCCCCAAGACTTGTGCCCAGAAAGGGGATCAAAATCCCCCAGAATGCGTCTTGTATCATGTCGTACCTCCTTGTGGTTAAATACAGCTAACCGCATAAAAAGTATACTGCGCTCCGGCAAAAAGGTCAAGGGCTTTGCGGTATTATAAGCTCAGTGAGACCCCTGCCTACTACATCACCGCATGGTATAACCTGCTGAGCGGCAAGTGGGAGTTTGGCAAGGTCCACGCCACCGAGACCACCGTAGAGGGCACCACTGTGGAGCTGAATACCAACGGTCACCACACCACCTACGAGATGAAGATCTCCGGTTTTGATCTGGACTACAAGGCCAACAAGGTCTACGGCGTAGTTCTGACCACCGCCGATGGCAGTGAGTACGGCCTGCACCATGTGACCAATTTATTGAATTTACTGCAACATAATCTTGAAGTTTATGTAATGTATTTCGGTAACAAAGGTATTCAGCAAAGACCGTTTACGCTATATCATTTTTTGAGTAATTCCAATGCCCTGTCCATTGGTACGCAGTCTGCATATCGTTCAGGCCAGAGAAATTCATTATAGTAATGGTAAGCCTGTTCCCTAGTCATGTACTCATTGTCCTGCGTAGAATTTGCATAGGCAGGAACAATCATGTGTAAGCCATGCTCAAAACCAGCCTCTACCGTGGCATTGATACAGAAATCAGTCATAATGCCACAAATCATCACGTCTTTTTCTTCCTTTGCAGTCAGATACTCAAGCAGACCACTCTCTTTTTTGAACGCACTGCATACGGACTTGATAAACCGTTTTTCATCAGGCATCGGTTGAAACTCGGAATAAACCTCAAACTCATCATCCCCGATAGAGAATCCGGTATCAGGTCCATCATCATGCTGTACATAAATAACTTCTATACCTTGTTCTCGAGCTGCTCCAATCAGCTTTTTGATATTACCAACAAACTTTCTGAACTCATATAAGCGTTCATCCACGATACCATTCTGTGTATCTACAACCAATAAAACCATGAATAATCTCTCCTTTTTGAGCTTTTTGCCTTGATTCAAATAAACTAAATTCGTATATTATAATAGAGCGTAACTTCTGCTTCATACACCGATTCTGTATGAGAATCAAATAGCACCCATTCCATATCGGTCCCACAGTATGTATCACATAATGCCGTGGCAAATAAACAAGATCTTCTTCATCTTACTCTCCCAGCACCTCGCCCAGTGCCAGAACAGCGTTGCGGACGCACTCCGGGCACGGGCACAGCGGTGCGCCGTTCTCTATCCCCTTCAGATCTTTGCAGATGGTAGCACCGCACTTTTCCTGAAAGTTTTGCAGCAGCTCCTTGGAAATGCGGGGTGTGCCCTTGCCGTCGGTGACAATGCCCGCCACCATCACAGCGCCGATCAGTGCGCCGCAGGTGCTCTCCATGCAGCCCATGCCGGCGGCATAGCCTGCGCCCAGCTTCATCAGGGTATCGGCATCCACCGGCAGCTTGTCCTCAAATGCCTTCAGCACCGCCTGTGCACAGTTGCACTGTCCAGTAGCTTTCCATGCGGCAGCCTGTGCCGCCCGTTCTTCGATGTTCATTTTACAGTCCTCTTTCTTTGATGAATCGTAGTTTATTCGACACTATTATAAAATTCCTGTAACACTGTTGCCAATTCCTCCGGAGATTCTACGTTTGCTTCATGACCCGCTTTCAGAAGTTCATGGAAGTGGGAATCGCTCAAATAACTGGCAAGTTCCTTTGAGGCTTTTTTGTTTGCGTTGTCCTTTTCCCCACAAACGATCAATGCCGGACAGGACACCTTACATAATGAATCCCTGAAATCCAATTCCGTCATCGTACCGCACAAGCTGATCACATCTGCTTTTTTGAATCCAAATTGCTTGAACGTTGCATTTGGCATAAAGCGGAACAGCATATTCTGGAATTTCAATAATTTTTTAGGCATTTTATATTGTGCCGCAATTAACACAAGCGCCTTTATTTTATCCGGATGGTCTATCGCATAATTAAGTGCCAGAACAGCACCCAAGGAAAGCCCGCACAAGACGATTTCATCATGTTCCTTATCACACTCTCCTGAAAATGCAGCATACAGTTCCCCATAAGTGGCCGCTTTGTCCTCCAGCATCTCTGCCAAACTCAAGCAGACGCTGCTGTCCGAGACCTTCGTTTCTTTTATTACTCTGTCCCAACTGTCTGGTTTTTGTCCCAACCCATGCAAGTATAAAAACTTCATCTAATTTCCGCTCTCCTTCAGGCATCCTGCTGCTTCCTTTCCAGCGCTTCAAAGTGATACCGTGGCTTCCCTTTGCTCTTTTTGCCGTACTCGATGGCCTCTTTGGGGCAATAGCAGATGCACGCCATGCAGTGGGTGCAGTTTTTTCCCCAGACCGGCTTCCCGTTTTCCAGATGGATATTGTTCAGGGGGCACAACTCCACGCACTTACCGCAGCCGATGCAGGCACCCGTTGCCCGGAAGGCATCGGCTTTTACAAAGAAGCGATAGAACACCGGGTTCACCGGGCCGCTCATAAAGCGGTCATAGAGGGCCTCTCTCTGCGGAGGAAATTCCTGCCCGGCTCTGAGCTGGGTCAGCACCTTCCGAAGCGCAGGCTCTGCCTGCTCCACAATGCTCTTTGCCTGCTCTTTTTGGGGTACATTGAACATGGCAATGTAGTTTTCCGGCATGATGATCTGAGCAGTCCCCATGTACTGCAGCTGCTTTTGCGCCGCAAGCTGCCGGTTATAGCCTGCCGCATTGCCGATTTCGCTGCCGCAGTCCATCACAAACCAGATGCGCTCTGCCCCGGTCAGCGCGGTCTTGCCCAGCCACTCCGACACCACCCGGGGGATACGCCATGCGTAGGTAGGCGTGACCAGCACCACATCCCGCCCGGTCTGCACCGGGGCAGTATCCCATGCCTTGATGCAGGCGTTCAGGTCGTAAAGCGGCATCTCCAACCCTTCGGCAATGCGCCGTGCCAGATACCGGCTGTTGCCGGTTCCTGTAAAATAAAGTACCATGGCTGTTCCCTCGTTTTTGTATGGTTTTTCAGATGCCTGTCTGCCCGGCAAACTGGAAGTTATCTTTTTCTTCCTAAATATCGGCATACTTTTGATTTGTATTGCAGGTACTCATTTCCGAATGCTTCTATCAAAAAATCTTCCTCTACATTGACTATCTGTAAATGAAAAAATACCACTGCAAAACCTGTGGCAAACCAAAGGAACCAATTAAAGAACGAAAACAATATTCCTATATACATTAAATCAAAACCCAAAAATGCAGGATTTCTGCTAATAGAATAGATGCCCGTTGTTACCAAATTGGTCTTTTCTTCTTTTTGCACACCTGCTCTCCAATTCTCCTTCATTTGTGTAACAGAAACAATAAAAGCAAGTACACCGAACATTGTTATTACAACTCCTGTAAATTGCAACACAATATGTGCTGTTCCCGAATAAAACACAATACTGATAATCTGTATTACAGGAAGCAAATATGTGATTATTTTAAGAGCTACTTCTATAAATTTGACAAATCCCTCTTTTCCTTTTCCTAATTGGTCTGTCTTTATGCCTTGCTTTTTCTGACTAATCAGCTTTGCAAAATAGCAGATGTAGAACACTGCCATCAGTGAAATTGTAACAATTTTTATTATCATCGTGTACCTCCAAATTCCAAGTTGTCGCTCTCCGTATGCCATAGTCTCCGCACGCAAAAGACCCGCGGCAAAGTGCGTGCTTACACCTCGCCCGCGAACTTCGTGCCCCAGCTCATGCGGGTGTCGTACATCAGGCGGGTCAGCGCAAGGCGGCTGTAATCGTCGGTGCCGTACTCGTTGATGTGCACCTCTTTGGTTTCCACCTTCTCCGGGTCCTGCACCGAGGAGGATACGCTCCGCAGCCCGGTGATCTCGCACCGCACGAACCGGCACTCGTTCAGGGTGGTGTGGTCCAGCTCACATTTTGTAAAGGAGCAGTCCACAAATAGGCAGTCTGCAAAATCGCAGCGCTCAAAGATTTCCCCGGCAAACGACAGGCCGGTAGACCGTTCGCCCTCGCAATAACGTTCCGTCATCCCCTTTCCCTTTTATCGCAGCTCTTCCAGCAGGGCGGTGCAGCCCTCCAGCACATCCTGCCAGGTGGCTTCAAAATCCCCGGTGTACCACGGGTCTGCCACATCGCCGGGGCGGCGGGTGTGGTCCATCAGCAGCGACACCTTGTGGTCGGGGTCGCTGCCCACAAAGCAGGTCATGTTCCGCAGGTTGTTGTAGTCCATGGCAATGAGATAGTCGTAGCTCTCATAGTCCCGCCGGGTCATCTGCCGGGCGGTTTTGCCATCACAGGAAATGCCGTGCTCTGCCAGCTTGCGCCGGGCAGGCGGATAGACCGGGTTGCCGATCTCCTCGGTGCTGGTGGCTGCCGAGGCAATTTCAAACTGCCCGGAAAGCCCCGCCTTTTCCACTAAGTCCTTCATCACAAATTCCGCCATGGGGCTGCGGCAGATATTGCCGTGGCAGATAAAAAGCACTTTTATCATAATCTCTATATTCCTCCATAAGTTTCTGCAAATCTCTGTTTTTCAGCGCAGCTTCTATGCTTTTTCTTAATACCTGATCCTAAAATAATCCAGATACGCTTTATATTTATCCTGTGCAGCAATGCGGAGAACGCAGCGCAAGCTTTTTCCATTTCCGGATCTTAGTCCGAAAGGTCCCGAAGGGAGCGACCGTGTTGACGTGAATGAATTTGTACACCTCCCACACCGCTGTTTTCGTGGCATCATCCGCCCATTTTCTCTTATGCGGCTGGAACAGCTCCTCCTCGCTCATGGCATCGATCATTGCATTGAGCCGATCCATATTCTCCTTCAATCGGGCTTTCAGCTCCTGCAGGGATAACGGTGCATAAGTATCCGTGAACCACTGATACAATCCGCCCAGTTGATTCCATTTGAAGTCCTCCGACGGCGTTTTTACCGGTAGACCGTTTCGTTCATCCGTTTCCCATTTCAAAACCAGTGTCGTCCAGCCCACCTGATACGCAAGGTTTTCTGCCGGTGTCCGGTCCACCTCCTCGACCCGTTTATCCTTTAAGGCTTCGGGGATGTCATCAAACTCTGAAATATACTTCTTGAATGCTTTATTGATCTCAGCCTTGAGCTCTTCCTTGTTGTTGTATGTTCTCAAAAAAACACCTCCGGAATTCCATATCGCTGCACCCAGTATACCATGCCTTCTCCCCACTGAAAAGCTTTCGCACGCAAAAAAACCCGGCGGCTTTCAAGGCACGCCGGGGTTCTTTTTGTCATTCTGCTGCAAAATGTCTGCACTTTCTTGGCAGAACGCAGAAAATGCGGAAACTGCTTGATTTAGTTCGGTTTTCGCACTAGAATGGAAACCAGAAAAGCAAGTGCAGTTTCCACAAGGAGGACGCTCATGCAGGAAAAGCTCGATGCGCTGGTGCGCACGCAGGCCATGCAGTTATTCCGTCAACAGGGGCTGCATTTCACCATGCAACAGGTGGCAGAGCCGCTGCACATCAGCAAAAAAACCATCTACACCGTTTACCCCTCCAAGGAGGCCCTTCTGCTGGACATGGTAGACCATGCCTTTGCGGACATCCACCACTGCAAGCAGAAAATTCTGGCGGGCAGCGGTACTTTGCAGGAGAAGCTGCGGGCGGTCATCATTGCCATGCCGACAGAATACGCCGCGCTGGACCTGCGGCAGATGAAGGAGCTGGACGAGAAATACCCGGTGGTGGCGGCGCGAGTGCGCAGTCAGTTGGAAAACGGGTGGGAACCCACCATGGCGCTGCTGGAGCAGGCTGTGGCAGAAGGGGTCATGCGTCCAGTATCCCTGCCGGTGCTGCGGCAGATGATCACCGCATCCATCGAGAGCTTTCTGGCAGACCGCAGTCTGGCAGAAAGCGGAGTACAGTATGTGGCTGTACTGGAGGAAATGATCTCGATTTTACTGGAAGGAGTGCTGCTGCGATGAAACACAGCTTTTGCGAGGACTGGGAGTTTACACGACACTGGACGGAAGCCTTTGGCAAGGGGCTGCCTGTACCAAAACAACAAGCCGTTCGCTTGCCCCATACCTGCCGGGAGGTGCCGCTGCACTATGCCTCTCCGGCCGATTACGAGATGGTCTGCGGCTACCGCAAGCGGTTCCGGGTACCGCCGGTACAGGCTGCGCCCCGGCTGTTTCTCCGCTTTGACGGCGCTGCTCATCAGGCGGTGGTGCGGGTCAACGGCAGGGTTGCCGGGCAGCACCGGGGCGGCTATACCGGCTTTGCGGTGGAGATCACCGACCTTGTGGACCGGGAGGGTGAAAACCTGCTGACCGTGCAATTGGATACCCGTGAAGACCCGACCATTCCGCCCTTTGGCTTTGTCATTGATTACCTGACCTACGGCGGTCTGTACCGGGAGGTCTGGCTGGAAGCCACCGCCGAAAGCCGCCTGACCGACCTGTTCGTCTACACGCCCACCCTGCAAGAGGCTGTGGTGCAGTGGACCGCAGAGCTTACATCCGCAGCCGTGGCGGTCCGCATCCGGCTGGAGACCGCAGACGGCACCCTGCTGGCCGAGCAGACCGCACAGGCAACAGAAACCGGAAAGATGCAGCTTTCCGTCCCGGACGCACAGCCGTGGGATACCGAGCACCCGGTTTTGCATCATGCCGTGGCAGAGCTTTTGAACGCAGCCGGACAAGCCATCGACCGCAAACAGGTGACGTTTGGCTTCCGCACCGCAGAGTTCCGGGCGGATGGCTTTTATCTCAACGGCAAAAAGACCTTCCTGCGGGGTCTGAACCGACACCAGAGCTACCCTTACATCGGCTACGCCGCACCGGAAAGCCTGCAGCGGGAGGATGCCCGCATTTTGCAGGAGGAGCTGCACTGCACCGCCGTGCGCACCAGCCACTACCCTCAAAGCCAGTATTTTCTGGATGAGTGCGACCGGCGAGGTCTGCTGGTGTTCACCGAGCTGCCGGGCTGGCAGCACATCGGGGATGACAACTGGAAGGACGCTGCCTGCGAGATGCTGCGGGAGATGCTCCTGCAAAACCGCAGCCACCCCAGCATTATCCTGTGGGGCGTGCGCATCAACGAAAGCGTGGACGACGATGCCTTCTACACCCGCACCAACGAGATTGCCCATCAGCTGGACCCCAGCCGCGCCACCTCCGGTGTGCGGTATCTGGAAAAGAGCCATCTGCTGGAGGATGTCTATGCCTACAACGATTTTTCCCACAACGGCGTAACGCCCGGTGCAAAGCCCAAAAAGGACGTGACCCCGGATATGAGCAAAGCGCTGCTCATCTCGGAGTGCAACGGTCACATGTACCCCACAAAAGCCTTTGACGATGGTCCCCATCGACAGGAACACGCCCTGCGGCATGTCCGGGTTCAGAATGCCGCTTACGGCAGCGGAGAACACGCCGGGTGCTTCGGCTGGTGTATGTTCGACTACCAGACCCATAAGGATTTCGGCTCCGGCGACCGCATCTGCTACCACGGCGTGCTGGACAGCTTCCGTAACCCCAAATTGGCGGCAGCAGTCTATGCCAGTCAGGGTGACGCTGACCCGGTGCTGGCGGTCAGCTCCTCCATGGACATCGGCGATAACCCCGCCGGGCAGCTGGGCACAGCCTATGTTTTCAGCAATGCCCAGCAGGTAAAGCTGTACAAAAACGATGTGTTTGTCACCGCCCTGCGCCGCAGCGAGTGGACAGCCCTACCGCATCCGCCCTTTGTGATGGACGATCCCATTGGCGAGCTGCTGGAAACGCAGGAGCATTTTTCGCCGTCCAAAGCGGCCGCTGTGCGGGACTGCCTGCTGGCTGCCGGGAAATACGGCTTGGCGGGGCTGCCGCTTGCCTACAAGGTCAAATTCGGCTGGTGTATGCTGCACTACAAAATGACCTTTGAGGATGGCGTGGCGCTTTACGGCAAATATGTGGGCAACTGGGGCGGCGAAGCTACCCGATGGCGGTTCGATGCCGTGCAGGACGGCAACGTGGTGCGCAGCGTGACCCTTTGCCCCAGTGCAAAGCTGCACTTGGAAGTCAAGGTCAGCCGGACGACCCTGCGGGAGCAGGATACCTACGATATGGCCGCTGTCCGGGTGCGCATTCTGGACGAGAATGGCACCCCTGCCCCCTACGCACAGTTCCCGGTGCAGTTTGCGGTGGAGGGCAGCGCCGCCCTTGTGGGTCCACAGACCGCCGTTGCCGAGGGCGGCATGACCGGAACCTATCTGCGCACCGTGGGCACTGCCGGAGAAGCCCTGCTGACTGTTTCTGCACCGCAGACCCAGCCCGTTGTGCTGCGGTTTACCATTGAAAAGGAGGACGCTGTATGGAACTGACCCTGAAACAGAAAACCGCATTTGGTATTGGTGCCGTGGGCAAGGATATGGTATATGCCCTGTCGGCTTCTTACGTCATGTATTATTATCAGGATGTGCTGGGGCTTTCGGCCAGCTTTGTGGGCGTCGTGCTCATGGCTGCCCGGTTCTTTGATGCCTTCAACGACCCCTTTATGGGGGTTCTGGTGGCAAAGACCCGCACCCGCTGGGGGCGTTTCCGTCCGTGGATCTTTTCCGGCACGCTGCTCAATGCGCTGGTGCTCTACGCCCTGTTTGCCGCCCCGGTGCTGGACGAAGCAGCGCTGATGGTCTATTTCAGTGTGGTGTACATCCTGTGGGGCGTCACCTACACCATGATGGATATCCCCTACTGGTCCATGATCCCGGCCGTGACCCGCATCCCCAAAGACCGGGAGAACCTTTCCATGGTGGGCCGTACCTGTGCAGGCGTTGGCTCTGCCCTCATCGCCATGTTCACCATGCTGCTGGTGGGAGCACTCGGCGGCGACAGCGAGCGCGCTGGCTTCCGCTGGGTGGCATTGATCGTAGCGGCAATTTTTGCAGTGACAGAGCTGGTGTGCTGCATTTCCATGAAAGAAACTACCCCCAGTGAGATGAAGACCGCCACCGTAAAGGAGATGTTCTCCGCCCTGTTCCGCAACGATCAGGCTATGGTAGTGGTGGGCAGCATCGTGCTGATCAACTCGGCGCTGTACCTTACCTCCAACTTCATCATCTATTTCTTCAAGTACGACCTTGGCGGTGCAGGTTGGAAAGCCACCTACACCCTGTTTTCCACCGTGGGCGGTGCGGCTCAAATTCTGGGCATGATGGTGCTTTACCCCTTGCTGCGCAAAAAGTTCAGCAGCACGCAGGTGTTCCATCTGAGCCTTGTGCTGGCGCTGTGCGGCTACGGCACGCTGCTGGTGTTCTGCCTGACCGGCCTGTCCCACAGCCTTGCCCTGCTGTGCATTCCGGGCGTGGTGGTGTTTGCCTGCAACGGAATGCTGACTGTGCTGACCACCCTGTTCCTTTCCAACAGCGTGGATTACGGTCAGCTCAAGACCGGCCGCCGGGAGGAGAGCGTCATCTTTTCCATGCAGACTTTTGTGGTCAAGGCTGCCTCCGGTGTGGCGGTATTCCTGACCGGCATCGGGCTGGACCTCATCGGTCTTGTGGGCAACACGGAGGAGACCGGCCCGGTGGCAGTACAAAGCGCCGGAACCCTGCTGGGTCTGCGCCTGATGATGACCGTTCTGCCCATGCTGGTGCTGGCTGGTGCGCTGGTGCTGTTCCGCCGCAAGTTTGTTCTGACCGATGCCCGCGCTGCCGAGATCAGCGCACAGCTCCACGGGGAGGAAACGCACCATGACTGAAATGCTGCACTGGTACGCGGAAACTTCCGGCGGCGTACAGACAGGCAACTGCACGGTCACGGAGAATGGCGGTGCGCTGCATCTGACGGCAGACCTGCCCGCCGGGACGCTGAAGGCGGTGCGTGCCGAGATGCCGTGGACGATGGAAGCAGACGAGCGTCTGTTCATGAACGGCTACCAGACATGGACCTACAGCCCGGAGCTTGACCGGAACGGCAAGCTGCGCGGCACCGACCACATCCCCGGCTTTCTGCGCAAAAAATATGCCTTTGACCGCTACGGCGATTATCATTTTGCGCCTTATGGGCATCAAAAGGGGCAGAGCCACGGCTTTTCCTACTGCTATTTCCGCAAGGGCACACAGTTCCGGCTGGTGGCATCGCTGGACGAGAAGCCGGGCTACACCATCCTCCGGTACGACAGCCGCAAAGCCCTGCTGACGCTGGAGCGTGACTGCGCCGGGGTGGAGCATCCCGGCGGCAGCGTTGCCCTGTTTGACCTGTTTTTTTCCGCAGGCAGCGAGGCCGAGGTGTTCGACGGCTGGTTTCAGGCTATGGGCATCAAGCCCCGGACTGAAAAGAAGCTTGCAGGCTATTCCAGTTGGTACAACCGCTATCAGGACATCACCGAGGATACCATCCGGGAGGATCTGACCGGATGCCGCAGCCTGCTTTGCCCGGGAGACCTGTTCCAGATCGACGATGGCTGGGAGCCGAAGGTGGGCGATTGGCTGGAAACGGATGCACAGAAATTCCCCCACGGGCTGAAAGGCATGGTGGAGGAAATTCACGCCGCCGGATTTCAGGCCGGGCTCTGGCTTGCACCCTTTGTGTGCGAAAAGGACTCTGCCCTTTTCCGGCAGCACCCGGACTGGCTGCTGAAGGTGAACGGTGCACCGTGGTGCTGCGGCTGCAACTGGAGCGGCTTTTATGCGCTGGACATCGACAACCCGGCCGTGCTGGATTATCTGCGCCGGGTATTTGACCGGGTTCTGAACGACTGGGGCTTCGACCTTGTCAAGCTGGATTTTCTGTACGGCGCCGCCCCCTTTGGCAACGCCCACGAGAGCCGTGCCGCCCGGATGCGCCGTGCCATGGAGATGCTGCGCAGTTGGTGCGGACAAAAAGCCATCCTTGGCTGCGGCGTGCCGGTGATGCCTGCTTTCGGGCTGGTGGATTACTGCCGTGTCAGCTGTGACGTAGGGCTGGACTGGGACGATGTGTGGTATATGCGCCTGTTCCACCGAGAGCGAGTGTCCACAAAGCAGGCCATCAACAACACGCTATTCCGGCGGCAGCTCAATGGCCGTGCCTATGGCAGCGACCCGGATGTGTTCTTCCTCCGGGAGGAAAACTGCAAGTTGACGGCAGAGCAAAAACGCACCCTTGCCACGGTCAACGCCCTGCTGGGCAATGTGTTCCTCACCTCGGATATGCCGTCTCACTACACGGATGCGCAACGGGCAGAGTACCGCCGTCTGCGCACCCTCTTTGAGCACGCCACCCAGGTGCAGGCAGAAGCGGAAAACGACCGTCTCAGCATCCGGTATCTGCTGGACGGAACTCCACAAAAATTATGTTTTACCCCCTTCTGACGGCGTGAACAAACCCCAACAGTCAAAACCACCGGCTGAGCCGGTGGCTTGAGTAAGCCCTAGAAGGGCATCCTACTGGCAAAGCCCCTCAAGGGGCCTCGAGCAAGCGTCTTTCATCTGCATTATCTGCCCTACCGCTCTAACGAGCTATGTTGCAAAGTACATCTTCTAAGATGACAATTTCTTTGTCATCTCGCTTTGCTCGAATCTTATAGCTAAAGCATTTTCTACTCCACCAGCGGAGCTGGTGGTTGTCGCTCGCTCAAGCTACCCAACAGCCAACAAGCCAGACGGCGATTCATCTCACCGCCCGGCTTGTTTTGTACCGCAGCAAAAGCTCTGTACCCGTGTGGTAAACTGGAAGTTATATATGTCTTTGCAAATATACCATATCTATTAGTTGTACACCGCCCTCATAAATTAGGTGGTCATAATTATCGGTAAAGAAATTAGGAATCTTGTGAGAACGAACAAATCCACATTTTTCATAAAATGGTATCGTCAATGGACTGTCACCTGTTCCAACTTGCAAAACAGAATATTCATCTGCATATTTACCGGCAAGAAAATCAATTAGTGCTTTGCCATAGCCCTTTCCCTGATTTTCCGGATCGACTGCGATATTCTTGATTTCAAGTATTTCATTACCTTCATCGGTGACAACACATTCAGCTTTTACATCATTGTCTTCAAGCACATACATAGTTCCTTTTTCAAGATACCGATCAACCATGCTCTCCTGTTCATCAGCTAATAACAATAATGATATAAACTGCTTTTTATTCTCATTCACTTCTCGGATTTTCATATTCATTACTCCGTCAAACTGGAATTGTTCTAAATCTTCTCGGTTGCACCTTCTTGCCCTTCGGACAAGGAGTCTCCCTCGTTCAAAGTTCTTACAAAATTTCTGTTTAACGATTTCTTTTTCCGGTATTTTCTGTCCCTCGGATTTCCTCATGATAGAAATAATCTACGATCACCGGATGTCCCTGCGGGACTCTGCCATAAGGCATTTCATTATCCACAAAGGGACAATCATACTTCTTAGCCATTTCCTCAGCTTTTACTTCAAGTGCTTCAAAGTAGCTGCGGTTATGCTTGTTATAGATCTCGTCGTAAAGTGGTACAAGATCAGGATATTTTTCGGCGATATAATCCATAATTGTCTTTTTGAAACCGCCTCGAAGATTGAGATTTTCGAGCCAGAACAGATCGCACTGATCCTTTACCCGCTCAAAGATTGCTTCAAAATCCGTGATACCGGGGAATACCGGGGATACGAAACAGACTGTACGGATACCTGCTTCATATACCTGCTTCATAGCAGCGATACGACGCTCAATGCTCGAAGCAGAGTCCATATCGTTCTTGAAATTTTCATCCAGTGTGTTGATCGACCATGAAACGGTTACACGTCCAAGCTTCTTCAGCAGATCAATATCCCGTACCACAAGATCCGACTTTGTGCAGATCAGAATATCTGCGTCACTGCCGATCAGCTGCTCCAGAAGTTTTCTGGTATTCCCGAATTGCTCCTCCTGTGGATTGTAGCCATCTGTCACAGAACCGATGACCACCCGCTGTCCGGCATATTTCTTCGGATTTTTAATTTCCGGCCAATGCTTCACATCAAGGAAAGTGCCCCATTCCTCCTTGTGTCCGGTAAAGCGCTTCATAAAAGAAGCATAGCAATACTTGCAGGCATGTGTACAGCCCACATAGGGATTGACCGAGTAACCGCCTACCGGCAGACTGGACTTGGTCATGATGTTCTTTGTTTCCACCTCACGAATGAGGATTCCATTTATTACTTCTTCCATGATTTCTGTACCTCTAACACTTTATTAAATTCTTCCGGCATTTCCTGAATCATATTTTCATCCCCTATGATAGGGACAAGGTCTTCCTTCATAAACACCGGAATGCCGAGCTTATGTGCCTGGTCCGCCAGAGACCATGCCCATTCCGGCTCCGTATGAATCTTCCTGCTCTGAGCTCCGGTCATGGTGCCGACAACGATCCAATTGATTCCGGAAAGGTCAACTGTGCCGGGATCGTCGAATAACGGCTCAAAGGTAACATGGTAATGTTTTGCTCTGACGTTTTTCCGAAGGGCGTCGATACGCCACAGTTCTGCTTTCCTCGTCACCGTAACGCCAAACCATGCGTTTTCCAGATCGGTATCAAAATCCAGCAGATCAGGGTGCTTGGTCAGAAACAGGAACTGATGCTGTGGATTTTCACGGATCTTTGCAAATACCTCGTCTCTCCATTCCGGCTTCCATCCGGAGAGATCGCTCATGCCGGTAAGAAGAAAGTTCTGCGGACGTTTCTTTTCCATCATCTTGAGCTTACCCGGAAAGAATTCAGGGTCAGCAAAGTCATCAATCATATGCCAGCGTTTCACATTATTGCGGGCATAGCAATATGCACACCCCACTGTACATCCGATGACGAGATTCATGTTTTGAATCTGATCTTTGATACAAATACTCATGATTTCTGCCACTCCTCAAGATTCTTTCTGATACGGTCGAGGCATTCCTCAAACCGGGCAATTTCTTCCTCCGAAAAACCTTTGTAGTAAATACTGCCCATTTTATCAGATACAGAATCGTATTCGTCCTTTAAGGCATGTGCTTTTTCAGTCAGAAACAGGAGTGTTTTCCTTTTGTCCGTTTCAGACTGAACACGTCTTATCAGCCCTTGATGTTCCATTCTTTCCAGCATCGTAGTAAGAGAAGTTATCGCTAATCCACATTTAATCGAGAGTGACCTGATTGAGATTCCATCTTCCTGCCACAGTACATAAAGAATACGCCCTTGGGCTCCGTTAAACGCATCAATATTCTTTTCGCTGAGAATCTTCTCAAAGATTCGATCTCCAAGTTGTTTTATTTTGGTAACAAGAAATCCGCCATTCATTTTCACACAAAAACTCCTATATAGTATTTTATCAAATAATACTATATAGGAGTTTTACTGTCAACAGTTTGTATGTCTAAGTAGAAGTAAATTCCGATTCGTCGAGTTCAGTATACCACGCTTTCTCCCTACAGAAACGTTCCTGCACGAAAAAGAGCCGCTGCGATCAAGGATAAAAACAATCTCTGTGAGATCCTTCTTCATGATCGAACGAACGCAAACAGGGTGTCCTTTCATTCCCTCCCTTTTTACGCTTCTCTCTGCTCCACGATTTCCAGACTGTCCCGCCCGACATGGCAAAGCAGGAACAGCACACTCACGCCTGCGGCTTTCGCTTCGGCCAGCGCTGTGCCAAACTCCGGCTGCGTGTCAACATTCGGCCTTACCTCGGTGATGCCTTCCATCTGGATCACAAAGGCTACTGCGCACCGATACCCTGCCCGCTGTGCCTGCGCTAACTCGTGCAAGTGCTTCACGCCCCGTTCGGTGGGCGCATCCGGGAAATACCCGATACCGCCCACTTCCAGTGTACAGCCTTTGACTTCCAGCAGGTATTTCTGTTCGCCCTTTTCCATGTAGAAGTCGATGCGGGATTTTCCGTAGGTAAACTCTGGCCTGACAAGGTCAAACTCCTGCTTTGAGAGCCATTCTCCTACCACCTTGTTGGGTGCCTGACTGTCCATATTGACCCAGCCAAGTTTCTGCTTGCGTACCGCCACAAGGTCGTATTTTGTCTTGCGTTTCGGGTTGTCCGACACTTCCAGACGCACCGCCGCACCGGGCAGCAGCAGTTCCTTGCACCGCCCTGTGTTTTTGACATGGACGGTTTCCACCGCACCGTTCACGTTCACATGGGCAATAAAACGGTTGGGACGGTCAAGAAAAATGCCGTCCACGATCTCTCTGTATTTCAATGTTTACTCCATTTTCATTTTTGTCTGATCCGCCTGCGCCGTCCGGGCATCAAAGCAGCAGAAGATGACCTTCCTATCGCAGTCGGCGTGGCGTTGCAGCCAATCCGCCACGGTACAATATCCTCGTACGTTGGTTTCTTGCGCGTATCATACTTCATCCTCTGCACAAGGTCAAGCAGAACATTTTCAGCGCTGCATCAGCCCTCTGGCTGTACGCAAAACAGGCTCCTGCAAGCGTTCAACCACCGGCAGGAGCCTGTTCCGTTCTTAAAGCTTCGTCATCCACAGACCATGCAGGTTGCAGTAGGCGTAGACCGCCACCGGCTTTTCGCTGCCCAGCTCAAACACCGCCTTGGGCGCCTGACCGGGGGCGAGGTAGCGGAGCTGTCCACCGTTTTCGGTCTCCACAAAGATCCACTGGATGTGGTGCACATCCACCATGGGGTGCTCCACCGCACCCACCGCAACGGTGAGGGTGCTGCCGGAAAGCTCTGCCACCGGCAGATGCTTTTCGCCGCTGGCTTCCACCGTGTTGGGGAGCAGCTCCTTCATCTTTTCGCCGCAGCAGACCAGCGGAACGCCTGCGTTGTGGATGGTAGTGACCAGATTGCCACAGTGCTCACAGATATAAAACTTTGCCTTCATATTCAAATCCTCCATCGGAATGTTGTTGGTGTTTCTTGTGACTATATGATAACATTTCCTAGTTGGATTTTCTGTGACCGGGTCACGCAAGACAATTTTGCTTACCGGCAATAGATTTCAATGGCTTTCTGTGCGAATTCTGCAGCGCCTTCTCCCCCGGCAGCGTTAATGTTCTCCGTAAACTCGCCGCCGGCACCGTACATCTGTCCAAGTTGATGCAGAATGGGCTTCGTGCAGGTATAGTAATTTTCCGTGATAAAGTCCTGCAGCTTTTTCACCTGTGCCTGTACTGCGGGATCTGCCGGTTCTCTGGTTTGCAGCGTTCCGAATGCCGCTACGAGCCCCATCAACTGCTCGTTGATGCTGCCAGATTCCTTCTGCGTCCGACGGGCGTTTTTTGCCTCGAATTCCTGATACTCTGTGGTTTCGCCCCATTCTTTCTTTGCACGTTCTGCGTATTCCCTGATCTTCTGTGTGTCAAATGCGTTGAAATCCATAACATTTCCTCCTGTTGTCCGAATCTTCTCCGCAAGAGCGATCAACTTTTCCAGATGTTGTTTTTTCAGGGTCAGCAATGTGATCTGCTGTTCCAGTGCCTTTTCCCGGTCAAATTCCGGGTTTTTCAGAATTTTTCGGATATCCTCCAGTGAAAATTCCAGCTCTCGGAACAGCAAAATCTGTTGCAATCGTTCCAGTGCAGCATCATCATACAGGCGATAGCCTGCCTGCGTTCGATGCGCCGGATGCAGCAGACCGATTTTATCGTAATATTGCAGCGTCCGAATGCTCACCCCGGTCAGATTGCTCACTTCCTTGACAGTCATCATTTCGTTTTCCTCCCTTGCGACAAGCTCAGTATACGCTATGACGCAACGTCAGGGTCAAGTGCTTTTTTCAAATGGAGCCTTTCGTATCTCATAGACGATCACGTTTGGCAATTTTGCCATCCCACCCTCTGAAAGGCTATATGCCTTTCTCACCGTCTCTGTAAACACATCTCGGACATCGATCTGCTGCCCGCCAAGTTTCTCTGCGATCCGGCGAGAATAGATGTTTTTGGGAAACGCATTCCAGATCAACGCCTCGTCCGGACTTCTTTCAAAAAAAGCCCGGCACAACAGCCATGCCGCCTCATATCCGTAGCCTTTGTTCCGGGATGGCGGTGCGATTGCAATATCGATTGCCGGACGATTCAGGTCTACGTCGATATCAATGTATCCGCATGGCAGATCCGTTTTCACCTCCCGAATCAGATACCGCTCACTGGAATCCTCAATTGCTCCAATCTCTCTGCACATATACGCCCAGAGATCCGACTTCTGTTCGTAGAGGTCGTGAAAGTTCGATGCCGCCTTATAAGCCGTCAGATAATCCTGACGATTTTCCTCGTTCAGTCTGCTGATACAGACCTTCTCCCCCTGTAAAGATGCCATATTCTCACCCTCGTGTGTACCGCAATCAACCGTCGGTTTCTGTCAGATGCCCTCAGCTTCCCATGGCAATAAGCACCAGCACGACCACCACCGCAATGGCGATGAGGCAGCCGCAGCCGCTTCCATCTCCACCACCGCCGCCACCATTGTTGTGGCCGCCGCCACCGCCGCCGGACGAGCCGCCGAAGTTGCGGTTGAAGGCCGTCATGTATTGGGCATAGCCCGTGTCGCCTTTGCCAAAGTAGCCGTAATCACCGTTTGCCATTGTATTTTCCTCCATCCGAAGTGTGTTTTGCTTCTTCTGAGGTCATTTTACTGAAAGAGCTGTCCCATAAACATCTCTTTCAGAATCTCTTTGCAATGTCATTCTTCTCCGATGCCCAGATACACATCAATGTCCATGATACCCTCCCCGCTGACCTCCACCAGATCTTCAAAGGGCACCACGGTGTCGCCCACCTGCAAGGTGCGGAACACCGGGTCGATGCGCTCCACTGTTCCACTCAGCGTGATATAGTTGCCTACCGCCGGAACCTCCGGGTGGGCGGTATCCTCTTTGAAGTATCGCACCGTGACGATCATGCCCTTGGTGACCTGCATCAGCCGATCGGACAGGGCGGACATTTCTTCCTCGGTCAGAATGCGCTTGGGCACCCGCTCGGTGCGCTGCTTTTCTGCGGCAAGCTGCTCGTCATAGCCCCGCAGCGGAGAGAAGGGCGAGAAGATCTTGGCACGGTTCTGAAGGGTCATGCGGGGGTGCTTGCGAATGGATTCTTCGGTCTGAGGGCGCTCCATCTCCAGGATGTCCCCGTACTTTTGGGCAGTCTCCCGCCCGATTTTGCTATTTTTGTAGTTTTCCATCTAAACCTCCTGCCGCACCTCCTGCGTTGTGACCACCGATTTGTGCGTTGCGCTGGCGCATGGTGGCACCTTCTTCGTAGCTGCTGGCTTTCAGCACAGCGTTTTTGCCGTACTTATTCTTGATACCCAGCATGGCCTGCTGGAGCTTTTTCTCCTTTTCCAGCTTCTTGGTGTCGGTGAAAAAGTCCACCTGATAGATACCCTCATCCGGCGTGACCTTATTGGCGTTGAGGGTAATGCGCCGCACCGTCAGCGCCGGATTTGTAATGCGCTCAAACAGCTTTGCGCTTTCGTTGATGAGGGTGCTGCCCAGATTGGTGGGGGCATCAAACCGAACCGTGCCGTGCGCCGCCTTGGGGATAATTCTGCCGTAGCGGTCGGTCTGGGTCAGACCACGGTAGCCCCCCTTGTCCACGTTCTCCCGGTCGTAGCCTATCTCCAAGGTGATGGATTCCGTCACCAGTTTCTTTTCCGTGAGTCGGAACATCAGAATCTCCGCCATCTCCCGGACGATGAGTTTAGCTTTGTCGTTGGGGTAGGGACAGGTCAGCACCTGCCCCTCGCTGATGCTGTTGGTGCTGGGCTTGTAACTTTTGATCTGCTCCATGCCGCAGGGTTCGCAGCCCCATGCGTGGTCGATGAGGATCTCTGCGTCCACGCCGAAAATTTCATACAGTCGATCTTCTCCGTGGATGGAAAACCGCGCCAAGTCCCCCATCGTATAAATGCCGTGAGATTCCAGCCGCTTGACGGTGCCTGGACCGGTCATCCAGAAATCTGTCAGCGGGCGATGGTTCCACAGCAGATACCGGTAGGACTGCTCGTCCAGCTCCGCAATGCGGACACCGTCCTTGTCCGCAGGGATGTGCTTTGCCACAATGTCCATGGCCAGCTTTGCAAGGTAGAGGTTGGTGCCGATGCCTGCCGTTGCGGTGATGCCGGTGTTGGTCAGCACCTCCCGCACCATGGTCATGGCAAGTTCATGGGCGCTCATGTGGTAGTAGAGCAGATAGCCTGTCACGTCAATGAAAACCTCGTCGATGGAGTAGGGGTAAATATCCGCCGGGGACACATATTTGAGGTAGGTCTTGTAGATCTGGGTGGAAACGTCCAGATACCGCTGCATCCGGGGCGGCGCAACGATGTAGCTCAGCCCTAGCGTCGGGTCTGCGTTCAGGGCATTGGCATCGAAAGAGGTGCTGGCAAAGTGGTACTTGCCATCCTCTCCCCGGACTGCCTTTTTCTGCCGGATGGCAGTTTGCAGCCGCTGGGTGTTGACTTCCCGGACACGCTGGACGGCTTCAAACAGCCGCGCTCTGCCGGGGATCTTGTAGGATTTCAGGGAGGGCGACACTGCAAGGCAGATGGTCTTTTCGGTGCGGGAGGCGTCCGCCACCACCAGATTGGTGGTCAGGGGGTCCAGATGGCGGTCTACGCACTCCACCGAGGCATAAAAACTTTTCAGGTCGATTGCCAGATAGGTGCGCTGCGCTGCCATGATTCAGCCCTCCTTTGCAAAATTTACAACCATTTATCTTATTATAATAAATCTTTACGCCGTTTTCAAGATGGAACGGCTATTTTATCCGTAATTCAGACAGCAAAAAATGAGATAGGCCCCCCTTTCGGGGAAGTCTATCTCATTTTTTCGTTGGGGCTATTTTGCAACAGCCCCCCTTATAACAACCCTGCCTTACGGTTGAAGAAAAACGCTTAGTGCTTCAGTTCCAGCAGCGCATCGCCCTGCTTTACGGTGCCACTGGCTTTAGCCGCGACAGCGGCATAGTCATCGGTATTGCAGACAATAAGCGGCGTGGTCACGGGATAGCCTTCGGCCTTAATGGCTTCCAGTTCAAAGCGGATCAACGGCTGGCCTTTCTTCACCTTGTCACCCTCGTTGACGAGGTAGGTAAAGTGCTTGCCACCCAGCTTGACCGTATCGATGCCGATGTGCATCAGCAGTTCGGCACCGTCAGCCGTGGTCATGCCCACGGCATGGTGGGTCTCAAAGGTGGAGGAGATCTCACCGTCAGCAGGTGCCACCAGTTCAACATCGGTGGGCTCAATGGCAATGCCGTCGCCCAGCGCACCGCTGGCAAAGGCTTCATCCTTCACATCGGCCAGCGGCACTACAGTACCGTTCAGGCAGGCAGACAGCACGGTATCCTTTGCTGCGGGGGCCGCCGGGGCGGGTGTTGCGGTCGCCGCCGGGGTCTTAGGTGCATTTTCCAGATAATCTTCCAGCTTTGCCTTGATGACGGCCACCTTGGGGCCGTATACCACCTGCACACCGTTGCCCTTGCAGATCACGCCGGAGGCACCGGAGGCTTTGAGCACATCCTGCCGGACCAGCGCAGCGTCCTTGACGGTGCAGCGCAGGCGGGTGGCGCAGCAGTCCACGTCGGACAGGTTGTTGGTACCTCCCAGACCTTCTACGATCAGGGCGCTGACCGGATCATCCCCTGCGGGGGTGGTGCTGCCGGAAGCGGCGCTGCGGGCGTTCACGTCCGCACGGGTGTACAGCTTGACTTCCTCGGCATCATCGCGACCCGGGGTCTTGTAGTCAAACTTGGAGATCATAAAGCGGAAAATGATGTAGTACAGTACAAAGTACACCGCACCGACCACGACCACCCACACCCAGTGGGTCTTGGCGTTGCCCTGCATCACACCGAACAGCACCAGGTCGATGAGACCGCCGGAGAAGGTCATGCCCACGCCCACATTCAGAATGTGCATCAGCATGAAGGACAGACCGGCCAGCACGCAGTGCACCGCGTACATGGGAAGTGCCACAAAGATAAAGGTAAATTCCAGCGGCTCGGTGATGCCGGTGAGGAAAGCGGTCAGGGCTGCGGAAAGCAGCAAGCCGCCTGCCACCTTTTTCTTTTCCGGCTTGGCGCACTGGTACATCGCCAGCGCCGCGCCGGGCAGACCGAACATCATAAAGGGGAACTTACCGGCCATGAAACGGGTAGCGCTGACCGAGAACACCGTGGTAGACTTGGAAGCCAGCTCGGCAAAGAAGATGTTCTGTGCGCCGGTCACGGTGACGCCATCGATGATGGCGGTGCCGCCCACAGCGGTCTGCCAGAACGGCATATAGAACACATGATGCAGCCCAAAGGGGATCAGCGCACGCTCCAGCAGGCCGTAAATAAAGGTGCCTGCGTAGCCGGAAGCCAGCACCAGTGCACCCAGCGCGGCAATACCGCTCTGCACCACCGGCCAGATATAGAACATGGCAATGCCGACCACCAAATACACGATGGAGCTGACGATGGGCACAAAGCGTGTACCGCCAAAGAAGGCCAGCACCTGCGGCAGCTCGATCTTATAGAACTTGTTGTGCAGCGCCGCCACGCCCAGACCGACCACGATGCCGCCGAACACACCCATTTGCAGGGTTGTGATGCCCAGCATGGTGGTGGTGGAGTTGGCAGGCATCGCTTCTACGCCGCCTGCCGCATTGATCATGGCCTGAATGGCTGTATTCATAATGATATAGGCCACTGCGCCGGACAGGGCGGCCACCTCTTTTTCCTTGCGGGCCATGCCGATGGCTACGCCCATGGCGAACAGCAGCGCCAGATTGTTGAACACGGCGCTGCCGGTCTGGCTCATCACGTCCAGAATGGTGTAGATCAGGGTACCGGGGTGGATGACGCTGTTCAGGCCATAGGCCGCCAGCATGGTTTCGTTGGTGAACGAGCTGCCGATACCCAGCAACAGGCCCGCTACAGGCAGCAGTGCAATGGGCAGCATAAAGCTGCGTCCCACGCGCTGCAGCACGCCAAAGATCTTGTCTTTCATCTTCAGTTCTCCTTTTCTCAAGTTCGTATCCAGCATATATATCCACACAGGAAAGACCTGTGGAGAATCAAAGGTAAAGCAAAAGAGCTTATTTTCCCATCCGGATCCGTTTCAGATGGATCGTAAGGAACACCAGTTCCTCGTCCGAAAGCTCCTTGTGCCAGGTGTTGCGGACATACTCCGCAATGCAGCAGGCGCATTTGTAGTGTTCGCTGCAATTGCGGGCGATCAGGGCGCGGAACACTTCGTCGTGGGTATCGTTTTCCTGCTCCTGTTTTCCTTGAAATACGCGTTGCGCAAAAAAGCGCAAATGCACGGTAAAGCGGCTGAAATCCAGTGCATCCCGGTCAAAATGGCAGTTGTAAAAGTATTCCACCACCTGCACGCAGCCATCCACAAAGCGGGTGACATCGTTCACCACGCTCATGGTGGTGTTGAGCTCTGCGTTGACGATGTGCAGCGCAATGAAGCCGCCCTCGTCGTCCGAAAGGTCTGCATGGCAGCGCTGGCGGATGGCGGCAAGGCACTCCATGCCAAGGCGATACTCTTCCGGGTAGAATTCCCGAATGGGAGCCATCAGCGGGTTGGAAAAGCGAATCCCCTGTTCGCTGCGCTGAATGGCAAAGCTGATGTGGTCAGCCAGCGTGATGAGCAGGCTTTCGTTCAGCGGGTAGTTCACCCGGCTGCGGATCATTGCCACCAGCTCGTCGGTGAGCAGCAGATGCTCATACGGGATCTGTTCCAGAAGTTCCACCAACTTCTGCTGCACGGCAGGGCTGGTCATGCGGTAGCTGCGCTCCACGGTTTCAGCCTCAATTTTATAGCCCGGCTTAACGCCAAAGCCCAAACCGCGCCCGGTGACGATCAGCTCACAGCCCGTGGGGTCCACCACGCGCAGAATATTATTGTTGATTGGTTTTTTGACGGTATATTGCATTGTTTCTCCTCCTTAGGTTGAAAAAGGCAATAAAAAAAGACCACTCTTGACACAGCAAACATACCGAAGGCTGAAACACGCTTTCGGCTTGTGCTATGCAGAGTTGGTCTAGCCCGCCAAACGGTAACAATCCAACGACGCTGCTCACGTACATTTTTCTTTTTGTAAGGCACAAACAAATTAAGCACTTGAATAACAATTTATTTTATGCTAGATTACAATACCATATTCTTTGTGGAGTGTCAAGATAGAAACGGGGGTTCTTTTTGACTTTGTCAATTTTACCCAAACTCAGGTGATTTTCTACAGCAAATTGACAAGTAAGAATATTCCTTTTTTGCTTTATATGTGCCGTTGTTTTCAATCGAGATTATTGCGGAGAAAGCTGTGCTCCATCTCGTAACTTATCACCTTCACAAAAAACGGTCAAGAATTGCTGCCCTATATACAAAAAAGCCGCCGAGGACACCTCCACAATGGGAAGAGTCCTCGACGGTATTCGCTTATCGGGTCTGGGTTTTCTTGGTGGTGTCCTTTTCAGGTCACTTGCTTATGGAATCTTTTTTTCGCGTTTTGCGGCAAACTTCTCTGTTATACTCCAAACACTGTTTTCATGGTATGTTCCATAAAAGATCGGATCGCCTGCTGGCTGTACCCGTTTTCGGATGCATTGACGATATAATCTGCCTCAATCAAAATCTGGTAGTCGATGCCGTTGATCTGCTCCGGTCTATGGTGGTGCCCCACCAGATAAGCCACCCGGTTCACAGGATATATTCCATCTGCCGTTCCTTTATTCTCCCGGTGATTCTTGAAGCCAGCCTTTGCGCAACTGATCCAGTGCGTGGGTCTTGAGCCTTGAGACATAACTTCTGCTGATCTGGAGCAGCTGTGCCGTTTCCAGTTGGGTCAGCGGCGGCTGACCCGCCAACCCGTACCGCAGCAGGATCAGCTTCCGTTCCCGCGCCGGCAGCCCTTCGATGAGCTGCCGCAGCCGCCGGGCCTCGTCCTGCTGCTCACAGCTGTCCTCCATGCAGAAGCCGTCCTGCAGCACGTCCGAGAGGGTCAGTGCCGTGTCGTCCTTGCCCGCCTCCAGCGTTTCCTGCAACGACACGGTGGTCCCGCTTTTCCGCTCCCTCCGGAAGTGCATCCGAAGCTCATTTGCTATCCTCTCCCCAGCGCACTTTCAGATGGAAAAGAGAATCCATCTCTTTCACGCAATGACGCATCTACGTCAAAATGGATTTTTTGGAGCCGAGAGAGCGGTTCCTTTTTTCTGCTTCAGAGGGTGTCATGTGAGGGTCATGGTCTAACCCCTCTATACATCTTGCAGGTAACTTTGGCAGGCCCCCGCACCACCGTAGAGGCGCAGGCGTTCTACCGTATGTACCACTCTTACGCCGACATCCCGAACCCATGGGACCGTCTGCGTTGGTGCCGCTATGGTCTTGACCTGCTGCAAAAAGAGGTTGCTGCCATGGTGGGCATGGAGGAATGGCTCTATCGGGATCTGGAAAGCGGCGCATTTCACCGCAGCTTCACGCCCGAACTTGCGGACAAGCTCGCCGCCCTTTACGGCATCCCGGTGGAGGATATTCTGGACGACTACACCCTGTTTCTGCACCGGGGCAGAGGAGACTTCCTCCGCAGATACCGGGAGACAAAAGGCTGGAACCGTCAGCAGCTTGCCGACCATGCCAAGGTAGGCAGGACAAGTATTCGCTGCTGGGAGACCGGACAGAAAACCATCAGCCAAAAGTGTTTCCGGCTTCTGGCCGAAAATCTTGGGCCCGATTTTCTTTCTATGCTTCGCATGTGAGGTATGGTAATTTTTCTCCGGTCAAAAGAATTTTTCATTATACCCCTTTATACCCTTGTGTAAAAGGGTATAAAGGGGTATAATACTTATAGACGCTATTTCAACAGAATAGGAGGCACCTTATGGAACAGAGCGAATTGCAGGTTCACATGAACGAGTTGGCGCAAAAAATCGCCATGCTTCCTCCCGGTTCGATTGTAAAGAAAACTGTAACCGGGCGCGAATATTATTATCATCGCTGGACAGAAAATAAGAAGCGCCATGAAAAGTACATCCCCGCTGAAGTGTTAGATTCTTTTCGCGCACAGATTGAGCAGCGAAAAGAGTTAGAGCAGGAGCTGAAGGCACTGAAAAAGATGTTGCCGAAGGCAGCACCGACTCACGTTGCTGCTTTTACCACAAATGTCCGCATTGGTGCCGCTCTGCGCACATTCTCTGCTTCTGTCAAACGATACAAAAAACGAGAGTGTTTTCAACAGTTGCATAATTTTCTATACGGTGAAGCACAGGACAAAGTTTTTATTCTCTATGGTTTGCGCAGAACCGGAAAAACAACTATGATTCGGCAAGCCCTCGCCGAAATGAATGATACAGACTTGATGAAGTCTGCATTCATCCAAATCACTGCTCAGGATACGCTTGCTGCCTTAAATACCGACTTAAAGGTTTTGGAATCGCAGGGCTTTCAATATGTATTCCTGGATGAAGTCACCCTGCTGGACGATTTCATCGAGGGTGCTGCACTGTTTTCTGATATTTTTGCAGCAAGCGGCATGAGAATTGTACTTTCAGGCACAGACTCTCTCGGCTTTCTGTTTACCGAGGACGAACAGCTTTATGACCGTTGTATTCTTCTGCACACTACCTTTATTCCCTACCGCGAATTTGAATCCGTTCTGGGGATTCACGGCATTGATGAATACATCCGTTATGGCGGTACAATGAGCCTTGGCGGTGTTCATTATAATGAGAGCTCCACATTTGCCAGCAAAGAACGCGCCGATGAATATGTAGACACAGCCATCGCGCATAACATTCAACACTCTTTGCGCTGCTATCAATATGAAGACCATTTCCGAAATTTACGCGACCTATACGATAAAAATGAGTTAACCAGTGCCATCAATCGCGTTGTCAAAGATATCAATCACCGCTTTACGCTGGAGGTATTAACACAGGATTTCAAATCTCATGATCTCGGTGTTTCCGCAAACAACCTTCGCCGGGACCGCAGCAATCCTATAGACATCCTCGACCACATTGATCTTTCTGCGGTAACAGACCGTTTACGGGATCTTCTGGAAATTCTCAACAAATCAGAACAAACTGTGGTTTTGGATGAAGACCATGCAGCAGAAATCAAAGAATATCTGGACCTATTGGATCTCACACGGGATATTGATATCCGTCATCTTCCAAAGGTAAATACGAAGTCCACTCGAACCGTTATCGCTCAACCCGGTCTCCGTTACGCTCAGGCATCCGCACTGATTCACAGTCTTCTTCTGGATGAAACCTTCAGTGCCCTTTCCCTGCCGGAACGCACTGCCGTACAAGAGCGTATTCTCACTGAGATCAAAGGACGAATGCTGGAAGACATTGTTCTTTTGGAAACCAAGATAGCAACCCCCGGAAAGGAAGTTTTTGTACTTCAGTTTCCTATTGGTGAATTTGATATGGTGGTGTTCGATCCTGCCGCCGGTTCCTGCCAGATTTTTGAGATCAAGCACAGTATGGAAATCGCCCCATTCCAATACCGCCATTTGATCGACTCTGAAAAATGTGCCCAAACAGAACATCGCTATGGTCCCATCACCGGAAAATTTGTTCTCTACCGTGGTGAAGATCAGATCCTGAACGGCATCCAATACCAAAACGTTGAAGAATACCTTCGAAATCTTTAAGGCCCGATTTTCCATCTATGCTTCGCATGTGAGGTATGGTAATTTTTCTCCGGCCAAA
>ERZ1673699.496-NODE-496-length-42873-cov-5.885072_pt1 | contig 42873 bp, 39 predicted proteins | sample MGYA00580229_ERZ1673699 | MGnify/ENA primary metagenome ERZ1673699 (study PRJEB41218, sample SAMN15661785) | gut metagenome | host: Homo sapiens | place: Canada: London | collected 2015-08-20/2019-03-30 | study: EMG produced TPA metagenomics assembly of... | reverse complement strand
GTCGAACAAGACGGCGATTTTCTGAAAGTTTTCCATAGATGTTGCTCCTGAGCTGCCGTATGGCAGAGATTATTTCTTCATTATAGCGTTTTTGAGCGCAAAATGCAACGAAAGCGGGAGCTGCGCCCCGCTTTCATTGTCTGGTTTATGTGCCCGCGTCGGCGTTTGCCGGACACTGCCGTCCGTTGGGGTCAATATGCGTGTCGCCGGGCAGGAGCATCTGCGAGACCGGCAGGATCGTGTAACCGTCGGCGATGAGTGCTTCGATGATCCCGGCCAGTGCCTCCGGCGTGTGCTCGGCCGCGTTGTGAAACAGCACGATGCTGCCCGGCTGCACGCGCGTGAGCACCCGCGAGGTGATCTCGTCTCCGCTCAGACCCTTCCAGTCGAGGGAATCCACGTCCCACTGGATGACATGCATGCCCAGACCGTTGATGGTGCTCACGACCGTGTCGTTGTACTCTCCGTAGGGGCAGCGAAACAGCGTCGGCCGCGTGCCGGTGACGGCTTTGATCTTATCGGCGCAGGTGTTGACCTCCGCCTCGATCTGCTCGGCGCTGAGCTGCGCCATGTGCGGGTGCGTGCTCGAGTGGTTCATGACCTCGTTGCCCGCGTCCGCGAGCGCCTTGACCGACTCCGGATATTTGTCCACCCACTCGCCGACGACGAAAAACGTCGCGTGTACGTTGTATTTGCCGAGGATGTCGATGAGCGTCTGTGTGTCCTCGTTGCCCCACGCCGCGTCGAACGTCAGGCTCACGACGCGGTCGTCGCGCTGCACACTGTAGATGGGCAGCACGCGCTTGGCCGCGCTCACGCCCACGATCGCGGGACTGTTCACCGCCCAGAACATGAGCGCGACGGCCAGCACCATTGCGCACGCGCTCAGCAGTTTCCGGTGTTTTCTGATGGCTTGGCGTACCTTGTGCATTGCACCACCTCCGGTTTTCTGCCCTCATCCTATGCGCGGGGGAGCGCGGATATGCGCCGGCTTCGGTTTACATAATTCAGATGTATAGACGGTGCTTGACGCGCGGCGGATTTTCCGCTATCATGAGCCGAACGATGAGGTGATGATGATGCAATTTCTCTGCGCGCCGATGGAGGGCGTGACCGGCGACCTGTTCCGGCAGGCGCAGCGGCAGACCTTTCCCGCGGCGGACAGCTACTATACGCCCTTTCTTTCGCCGACGGCGAACCGCACCTTTTCCCCGCGCGAGCTGCGCGAGATCGCCCCGGCACACAATGCGGGCATCCACGTCGTGCCGCAGCTCATGGGGCACTGCGCCGAGGATTTCCTCTGGATGGCGGGGCAGCTTGCCGATATGGGCTACGACGAGGTGAACTTCAACCTCGGCTGCCCGTCGAACACAGTCACGGCGAAGAAAAAAGGCGCGGGCCTGCTCACGGAGCCGGAGCTGCTGCGGCAGTTTTTTGATGCCGTATTTGCCGCCTGTCCGCTGCCGGTCTCGGTCAAGACCCGCCTCGGCAAGACGACGGCGGAGGGCTTTCCCGCGCTGCTGGAGCTGTATAATGACTACCCGATCTGCGAGCTGATCGTGCACCCGCGCGTGCAGGCCGACCAGTACCACGGGCACCCGGATCTTGACATGTTCGCCTATGCGCTCGCGCACAGCCGCGCGCCGGTGTGCTACAACGGCGACCTGTTCGACGCGCCGGCCGTGCACGCATTTCAGGCGCGGTTTCCGGCGGTGGAGCGCGTCATGCTCGGGCGCGGACTTGCTGCCAATCCCGGGCTGATCGGTCAGCTGCGCACGGGCAAAGCGCCGACGGCGGCGCAGCTGCAGGTGTTTCACGACCGGCTCTACGCTGCCACGCGCGCGCGCATTCCCGACCGGCGTGCGCTGCTGTTTCGCATGAAGGAGGCGTGGCGCTATCTCGGCTGCAGCTTTGCCGACGCCGAGCGCCCGCTGCGCCGCATCCGCAAGGCGCAGGATATGACGGAGTATGACGGCGCTGTGCGCCAGCTCTTCGCGTCCTGCCCGGTGCGGGAGGATGCGGGCTACCGCGTCTGAAAATGTGTTTGTCCCCGGCAGCTGCGCTGCCGGGGACAAACTGTTTCCCAGACTTTGTTTTATGGATGCCAGCTGCTGTCGGGTCGATCGCCGGACTGCGGCTGCCAACCGTTGGGTGCACGGTCGCCCATGCTGCGCGGCAGGCTGCGGTAGAACGCGGCGCGTGACACGGCCATGTACGGCGTGAGCCACAGTGCCCCGATCCCGGCGGTCAGAACCGTCAGCAGTGCCCAGCCGATGAAGCTCAGATCGAGGCAGAACAGGTCGCCCTTGCGCCCGTCCATGAGCGCCTTGGAGCGCTCGATGGCCTCGGTCGGCGCGATGGTCGGGTTTTCGGCCATGATGTACGTCGCCATCGAGTAGCGGTATGCGGCGATGATGCCGGGGATGACGAACAGCAGCGACCACGCGAACACCTTGAGCGTGATGAGCAGGTTGAGCACGAAGGCATTGCCGAAGATGTCGAAGGCGGAAAAGAGATCCTCAAACTGCGCCTGCTCGCCGTCGACGAGCTTCAGGCAGAAGCGGTCGTGCCCAATCGAGATGCTGCCGCGGAGGACAAACTGTCCCATGGCGAGCACGCTGGCGACCGGCACAAGGACGTGCGTGAAGCGGCGCACGGCCTCGGGGTAGTACCGGCTGATGTCTGAGTTCTGGAACGACACGGTCAGCGACGACGTGCCGCCGCCGAGTACGGTCGCCAGCAGCGTCACGCCGACGGCCAGCCACCAGAAGTTTTTCAGCGCGCGGCGCGCCATGCTGCGGTAATCGGATGCGCAATACATAGAAAACCTCCTTTATGTCACCAGGTGGTGCGTTCCTGCCCGTGCACGAGGTAGGCGCGCTCGGCCAGCTCCGCGAGCGGGCTGTCGCTGCGGGAGTCGGAGTAAAACTCCGCGATCTGCACCTCAGGATACGCTTCGTGCAGGCGGCGCACCTTTTCCGCGCCATGGCAGTTTTCACCGTCGGTCTTGCCGGTGTGCCTGTCCACGCGCGAGGCCAGCAGCCGCACGCCGAGCTTCTGCGCCGGGATGCGCACGAGAAACTCCGGCGATGCGGAGATGATGATGTCATCCGGGCGCTGCTGTGCGAGGTACCACGCATTCACGCGCGGGAAGTTTTTTGCCCAGAACGCCTCGAGCTCCGCGTCCACATCCGGCACACGGCGCAAAAAGCCGTACATCCGCTCCTTGATGGCGGTCTTGCTGATCTTGCCGAGCCAGTAGCCCGGCAGCAGCGCGAGTGTGCGCAAAAGCGGCCAGATCACGCCGGGGTGCCGGCGCAGACACCAGCGCACGAATGCCACCGTGCTGTCCACGGGGAAGATGGTCTTGTCCCAGTCGTATACGTTGACTTTTTCCATAGGGCTCCTCTCAGTACAGGGTGCCGGCCAGCTGCATATACGCGGCGGCGACGGCCTCGCGGATGAAGTAATTGATGCGCATGGACGGCAGAGTGGTCTCGGCGGCGATGCCGGCGGGATCAGCGCCCAGAGAGCGCGCCATACGCTTGGCGCGGTAGAGGTGGTATTCGCTCGTCACGATGCCGACGCCGTCGGCAGGGGCGCCGCCGCGTGCGCGGAGGATCGCAAACGAATTTTCCAGATTCTCGCGTGTGGTGCGCGAGCGATCCTCCTGCACGATGCGCGCGCTGTCGATGCCGTGCGCCGTGAGGTAGTCGGCCATGGCTTTGGCCTCCGTGATATCCTCGCCCGGCCCCTGACCGCCGGAGACGATGACCGTGGCGGCGGGGTTCGCGTTCAGATAGGCGAGCGCCGCGTCGAGCCGGTTGCACATCGACAGCGACGGCGTGCTGCCGTTGACGCCCGCGCCGAGCACGATGATCGTGTCGGGGTGCGCGTCGGTGTCCGTGCGCGCGTCGCGCACGACGGGGATCTCGAAGATCGTGAACACGATCAGCCCTGCGCACACGAGCACACCCAGCACGGCGCGCCCCACGCGGGGCAGCCGCGGGAATAGAAACACCAGCACGGCGATGCCCCAGAGCAGATAGCCGAGATAGTCGTGCCCCGGCATGGCAAAGCGCAGCACACAGCCTGCAAGGATGAGCAGGAGCGCGATCAGTGTGGAACATTTTCGTTTCAGTCGCATAATGCCTCCCATGCCGCATAGAGCGCCTCGAGCTGCGTGTTGAGCGTCTGCTTTTGCTCGTCGAGCTCCATGAGCTTCTGATAGTCGGTGGCGTTGGCCTCGCTCTCGGCATCGAGCGCCGCGAGCTGTGCCTCCAGCTTTTCAATGTCGCGCTCCGTGCGCTCGCGCTGACGCGCGGTGTTCGGGGCGCGCTTCGGTTTTGGCTTCTTTTCTCGCTCGACGGCCTTGACCGTCTGCTGCAGCGCGGTCTGGCGCGCGCGGTAGGCGCGAAACTCCTCGTATGTGCCGCGGTAGTCCGTGACCGTGCCGTTTTCCAGCAGCCAGATGCGGGTAGCAAACTTCTCGATGAAGTACCGGTCGTGCGACACGAACAGCAGCGCCTGTGTGTAGTCGCTCAGCGCGTCCTCGATCCACTCGCGGCTGGCGATGTCGAGGTGGTTGGTCGGCTCGTCGAGGATGAGGAAGTTGATCTCCCGGCGCATGAGCATGCACAGCCGCAGCCGCGAGAGCTCGCCGCCCGAGAGCGCCGACACGGGCTTGAGCACGTCCTCACCGCAAAAGCCGTAGGCGGCAAGCTGATCGCGCGCCTCCTGCGGCGTGCACTTGCACTCGTAGAGCATCGTGTCGAGCATGGAGCGCTCCGGCACGGCAAAGCGCACGATCTGCGGCAGGTATGCCGTGCGCACGGACGGCCCGCGCTGCACCCAGCCGGTGTCCGGCGTCTCCTCGTTCATGACGAGGCGCAAAAATGTCGTCTTGCCGGCACCGTTGTCGCCGATGAGGGCGATGTGCTCGCCGCCGGTCACGGTCAGGTCGAGATCGTGAAAGAGCGTGCGCGCGCCGTAGCGCTTGCCGAGTCCCGCCATGGTCAGCACGTCGTCGCCGCGAAATTCCTGCGCGGTGAAGTGCACATTGAGCTTGCGCGCCTCGGTCGGCCGGGCGGTCGTCTCAAGCTTTTCCATGCGCTTTTCGATGGAAAACGCGCGCTTGTGCAGCTTGTCGTTGCCCATGAACGCCCAGAGGTGCAGCTTTGCCGCCGCCTCCGTGAGCTGCTGGAGCTTGGCCTGATCCTTCTCGTATTTTTTGAGCTGCTCGTCAAAGCGGCGCTGCCGCTCGACGACGTAAAAGCTGTAGTTGCCGCTGTAGAATTCGGCCTCGCCGGACGTGAAGTCGATCGAGCGCTGCACGACACGGTCGAGAAAATACCGGTCGTGGCTGATGACGAGCACCGTGCCGCGAAAATGCAGCAGATATGCCTCGAGCCACTCGGTCGCGCGCAGATCGAGGTGGTTGGTCGGCTCGTCGAGCAGGAGGATGTCCGTGTCCTCGAGGATGAGGCGCGCGAGGTTCACGCGCGTTTTTTCCCCGCCGGAGAGCGAGTCAAACGGCTGCGCGCGCATCTCGGCCGGGATGTCCAGACCGTTGGCGACGCGGTTGCGCTCGTGCTCCATGTCATATCCGCCGAGGCGGCGGAAGTTTTCCGACAGGCGGTCGTATTCGGCCAGCAGCGCGGGGGAATTGTCGGACGCCATGCGCGCGGTCAGCTCGTTCATGCGTGCCTCCATGTCGTAGAGACGCCGGTGCGCTTCGCGCAGCACGTCCTCCGTCGTCCAGCCGTCGGGGTAGACCGGGATCTGCGAGATCAGCCCCAGCCGCCGCCCGGAGGCGATGGACACCGTGCCGGCGTCGGGCTGCAGTTCGCCCGAGAGGATGCGGAAAAACGTCGTCTTGCCGCAGCCGTTGCGCCCGAGGATGCCCACACGCTCCCCGGCGTTGACGTCAAATGTGATACCTTTTAATATGTCATTGCCCTGCTCAAAGCCCTTGACGAGCCCGCGGACGGATAGATCGATCATGTGTGACTCCTAAGTTACTTGTTCACGGCTGCCTGCAGCACGGTGTTGGCCACGGCACCTGCGTTCGTCAGACCGCCGCCGGCGTTCTCCACCAGCACGACGAAGGCGTACGGGTGCGCGTCATCGAGCAGGAAGCCCGTGAACCATGCGTGCGACGTGCCGTCGCCGACTTCGGCGGTGCCGGTCTTGGCGCAGAGATTCAGCCCCGGGAAACGGTTTGTGCCGTAATGCGCCGAGACGTTGTAGTTCATCATGTCGCGCAGCTTGTTGGCGGTCGCGGTGCTGAGCAGGGTCGTGCTCGAGCCGCTGGGCGTGTCGAGCAGCAGCGACGGCTCGACGACGCTGCCGCCGTTGGCGATGGCCGAGACATAGCGCAGCATGGAGTACGGGCAGATGAGGTCCTCATACTGACCGATGCCCGACCAGGCGAGGTTCGCGCTGCCGGCCGCGCCCTTGGTGAAGCTGCCGGCCATCGTCGGGATGCCGCTCAGCGACTGGGAATCGAGGAAGCCGAGCTTCTTGGCGTAGCTCTCGATGGTGTCCGCGCCGAGCTCGAGCGAGATCTGCGCAAACGCGCAGTTGCAGGAGTTTGCCAGCGCGTCCTCGAACGTCTGACTGCCGTGCACGCCCGTGCACTTGACGGTCACGCCGCCAACGTCAACGCTGCCCGCGCAGGTGAAGCGCCGGCTGTCGATGTCCTTGATGTTCTCGATCGCGGCGGCGGAGGTGATGAGCTTGTAGATCGAGCCCGGCGTGAACGAGCCGTTGATGCAGCGGTTGATGTATGCGCCGTCCGGCACGTCGCCGTCAACGGCCGGGTCGATGCTCGGCCCGGAGACCATGCACAGCACCTCACCCGTCTTGTAATTGCTCACGAGCACGGCGCCCTTGCGCCCGGCGAGCGCCTCGTAGGCCGTGACGCACAGGCTCGAATCAAGCGTGAGCGCGACGGTGTGCCCGTCGGTCGCATAGGTGCCGGTGATGGGGTTGTAGCCCGAGAGCTGCTTGGAAAATGCCTTGAGTGCGCCGGTGCCGACGTTGCCGGCGTAGTCGCCGACGGCCTGATAGCAGGCCTTGCGCACGGCGGCGTCGTCGGCGTAGCTGCGCGAACCGCCGTTGGCGGTCGCAAGGACGACGCCGCTGCGGTCGGTGAGCGTGCCGGTGTTGAGCACGCCGCTGGTGTAGACGCTGCTGTTGGCGGCAAAGGTCGCCCACTCAGCGCCGTGTTCGATGTAGCGCACGATGTACACGCCGATGCCGCCGAGCACCAGCACGGCGACGAGCAGCGCGCTCATGGCGCGGCGTTTGACTTTGTTCATGCCTGCGCCTCCTTTTTGCTGCGCGACGGCAGCCGCACCACGAAGCTTGCGCCGCGCCGGGTGTCGGCCGCCTTGATGTAGGCCAGCAGCATCCAGCACGAGAGCATACTCGACCCGCCCTTGGACACGAACGGGAACGTCACGCCCGTGAACGGCAGAATGTCCAGCACGCCGAACACGTTGAGCGACATCTGCACGAGCATGAGCGTCACGGTGGCGCAGCCGGCGATGACGTAATACGACGAGCGGCCCTGTGCCGCGTTTTTGACGGTGAAGATGGCCAGCGCGATGATGGCCAGCATCGCGCACAGCGCCACGATCAGGCCGAGCTCCTCACACAGGACGCCGAAGACCATGTCGGTGTTCGCGGCGAAGATGTTTTTCAGCCAGCCGCAGCCCGCGCCCTGTCCGAACAGACCGCCGGAGGCGGCCGCGCTCAGCGCGCGCGTCTGCTGATAGCCTGCACCGGAGACGTCCTCCCACACGTGCCCCCAGGTGGCAAAGCGCTGCGCCACGTGCGGCTTGATGCTCAGCACCAGCGTGCCCGCCATGGCGGCGGACGTCACGGCCAGCAGGATGGTGGCGATGCTGCCCGAGCGCATGAAGGCGATGACGAGGAACGTCGCAAAGAAGATGAGCGCCGCGCCGAAGTCGCCCATCAGGGCGAGACCGCCGACGCAGATGGCGGAAAAGGCGATGAAGAGCAGAATGCTCTTGCTGCGGAACATCCGGTTGAGCGACGTCGCGCCGACATAGATGAACGCGACCTTGATCAGCTCCGACGGCTGCAGGGAGAAGCCCGCGATCGTCAGCCAGTTTTTCGCGCCGAACACCTCGCTTGCGGCAAAGAGGTTCAGCGCCAGCAGCGCCAGCGAGATGATGGCCGCCGGCCAGCGCAGCGCCTTGACATGGCTCAGGTCGCGCAGCCACCAGCCGAGCAGGAAAAACAGCACGATGCCCACGAGGATGAGAATGATCTCCTTGGTGAGGTCATTGGGCGTGCTCGTCGCGCAGACCTCCAGCCCGAGCGAGCAGAGGAAAAACGCGATCGTCTCGACCTCAAAGCCCGAGCGGTCCATCGTGCGCATGAGCACATAGCAGAACCACTGCGTGAGCGCGAGCGCGGCATAGGCCATCAGGATGCCCAGCAGGTGCGTGCTGTCGGCCGAGGACACGAACTCCAGCGCCAGCAGCAGCTCAAACACCGTCAGGAAAAACAGCGTGCCGCCGGCGGAGACGTTGCGCCCCGCGATCGTGCGGCGCTGCTCCTGTACGGCGCGGCGATCCTCGCTCATGTCGGCAAATTTGAGCATATGCGTCGAGCAGCGGAGGATATCGCCGCTGAAGATCTGCGTCGGCTCCGTGATCTGTTCGCCGTTGAGGAACACGCCGCCGCTGCGGCTCAGGTCGCTGACCGTCCACTCGCCGGCGTCGTTGCGCATGAGCACGGCGTGGACGTTGGCGACGTCGGCAAAGGGCAGCGTGATGTCCGCGCTGCGGGCGCGGCCGATCAGACACTCCCAGTGCAGCAGGGGATAGACCTTACCGTCGGGCGTCACGAGATGTCCCCATGTCTCGGGCTCTGCGCGCCCGTAGAACATGGACGCGACGCAGCGGATGAGCACGATGAGCGCGACGACCGGCAGAATGAAATGCGCGGCCTGCGCGGCGTAGACAGTTACGGCAGACACGGCGTCCGCCTCCTTTCCGAAGCTCCCGCGCGGGGAGCAATACATATTTATCTATAGAAACCGATAAAAAATCAAACTATTATACCACGTCAAAAACCCATTGACAACTCCTGCCGGGCATCCTACAATGAGCACATGATGAAACAGACGAAGTTTTGGATCCTTTTGTTCGCCGCGCTCGCAATTTTGGGCTGCGGCGCCTTTTTGCTGCTGCGCAGCCATGGGCAGACGGGGCAGACCGCCGTCATCCGCGTCGACGGGGCTGTCTATGAGCGCATCGACCTGCGCGCCGTGACCATACCATATGATATAGAGGTGCAGACCGACTGGGGCGTGAACACCGTGCACGTCGAGCCGGACGGCGTGTCCGTCACGCACGCCGACTGCCCGGATCACCTGTGCGTCAAGCAGGGGAAGATCACGTCCTCCGCCATTCCGATCGCCTGCGTGCCGCACCATCTGACGGTGCAGATCGAGGGAACGCCATGAAGGGGACGAAGCGTCTGGCCGTTCTGGCCATGTTCACCGCCATCGCGCTGACGATCTTCGTCGCCGAGGCGCAGATCCCGCCCGTCGTGCCGATCCCCGGTGTGAAGCTCGGTCTTGCCAACATCGTCACGCTCATCGCCATGGCCCTGCTCGGCCGGCGGCAGGCAGGTGAGATCCTGCTCGTGCGCATCGTGCTCGGCAGCGTCTTTACCGGCGGCGTGTCGGCGATGCTCTTCAGCATTGCGGGCGGCGTGCTTGCCTACCTCGTCATGTGTCTGACCATTCACTGCCTGCCGGAGCGGCTGCTCTGGGTCGTGAGCGTGCTGGCCGCTTTCGGCCACAACGCCGGGCAGCTGCTGGTCGCCGTCTGGGTCACGGGCACGCCGTCTATTCTGGTGTATGCGCCCGCGCTCGTCGCGGCGAGCGTGGTCACCGGCGCGTTCACCGGCGTGGCCGCCGTGTATCTTGTGCGCGCGCTGCGCAAAACGGGGCATTTCCCGCAGACGTGAAACGGAACTGTCGCTGTTTTGTAACATTTTGAGGTGACAAGTTCTTAAAATATTCTGAAAATTGAAAGCCGCAGTTTTTTGAAAACTGCGGCTTTGTTGTGCAGAATCTACAAAAAATGCGCAAAAACTATGGCAATCTACATCAAAAAGCGGACCGAAAAGATTTCATAAATGTTAAATCTGTTTTAAGTATTGACTTCCGAACGCGGGCGCGCTATAATGCATCCGCAATTGGAAGATGGGAAGATTTAGGTTGGCATTTGCCGGTTACAAAGCCTCATTCTTCCCTAGTCCATATACCTATCGATACATAGAAACCCAGATGAACATACATCGCCAGACCATTTTGATGCTTATGAATACGATCAACAAGTTTGAACAACCGAATACGGAGCAGGCGGACCGCCGCTGCGCGTTTTCGCGCTCGTTCACGCGGATGTTCGATCGCCTGTGCGCCTTTTTGGACGAGCGCATCGGCGGCGCGTCGGAGCTGATCGATGCCTGTCAGAGTGTGGCGGATCGCTTCTGGCACAGCAAGCTGTACTTCCCGATCTGCTTTCTGATGCTCGCCGTGTTCATGGCGGTGGGGCAGCCGGTCATCGTCGGCGTGCTGGTCATGTCCACGCTCATTTTCCTGCTGCTGTTTTGTGACGATCTGCTGAGCATCCTCTTCCCGGTCGTGCTGCTGGCCATGGTGGGCACGGAGTTTTATGACGAGCTCTACAGCCTGCTGCGCTTCTGGTGGATCGGGCTGCTGGCTGCGGCGGCGCTGCTCGTGCACATCGGGGCCTATGCCCGCGCACCGCGCAACGGCGGCTGCATGCACGGTCTGGTGGCCGTGTCGGTCGCAACGCTGCTCGGCGGCCTCGGCTTTATCTCCCGCGAGGAGTATTTTTCGCCCACCGCGCTGTACTATTCGCTTGGTCTCGGCGTCGTGATGCTGCTGATCTACCTGCTGCTGCGCAGCGAGGCCGATCGCCCGCGCGACTACGATATCGCCGAGCGCATGCTTCAGATCCTCTATGCCGGCGGCCTGTTCACGGGCTTTGTGGTCACGCTGTTTTACGTGCGCAATTTCCACGAGTTTATGCAGAGCTTTGCCACGCTCTATTTTGAGTCCCGCAACTTCAGCGCCACGATGCTGCTGATCTCGATCCCCGCCGCGGCGTACTTTGCCGCGCATGACCGGCGGCACTTCGCGTCGGTCGCGTTCATGTATCTCATGATGCTCATGACCGGCTCGCGCAGCGGCCTGATCTTCGGCACGGCGATGCTGCTGCTGTGCCTCGCCTTTGTGTACTACTGCAATCCGGAGCGCCGCGCGGTCTACCGCCGCGCCGGGCTCATCAGCCTGATCCCGGTGATCGCGCTGCTCATCGCGATCGTGCCGCGGCTGTTTGCCTCGCGCATGGTCGACGGCGCGCTCATCTCCCCGGATGACAGCCGCTATACGTTCTTTATTCAGGGACTGCTGGATTTTGTGAAGAATCCACTCTTCGGCTGCGGCCTCGGCTCGATGCACAATGCGCCGATCTTCCTCGGCGTGGAGGGCAGCATCGTCTGGTACCACAATCTTATCGCGCAGATCCTCGGCAGTATGGGCCTGGTCGGTGCGGTCGGCTACAGCTGGCTGTTTTATGACCGCGTGCGTCTGCTCTGGCGCAAGCGCAGCCGCACGACGATGGCCTTCGCGCTGTCCTACTTTGCCATGCTGCTTATCTCTATGACGAACCCGGGCATGTTCTGCCCGATGCCGAATGCGCTGCTCATGGTGGCCATGTTTGTGGTCGTCGAGCGGCAGCCCGATACCGCTGCGGTGCCGGTCAAGGTCGGCTCCGCGAGAGCCACGGAAAGGAGATCCTACTGATGAAACGTTTCCAGCTTCTCACCACTGCGATTTTTCTGTTCTGCACGCTGCTGATCGCCGGGTGCACCGGCCGTGGCGTCGAGGCCCAGACGACGCCTGCCCCGGAGGCGACGCCGACTGCAACGACGAACATTCAGGCCGGCATCCAGACCGGTGACAACGAGGTCAATAAGATCCTCGCCGGCACGTGGGCGTTTGAGCGCACGGACGCCGAGAAGAAGACGGGCGACGACTCCGTCAAGCAGCTTCTGCCCGAAGCGGACACCGGTGCGAAGACGGCCACCGAGATCAAAGAGCCCGGCACGATCCGCGAACTGATGTTCCGCGTCAACGGCACGGGCAGCTACACGGATGCCGACGGCGCGGCACAGGCGTTTGAGTTTGCGCTCAACGGCGATAACCTGACGCTCGCGCTCGAAAACGGCACGGTGCAGATGTTCCGCTGCACGCTCGAAAACGGTCTCATGTACCTCACGCCGATGAGCAACAACGGCGCGTATCAGGCCTTCACCGACGTGTTCCGCCAGACGCAGAGCACTGCGGATGCGTCCGCAAACTGAATCCGCTTACAGCCTTCGGCCGGACGCAGCTGCGTCCGGCCGAATTTCTTTTTTCGCGATTTCAGAAAAATTTCAGGATTTTTCTCCGTGATCTGTGCTATAATCAGGCGCATCCCTACCGGGAAAGGAGACCCCATATGTCCCGAAAGACAAGAAAGCGCGGCCGCGGCCGCGTGCTGATCCTCGTGGTGCTGCTGGCGCTGATCGTGTTCGGCGTGTTTGCGCGCGGCATCTTCACGAGCGGAAAGACGACAACCGAGCGTGCGCAGCGCGAGCTGCACACCTATGCCGAGCAGCACGAGACCTCGCTCGCCGATTACCCGGATGCGCTCGTGCAGCTGTACGCCCGCAACCCGGATGCGCGCGATTTCGTGCGCGACTACCCGAAGAAGAAGGATCTCACCCCGACGATCGACCTCAGCAATCTCTCCGGGTCAAAGACCGTGCCGCTGCTGCTGCAGTGGGACGAGCGCTGGGGCTACCGCGAATACAATGAGAGCATCATCGGCCTTGCCGGCTGCGGGCCGACGTGCCTGTCGATGGCGACGATCTATCTCACCGGCGACACGACGAAGGATCCGCTCTGGATGTGCCGGTTTGCCGAGCAGAATCAGTTCAACGTCCCCGGCAGCGGCAGCAAGTGGGCGCTCATCTCCGAGGGCGGGCGGATGCTCGGCCTTGACGTGACGCAGATCCCGCTGGATAAGGACCGCATCTACCGCAATCTGGACGTCGGCAACCCGATCATCGTGGTCGTCGGCCCGGGCGATTTTACGACTGACGGGCATTTTCTTGTCCTGACCGGGCACAGCGGCGATAAGATCACGCTCAATGACCCGAACAGTCCCACGAACTCGGCCAAGAGCTGGGACTACGACACGCTCGCCGGGCAGATCCAGGCGCTCTGGGTGCTGCGCCGCGCGGGCTGATAAAAGCAGCGCCGTCTCCGGACGGTGCTGCTTTTTGCGCGTTTGTGGGCTTGCGGTGTGCGGGCAAATGGGCGTATAATAACGCTGTCTGAGATTTTAGCGAAAAGAGGTTACAGGATGGAATACCGTCTGGAGCATGACACGATGGGCGAGGTGCGTGTACCTGCCGACCGTTACTGGGGCGCGCAGACGCAGCGCAGCTTTGAAAATTTCCGCATCGGCACCGAGAAGATGCCGCCGGAGGTCATACGCGCGTTTGCGGTCGTAAAGCTTGCCGCCGCGCGCGCAAACGCGCAGCTCGGTGCGCTCGATGCGCGCCGTGCCGACGCGATCGAGACCGCCTGCCACGAGATCCTTGACGGCTCGCTCGACGGCAACTTCCCGCTCGCCGTCTGGCAGACCGGCAGCGGCACGCAGACGAATATGAACGTCAACGAGGTCATCGCCCACCGCGCCAATGCGCTGCTGGGTGAAAATCTCGTGCATCCGAACGATCACGTCAACTGCTCGCAGAGCTCGAATGACACCTTCCCGACGGCGATGCACGTGGCTGCGCGCGTCGCGCTCGAGGAGCAGGTGCTGCCGGCGGTCGACCGCCTGCTGGCGACGCTCGAGCGCCTGAGCGCGGAGTACCGCGACGTGGTGAAGATCGGCCGCACGCATCTGCAGGACGCCGTACCGCTCACGCTTGGTCAGGAGATCAGCGGCTGGAGCGCCATGCTCGGCCATGACCGCGTCATGCTCACGCAGGCGTGCGGCGCGCTGCGCGAGCTTGCCCTCGGCGGCACGGCCGTCGGCACGGGGCTCAACGCACCGGCGGCGTTCGGCGATCTGGCGGCGGCGGAGATCTCCGCCCTGCTCGGCTACGGCTTCGAGTCTGCGCCGAACAAATTCCACGCGCTCACGAGCAAGGACCAGATGGTGTTTGCCCACGGCGCGCTCAAGGCGCTGGCAGCCGACCTGATGAAGATCGCAAACGATGTGCGCTGGCTCGCGTCCGGGCCGCGCTGCGGCATCGGGGAGCTCATCATCCCGGCCAACGAGCCCGGCTCGTCAATCATGCCCGGCAAGGTCAACCCCACGCAGTGCGAGGCCGTCACGATGGTGGCCGTGCAGGTCATGGGCAACGACACGGCCATCGGCTTTGCCGCCTCGCAGGGCAACTTCCAGCTCAATGTGTTCCTGCCCGTGACGATCTACAACTTCCTGCAGTCAGCGCGGCTGCTTGCCGACGTCATGGATTCGTTTGAGACCAACTGCGTGCGCGGCATCCGCCCGAATTATGATGCCATTCAGGCGCATCTGGACGCCTCGCTCATGCTCGTCACGGCGCTCAACCCGCACATCGGTTATGAAAACGCGGCAAGGATCGCAAAGCATGCCCACGCCACCGGGCAGACGCTCAAGGCCGCGGCGGTGGAGCTTGGCCTGCTCACGGCCGAGGAATTTGACGCGTGGGTGCGCCCCGAGGATATGGTGCACCCGAAACAGGAGGACTGACCATGGATTACGCAAAAGAATCGCTCCGGCTGCACGAGCAGTGGGGCGGCAAGATCGAAGTCAACGCCCGCGTGCCGGTCTCGACGAAGGACGACCTGTCGCTCGCGTATACGCCCGGCGTGGCGCAGCCGTGTCTGGAGATCCGGCGCGACCCGGATAAAAGCTACACGCTCACGCGCCGGCATAATCTCTGCGCCGTCATCACGGACGGCTCGGCCGTGCTCGGACTGGGCGATATCGGACCCGAGGCGGGCATGCCCGTCATGGAGGGCAAGTGCGTGCTGTTCAAGGCGTTTGCGGATGTGGACGCCTTCCCGCTGTGCATCCGCACGCAGGATGTGGACGAGTTCGTGCGCACGGTGTACCTGCTCTCCGGCAGCTTCGGCGGCATCAATCTGGAGGACATCGCGGCGCCGCGCTGCTTTGAGATCGAGCGCAAGCTCAAGGAGCTGTGCGACATCCCAATCTTTCACGACGATCAGCACGGCACGGCGATCATCACGCTCGCGGGGCTGACGAATGCGCTGCGCGTGGTCGGAAAGCGGCTGGAGGACGTGAAGATCGTCGTCTCCGGCGCGGGCGCGGCGGCGATCTCCATCAGTAAGCTGCTGCTGCGCGCCGGTGCGCGCGATGTGACGCTCTGCGATCGAAAGGGCGCGATCTATGCCGGCCGTGCCGAGAACATGAACTGGATCAAGACCGAGATGGCCGAGGTCACGAACCTCCGCCGTCAGGCGGGGACGCTGGCGGATGTCGTCCGGGATGCGGACGTGTTCATCGGCGTGTCGCAGCCCGGTCTGCTGACGGGCGACATGGTGCGCACCATGCACCGCGACGCCATCGTCTTTGCCTGCGCAAACCCCACGCCGGAGATCTTCCCCGAAGAGGCTAAGGCCGCGGGTGCGGCCGTCGTCAGCACCGGCCGCAGCGACTATCCGAACCAGATCAACAATGTGCTGGCTTTCCCGGGCATCTTCCGCGGCGCGTTCGACGTGCGCGCATCCGACATCAACGAGCCCATGAAGCTCGCCGCCGCGCACGCGCTCGCAGCGCTCATCACACCCGAGGAGCTGAGCGCCGATTACATCATCCCCAAGGCATTTGACCCGCGCGTCGGTCCGGCTGTGGCCGCGGCGGTGGCGCAGGCCGCCCGCGAGAGCGGCGTGGCGCGCATCTGAATCTGAATTTTTCCCCTGCAAAGGAGACACCCTATGGATTCCTACGAAAAATCCCTGCAGACGCTTGAGCTGCCGTCCGTGCTGGCGCTGCTGGCGGCGCAGGCCGTGAGTGAGACGGCGCGCGCCAACGCCATGGCGCTGCGGCCGAGCGGCGACCGCGCCGTGGTGGAGACCCGCCTCGGCGAGACGAGTGCCGCCGCCGGCATGATGGTCGTCAAGGGCAGCCCGTCGTTTTCCGGCGTGAAGGATGTGCGCGCGGCATTGCAGCGCGCGGACATGGGAGGCGCGCTCAACACGCGCGAGCTGCTGGACATCGCCGGCGTGCTGCAGGCGGCGCGCGCCGTGCGCGGCTACGGCACGGGCGACCGGCAGGACAAGACGTGCATCGACTACCTCTTCAGCGCGCTGCAGGCAAACCGCTATCTGGAGGAGAAAATCTTCACCTCCATCACCGGCGAGGACGAGATCGCCGACAGCGCGTCGGGCGAGCTCGCGTCCATCCGCCGCCTGATCCGCGCTGCGAGTGCGCGCGTGCACGATGCGCTGCAAAAGATCATCTCCTCGCCGAGCTATGCCAAGGCGCTGCAGGAGCCGATCATCACCACGCGCTCCGAGCGCTACGTTGTGCCGGTCAAGGCCGAGCACAAGGGGGCCGTGCCCGGGCTCGTGCACGATGTGTCGGCCTCCGGTGCGACGCTGTTCATCGAGCCGATGGCCGCTGTGAAGGCGAACAACGAGCTGCGCGAGCTGCGTGCGCGCGAAAAGACCGAGATCGAGCGCATCCTTGCCGAGCTCTCGGCGGAGTGCGCGGCGCACCGCGAGGACATCTCGAGCGACTTTGACGTGCTCGTGCGCCTCGACCTCATCTTTGCCAAGGCAAAGCTTGCCTACCAGCTCAATGCCGTCGCGCCCGCGCTCACGGACAAGCAGCTCTCGCTGCACCGCGCGCGCCATCCGCTGCTGCCGAAGGACACCGCCGTGCCGATCGACGTGGCGCTCGGCGGCGAATTTGACACGCTCGTCATCACCGGCCCGAACACCGGCGGCAAGACCGTCACGCTCAAGACCATCGGTCTGCTCTCGGCAATGACGCAGTGCGGCCTGCACATCCCGTGTGCCGACGGCAGCACCATGCCCGTGTTCGACGAGATCATGGCCGACATCGGCGATGAGCAGAGCATCGAGCAGTCGCTGTCCACATTCTCGGCGCACATGACCAACACCGTGCGTATGCTGCAGGCGTGCGACGAACGCTCGCTGCTGCTCTTTGACGAGCTCGGCGCTGGCACAGACCCGACCGAGGGCGCGGCGCTGGCCATCGCCATCATCGAGCACGCGCGCAGATGCGGCGCGCTCATCGCCGCCACGACGCACTATACCGAGCTCAAGGTCTACGCCACGACGCAGCCCGGCGTCATGAACGCATCGTGCGAGTTTGACGTGGACTCCCTGCGCCCGACGTACCACCTGCTGATCGGCATCCCCGGAAAATCCAACGCATTTGCCATCTCCGAGCGGCTGGGTCTGCCGGAGGAGATCATCAGCGATGCCCGCAGCCGCGTGAGCACCGAGAGCGCGAGCATGGAGGCCACCATCGAAAAGCTCGAGCAGGTGCGCCAGCTCATGGAGCGCGACCGCGCTGAGGCAGCCCGTCAGCTACGCGCCGCGGAGGAAGACCGCCGCAAGGCCGAGCGCATGAAGGCGGAGCTGTCCGTGCGGCTGGAAAAGGCGGACGAGAAGGCGCGCCGCGACGCCGAGCGCATCATCGGCGATGCACGCCGGACGGCGGACGAGGTGATGCGCGAGCTGGACGCGCTGCGCAAGATGGAGAAAACGGACACCGACCACCACCGCGCCAACGACGCCCGCGCCGCGCTGCGCCGCAAGCTCAATGCCGCCGAGGACGCAGCCGCCGCAGCGGCGCATCCGCAGATACAGGAAAAAAAGGTCTCCGCGCGTCCGGTGCGCGTGGGTGACACCGTGCAGCTGCGCAAAATGGGCGATATCAAGGCGACCGTCACGGCGATCTCCGCCGACCGGACGCTGAGTCTGCGCGCGGGCATTATGAATGTGACCGCCAAGGAGCAGGACGTCTATCTGCTTGAAAACGAGAAGCCGGAGGCAGAGAAGTTTGCCGCCGCGCACGCAGCGAGCCTGCGCAGCGTGGCTGCCGAGTCCGAGATCGACCTGCGCGGCATGGACAGCATGGAGGCCGTCGCCGCGACCGAGCGCTTCCTCGACAATGCCGTCATGGCCAAGCTCGAGAAGGTCACGATCATCCACGGCAAGGGCACCGGTGCACTGCGTGCCGCCGTGCAGCAGTCGCTGCGCAGGAACAAGGCCGTCAAGTCCTATCGCCTCGGCCGCTACGGTGAGGGCGAGAGCGGCGTGACCGTTGTCGAACTGAAATAAAAACGGAAAAATACGGCGAAAAAACGCTGTGCAAAGCAACGAAAAACCGAAAATCGGTTGACGATGCAGGGCGTTTTTGATAAGATAAAACAAGCATAATTGTGCATAAGGAGTGGAGATAAATGATCACGAAAGAAGCAGTCATCAACAACCAGGTGGGACTCCATGCACGGCCCGCGACCTTCTTCATCCAGAAGGCGAATGAGTTCAAGAGCAGCATCTGGATCGAAAAAGACGAGAGACGCGTCAACGCCAAGAGCCTTCTCGGTGTTTTGTCGCTCGGCATCGTCAAGGGCACGACGGTCACCCTCGTGGCAGACGGCGCAGACGAGCAGGAGGCGATCGACACCCTGACGGCGCTGATCAATTCCGATTTCTCCGAGTGAACCCGACAACATGAAACCGAAACAGGGGCGTGTCTACAGCACGCCCCTGTTTTCCTGACCGCAGATTTTTCGGCACAGCAGGAGAACGCTATGGAAAAACTCCGACCCGAACAGCTGCGCGAAAAGGCCAATATGCTCCCGCTGCTGCCGGGCGTGTACATCATGCTCGACGAGCACGGCGAGGTCATCTACATCGGCAAGGCAAAAGCGCTCAAAAACCGCGTCACGAGCTATTTTCGCGGTGAGCACCTGCCGAAGGTGGCGGCCATGGTCGCGCACGTTGCGGATTTCAATGTCATTGTCGTGCAGTCCGAGTTTGAGGCGCTCGTGCTCGAAAATTCGCTCATCAAGCTGCACAAGCCAAAATACAACATCCTGCTCAAGGACGACAAGGGCTATCCCTTTGTGCGTCTGGATGTGACGCAGCCGTACCCGACGTTTTCGCTCGTCAACCGCACGGAGAAGGACGGCGCGAAATACTTCGGTCCCTACGGTGGACGGAGCATGACGGCGGAGATCATCGATACCGTGTGCAAAACGCTGCGCCTGCCGACGTGTACGCGCCGTTTCCCGCGCGATATCGGGCGTGCCCGCCCGTGCCTGAATTACCACATGGGCACCTGCGCAGGCTATTGCCTGAAGGACGTCACGCGCGCGCAGTATCTGCAGGCCATCCGCGAGGCGGAGATGATCCTCGACGGCCGCACGGCGGAGCTGACCGCCGAGCTGACCGAGCAGATGCAGGCCGCGGCCGAGGCGCTGCGGTTTGAATATGCGGCGTCGCTGCGCGACCGGCTGCGCGCCATCGAGGGGCTGAAAAACCACCAGCGCGTCATCGCCACGGCTTACGCCGACACGGACGCCGTCGGCTTTGCGCGCGGGGCAAAGTGCTGCTTCACCGTGCTGCATTTTACCGACGGCAACCTCACGGACAAGGATCGATCTTTCCTTGACGAGCCGATGGAGCCCGACGGCGAGGCGCTTGCCGCGCTCGTGCAGCAGTATTACGAGAGCCGCGGCGCGTATCCGCGGCAGGTGCTGCTGCCGTGCCCGCTCGAGGGGCAGGATGCGCTCGAGCGGCTGCTCACCGAGGCGGCGGGGCACAAGGTCACGCTCGCCGTGCCGCAGCGCGGCGACAAGTGCCGCCTGACGGAGATGGCAGCTAAAAACGCGCGCGAGGAGATCCTCATTGCAACGACCAAGGCGCAGCGCAGCCTCAAAACGCTCGAATGGCTGCAGCGCGCGCTTGAGCTCGATGCGCCGCCTGAGCGCATCGAGGCGTTCGACATCTCCAACCTCGGCGACAGCGGCATCGTCGCCGGTATGACCGTGTTTCAGCACGGCCGGCCGCGAAAATCCGACTACCGGAAGTTCCGCATCCGCACGACGGACGGGCAGAACGACTACGGCGCCATGCACGAAGCGCTCACGCGCCGCTTTCAGCACTATCTCGACGGTGATCCGGGCTTTTGCCCGCTGCCGGATCTGCTGCTCATCGACGGCGGCGCGGAGCACGCGGCCGTTGCGCAGGCGGTGCTCGACGGCTTCGGTCTGTCCGTGCCGGTGTTCGGCATGGTCAAGGACGACCGCCACCGCACGCGCGCGCTCATCACGCCCGGCGGGCACGAGATCGGCATCGCCGCAAATCCGGCGGTCTTTTCCTTTATCGGCACGATCCAGGAGGAGACGCACCGTTTTTCCATCGACTATCAGCGCCGGCTGCGGCGCGAGAGCCTTGCGTCCGAGCTCGATCAGATCCCCGGCGTGGGCGAGAAGCGGCGCAATGCGCTGCTGCGCGAATTCCGCAGCGTCAAGGCCATCCGCGCGGCCTCGTATGAGGCACTGTGCGCGGCCGTTCCGGCGGGCGTCGCCCGCGCGGTCTACGATCACTATCACCCGAAAGGAGAATCGCCATGCGTGTGATCACAGGTACGGCGCGCGGCCGTAAGCTGCGCGAGCCGGAGGGGATGGCTTCCCGTCCCACGACCGATAATGTCAAGGAGTCCATGTTCAACCTCATCCAGTTCGACATCGAGGGACGGCGCGTGCTCGACCTCTTTGCCGGCACCGGTCAGCTCGGTATTGAGGCGCTCAGCCGCGGCGCGCGCAGCGCCGTGTTCGTCGATGAGAGCCGCGCGGCCGTGCAGCTCGTGCGCACCAACCTCGCGCACTGCCGCCTGCAGGGCGACGTGGTGCAGGGGGAGGCGCTCGGCTACCTGCGCACGTGCGGAAAATTCGACCTGATCTTTCTCGATCCGCCGTATGATACGGGATTACTTGACAAAGCACTTGCAAATGTTGTACAGTTTGATATATTAGCTGAGGGCGGCATCATCGTGTGTGAAAGCCGCCGCGAAAAGGAGCTTCCGCAGCTCCCTCAGCCATATTATCTGCTTACGGAGCGCAGCTACGGCAAGATCAAGCTCACGCTCTACGGAAAGGGAACCCACGCATGAAAACAGCGATTTACCCCGGCAGCTTTGACCCCATCACCCTCGGTCACCTGAACATCATCCGCCGCGCATCCACGATTTTTGACCGCGTCGTCGTGTGCATCATGCCCAACGCCGGGAAACTGCACCCCATGTTTACGCGCGAGGAGCGGGTGGCGCTGGCGCACCGCGTCATCGGCCGCTTCCCGAATGTGGCGGTGGACACGTTTGACGGCCTGCTCGCCGAGTACGCCAAGACTTTCCCGGAGGGCGCGGTGATCGTCAAGGGCCTGCGCGCCAATACGGATTTTGAAAACGAATTCCAGATGGCGCTCATCAATAAGAAGATCAATCCGGAGCTCGACACCATGTTCCTGACGGCCAGCCAGAAGTACACATTTCTCAGCTCGTCGGTCGTCAAGGAGCTTGCCGGTTACGGTGCGGATCTGACACCGTTTGTACCGTGTGAGATCATCGAGGACGTGCGTGCGCGCGCCATGCGCAGCGAATGATCGGATCCGGGAAGTTTTGACCGGCTCTGCCGGAAACACGCTTTGGGAGGAAACAAAATGGACAACGAAGTCATGGAACTGATTGACCAGCTTTATACCATGGTGTCGGAGGCATGGGGCGTGCCGCTCGGCAACGAAAAGTGCATTGTCGAGCGCGACCAGGTTCTCGAGATCCTCGATGAGATCAAGACCGCCATGCCGGTCGAGCTTTCCGAGGCGAAGCGTCTGGTCTCCGCCCGCGACGAATTCATCAACAACGCCAAACGCGAGGCTGAGGGCATCCGCAATCAGGCAGAGGAGCGCGCCCGCGCGCTCGTGAACGATCAGGAGATCGTGCGCATTGCCAAGGCACGCAGCAACGAGATGCTCGCCTCCACGCAGGCCAAGGCCGAAGCTCTGCGTCAGGCCTCGAGCCAGTTTTGCGTGGATGCGCTGCGCCGCACGGAGGAGGCGATCTCCGCCGCGCTCGGCAGCGTGCAGCAGGCACACGCCGCGTTTCAGGGCGTCGCCGGCAGCACGGCCGCGCCCGCAGCGCCCGCTGCAGCACCCGCTGCGCGTCAGCCCGAGATCCACTTCGAGGACGATGCGCCGCCGGATGAGGAAGTCAACTGACTGCCGCTTAACCGCACACCTGCACCGCCGCCGGATGCTCCGGCGGCGGTTTTGCGTTTTGCCGAAATTTTTTCCCACACAATGCGCTCCCGGTGTTCCCGGCGGGCGCTTTTTCCCGGTTTGGCGGCATATCTTGTGCCGCGATTTCCTTTTTTCGGCGCAAAACGCAAAGCCTTGTGACCGGGAAAACAACGGTCGAATCGCCAGAAATGTCGGAAATTGCAAGAATTGGGCGGGAATTTCTCCTTGCAATTTTTCCGCCTTGCCACTATAATGAGGATACCGTGTGGGGCGAAGTGGTTTAAAAGGGCGCAAAACCCCACGCAAGAGGTGCGTAGGTGCACGATTCCGGAGAAGGGGGGATGCAGCATGACCGGTATCTATCAGCACACGCTGGACGCCAAAGGCCGTCTGTTCATCCCGGCCAAGCTCCGCGAAGAACTCGGCGAAACGTTTTATGTGACGATCTCGCCCGAGAAGTGCCTGTCTGCTTACAGCCAGGAAAACTGGGACGACGTCGCCCGCAGGGTGGCGGCCATGACCAACGTGCAGCAGCGCAAGATGCGTCCGCTGTTCGCGTATGCCGCACGCTGCGAGCTGGACGGACAGGGGCGTATCCTCCTGCCGCAGCACCTGCGTGAATTTGCGGGTCTCACCAAGAGTGTCACCGTGGTCGGCAGCAACAACCACGCAGAATTCTGGGACAGCGCGCGCTGGGACGAGATCTGCCCGCTTGAGGCGCTGCCGGAAAACATCGCCGCCGTGATGGAGGAGTTGGATTTCTGATGGACGCCCTGCATGTCTCCGTGCTGCTGCACGAGTGTATTGAAAATCTGAACATCCGGCCGGACGGCATCTATGTCGACGGTACGCTCGGCATGGGCGGCCACTCCGAGCAGATCGCCGCGCGCCTCACGACCGGAAAGCTCATCGGCATTGACCGCGACGAGACGGCCATCGAGCGCGCCGGTGCGCGTCTGGCGCCGTTTGGAGACCGTGTGCAGCTCGTGCACGGCAACTTCCGCGACACGGCCGCCATTCTTGACCGCCTCGGCATCGACGCCGTGGACGGCATGCTCTTTGACCTCGGCGTCTCCTCGCCGCAGCTCGACGAGTCGGAGCGCGGCTTTTCCTACATGCACGACGCGCCGCTCGATATGCGCATGGACGCGACCGAGGGGCTGAGCGCATGGAACGTTGTCAACGAGTGGCCGGAGGGTGAACTCAAGCGCATTTTGTATGAATACGGCGAGGAGCGCTACGCGCCTCGCATCGCCGGGGCGATCGTTCGCGCCCGGGCGCAGCAGCCGATCGCGACCACGATGGAGCTGGTCGACGTGATCCGCTCGGCCATGCCGGGCGCGGCGCTGCGCGAAAAGCAGCATCCCGCCAAGCGCAGCTTTCAGGCGATCCGCATCGCCGTGAACGATGAGCTGGCGGCGGTGCGCGAGATGATGGACACCGCACCCGATAAGCTCCGCACCGGCGGGCGGCTGTGCGTCATCAGCTTCCATTCCCTCGAGGACCGGATCGTCAAGGCCGGCATCGCCCGGCGGGAGCATGGCTGCACCTGCCCGCGCGAGGCGCCGGTGTGCACCTGCGGCTTTGTGCAGACGCTGCGCAGCGTCTCCCGCAAGCCGATCCTGCCCGGTGAGGAGGAACTCGCATCCAACCCCCGCGCCCGCAGCGCGAAACTTCGTGTCGCGGAGCGTGTCTGAGAAAGGAATCCGTCATGGCATCTCCCGCTTCGAGAAAACGGAATACAGCGCGCATGGACGGCAACGCGGCGTATGACCTGCGCAGCACGGCTGCGGAGGAGTACCTGTACAGTACCGCTCCGGTAGATCTGCCGCATGCACCCCGGCCGACGGAGACCGTCGTCCCGGAGTCCGCACCGAGGCCCAAGCAGGCGATCGCCCCGATGGCGGTGCTCGGCTTTGCCATTGCCGCCGTGCTGATCGTCTTTTCGCTCGTCGCGCGCGTGCAGCTCTCGCAGGCATCGGCGCAGGTGTCGGCGCTGGAGGATCAGTATGCCCAGCTGCAGGAGCAGCAGACGCGCCTGCGCATCGACTATGAGAGCGCGTTCAACCTCACGGAGATCGAGGACTACGCCATCCATGAGCTCGGTATGCAAAAGCCGCGCAGCGATCAGCTCTACTACATCAGCAGCAGCGACGCCGCGGATACGGCGGTGGTTCTGGACCAGACCGCGGCAGAGCCGCTGAGCCTTGCTGACCGTTTCGGCGATTTCCTCACCTCCATTGTGGAATATTTTCGATGAGCCAGCCTGTATGATAGTACCATCCCCGCAGAAACAAGGAGACAGACATGGCGAATGAAACTTCCGGGCGCCGGGATAACCGCGTGCCCTTTCGAGCAAGTACCAAAACACCGAATATCATGATGCTCCGCCGCACACGCCTGCTTTTGATTGTGTGCGGCATCCTTGCATTTGCTGTCCTTGGCATCAAGCTGTTCAGCGTCATGATCATACACCATGACGAGTATGAAAAAATGGCGATCGACCAGCAGGTACGCGAGACGGAGATCACGGCCTCGCGCGGCGCGATCTATGACACGAACGGCAAGATCCTGGCCATGAACGCATCGGTCGACACGATTTTTATCAGCCCGGCCGAGATCGCAAAGAACAACGAGGACCCGCAGCTGATCGCGCGAGAACTTTCGCAGATTCTCGACGTCGATTATGATAAGATCCTGAGCATGACGAAAAACACCGACCGCTGGTATGAGGTCGTCAAGCGCAAGGTCGAGCCGGACGTGTCGGAAAAGGTGCGCGCGTTCAAAAAAGAGAAAAAGCTCGTCGGCGTCAAGATCGAGCCGGATACCAAGCGGTACTATCCCTACGGCAGTCTGGCCGCGCACGTCATCGGCTTTGTCGGGCAGGACAACGAGGGGCGCTACGGCCTTGAGCAGCGCTATGACAGCTACCTCACCGGCAGCACCGGCCGCATCATCCGCGCGACGGATAACCGCGGCACGGATATGCTCTTTGTCAACTACGAGGATTACTATGACGAGACGAAGGGCAACGACATGAACCTGACCATCGACGCGACCATTCAGTATTACCTCGAAAAGCACCTGCAGCAGGCGGTCGAGGACTACGACGTGCAAAACGGCGCGGCCGCCATCGCCATGGACCCGAGCACCGGCGCGATCCTCGGCATGGTCTCGCTCGGGAATTTCGACCTGAACAACTACCAGAAGGTCAGCGACAGGGATCAGGAGGCCATTGACGCCGAGACCGATCCCGACAAGCGCTCGGAGCTGCTGACTGCCGCGCAGCAAAAGCAGTGGCGCAACAAGGCGCTCTCGGACACCTACGAGCCCGGCTCGACGTTCAAGATCATCACGCTGGCCATGGCGCTCGAGGAGGGCGTGGTCAGTGAGAGCTCGTCGTTTTACTGCGGCGGAAGCATCCCCGTGCTCGGCCGTACCGATCCGGTCAAGTGCTGGAAGACGGCCGGGCACGGCAGCCAGACGCTCACGCAGGCCATGCAGCACTCGTGCAACGTCGCGCTCGTGCAGATCGGTCAGCTTGTCGGCGCGCGCACGTTCTACAAATACGCCGAAGCGTTCGGCTTCCTGAATCTGACCAACAACGTCGACAGCAGCCTCACCGCCAAGACCGGCATCGACCTGTCCGGCGAGAGCGGCAGCATATGGTGGAGCCAGAACACGTTCTATGACCCCGAAAATTTCTCACAACTCGCGGCGGCTTCGTTCGGCCAGACGTTTACGATCACGCCGCTGCAGCTCATCACGGCGGTCAGCGCCTGCGTCAACGGCGGCTATCTCATGAAGCCGTATGTGGTCAAGAGCATTGTCAACGGCGACGGGGAAGCGGTCGTGTCCAATTCGCCGACCGTGGTGCGCCAGGTCGTGAGCGAGCAGACGAGCGCCACCGTGCGCCAGATCCTGGAGCAGGTCGTCGGCGATCCCGTCGACGGCACCGGCAAGAACGCCTATGTCGCCGGGTACCGCATCGGCGGCAAGACCGGCACATCGGAAAAGGTCGCGCAGGATGCGGCCGGCGGCGCGAAGGAATACATCGTCTCATTCATCGGCTTTGCTCCGGCGGACGATCCGCAGATCGTTATCCTCGTGCTGCTCGATACGCCGAGCAGCAGCACCGGCATCTACATCAGCGGCGGCCAGATGGCTGCGCCCACCGTCGGCAAAATGATGGCGGACATCCTGCCGTACCTCGGCGTGGAGCCGTCGTATTCCGAGACGGAAAAGACGTACATGGATAAGACCGTGCCGAACGTGACCGGTCTGTCCGTCGAGCAGGCGAAGGCCGCGCTCGAGGAGGTCGGCCTGCAGGCGCGCGTCTACGGCGAGGGCGGCACGGTCACGGCGCAGCTTCCGGGCAGCGGCGCGGTCGTCGCCAGCGGCAGCACCATCCTGCTCTATGCGGGCAAGGAGCCCTCGGCCGACAAGGAGACCATGCCCGACCTGACCAATCTCAGCTATCAGACGGCCCGCGACCGCATGGCCGCGCTGGGCCTGTATATCAAGACCAACAGCTCCATCACGGACACCGCACAGATCGTCTCCGGCCAGACCGTGGCCGCCGGCACGCAGCTGGACCACGGCACGGTCGTGGAGGTCACGCTCGTGACGAGTGATTCGAGCATGCTGGGCAGATACTGACGAACAAACGGAGGTACCCTTATGAAACTCAAGCGACTGCTGTCCGTTCTGGACGTGTGTGAATGCACCGCCGATCCGGAACTGGACGTTCGGGATATCAGCTTTGACTCGCGCACCACGCAGCCCGGCGACCTGTTTGCCGCCGTCTGCGGGTATGAGTCCGACGGCCACCGCTTCATCGGCGCAGCCGTCGCGCGCGGCGCGGCCGTCGTGCTCTGTCAGAAGAAGCCGGAGGTCGATATACCGTATATCCTCGTGGCTGACAGCCGTCTTGCGCTGTCACGCATCTGCTGCGAATTTTTCGGCAACCCGTCGCGTGAGCTGACCATGATCGGCGTGACCGGCACCAATGGCAAGACCACCGTCACCACGCTCATCAAGCACATGCTCGAGCAGTGCCTGCACACGAAGGTCGGCCTGATCGGCACGAACGCGAACATCATCGGCGACGAGGTGCTGCACACCGAGCACACCACGCCGGACACATATGAGCTGCAAAAGCTCCTGCGCCGGATGGTCGATGCCGGCTGTACGCATGCGGTCATGGAGGTGTCGTCGCACTCACTCGTGCTGCACCGCGTGGAGGGCATCCGCTTCCGCGTGGGCATCTTCACGAACCTGTCGCAGGATCATCTGGATTTCCACAAGACCATGGAGGCCTATGCAGAGGCCAAGGCGCTGCTGTTCGCGCAGAGCGACATCGGCATCGTCAACGCCGACGATGATTGGGCGCACGTCATGCTCGAGCGCGCCAAGTGCCCGATGCAGACCTACTCCGCCAAGCGCAACGACGCAGATCTTGTGGCCAAGGATATCCGCCTGAGCGCGTCCGGCGTGCGCTTTGTCGCCATGAGCGGTGATGCGATCGTGCGCATGCGCCTCGGCATCCCCGGCATGTTCTCTGTTTACAACGCGCTGAGCGTCGTCGCCTGTGCGCGCGCGCTCGGCATCTCGCTCGATGACTGCGCGGCCGCGCTTGATACGGCAAAGCCCGTCAAGGGGCGCGCCGAGCCGCTCGAGACCGACGGGGACTATACCATCCTTATCGACTACGCCGTCACGCCCGACGCCATCGACAACATCCTCACGACGGTGCGCGAGTTTGCGCCTGCGCGGCTGGTGTTCCTCTTCGGCTGCGGCGGAGACCGCGACCGCGGCAAGCGCCCGAAGATGGGACGCATCGCAGGTCAGAAGGCGGATTTCGTCATCGTCACGAGCGACAACCCGCGCACGGAAGATCCGGAGGCGATCATCGCCGACATCCTCCCCGGTCTCAAGGAGACGCACACGCCCTATGTCGTGCGCCCCGACCGGCGCGAGGCCATCGCCTATGCGATCGAAAATCACTGCCCGGGCGATGTGATCATCCTCTGCGGCAAAGGGCACGAGGATTACCAGATCATCGGCAAGACGAAGGTGCACATGGATGAGCGCGAGATCGTCGCCGAAATACTCGACAAGAGGAAGAGAGAGAAAGAGAAATGACACTGAAGCTGATACTGGCGTTCGTCATCGCGTTTGCGGTGTCGGCCGTCGTCGGATTTTTCCTGGTTCCGTATCTCAAACGGATCAAGGCGGGGCAGAGCATTAAGGAAAACGGCCCCACATGGCATATGTCCAAGCAGGGCACGCCGACCATGGGCGGGCTGATGTTCATCGCCGCGATCGCGGTCGTGTGCCTGTCGGTCGGCTTTGATTGCATGGCCGAGGGCGAATACGGCCACCTGTTTTGTCTGGCGTTCGCGCTCGTGTTCGGCGCGATCGGCTTTCTGGACGACTACGAAAAGCTCAAGAAAAAGCAGAACCTCGGCCTGACGGCCGGCAAGAAGATCCTGCTGCAGCTGGCGGCGGCCGTGGCGTTCATTTTCCTCATGCGCCGCTTTGGCTATGTCGCGCTCGACAGCCTCTACATCCCGTTCTGGAACACGACCGTGCCGATCTCCGAGCCGCTGTATGTGATCTTCGCCGCCTTCGTCATCGTCGGCACGGTCAACTCCGTGAACCTCACCGACGGTGTGGACGGTCTCGCTGCGAGCACGACGATGCCGGTGTGCATCTTCTTTGCCGTGCTGTCCATTCTCTGGGGCGAGCGATTTCTGTCCCTCGGCGTGTTCGCCTCCGGCATCGCCGGCGGCCTGCTGGGCTTTTTGATCTATAACTTCAATCCGGCCAAGGTGTTCATGGGCGACACGGGCTCGCTCTTTCTCGGCGGCGCGGTCGCGGCGCTGGCCTTCGCCTACGATATGCCGCTCATCCTCGTGACGGTCGGCATCATGTACATCGTCGAGGCGCTCTCGGACATCATTCAGGTCGGCTACTTCAAGCTCACGCACGGCAAGCGCGTGTTTAAGATGTCCCCGTTTCACCACCATCTGGAGATGGGCGGCTGGACGGGCCACAAGTGGAAGGAAAAGCAGATCGTGGCGCTGTTTGCCGGCGTGACGGTGCTGTTTGCAGTTTTGTCGTTTATCGGCGTGTTCCACCGCTTCGGTGCGTGAGCGCGCCGCGGCGCAGGGAGGTGCGTTCATGAATATATCCGGTTTGAGACTTCCTGCGCGCCGGACAGGGGCGGCTGCCGGGGCAAAGCGCGGCAGCTTTGACCTGCCGTTTTTCGTGCTCACGCTGCTGCTGCTGGCGATCGGCGTCATCATGGTGCTCTCGTCGAGCTTTGCCCGTGCCTATGCGCAGGGTAAGTCGCCGACGTATTATTTCGTCCGGCAGGCGGGCTTCGCTGTGGCCGGCGTCGTGGGTATGATCCTGTTTTCCCACGTGCGCATGGCGACGTACCGCCGCTGGTCGCTGCTGCTTTTGGGCGTGAGTATTTTCCTGCTCGCCATCGTCTGGATCCCGCACATCGGCGTGGTCGGCGGCGGCGCGCGCCGGTGGCTGAGTCTCGGCTTTACGACGTTTCAGCCGTCGGAGATCGCAAAGATCGCGGTCGTGCTGTTTTTCTCGAGCATGATCTGCACATACAAAGACCAGATGCAGACGATCCGCTACGGCGTTGTGCCGTTCATGGTCATCACCGGCGGTATCGTCATCCTGCTCATGCTCGAGCCGCATCTGTCGGCGTCGATCATCATCATGGCGCTGGCGATCGTGATGATGTTTGTCGGCGGCATCAAGCTCTCGTACCTGCTCATCGGCATGGGCGGCGCGGGCGCGCTGCTGCTGATCGCGGGCAAGTTCGTGCCCTATGTGCACAAGCGCATCGTGTCGTGGCGCGATCCGTTCGCCGACACGAGCGCTGCCGGCTATCAGATCGTGCAGTCGCTGTATTCCATCGGCTCGGGCGGCTTTCTCGGGCTCGGCCTCGGCCAGAGCCGGCAGAAGTATCTCTACCTGCCGGAGGAGCACAACGACTACATCTTTTCCATCGTCTGCGAGGAGCTTGGCTATGTCGGCGCGGTCGCGATCCTGATCCTGTTCGCGCTGCTCATCTGCCGCGGCTATTGGATCGCCGCGCACTCGCCCGACCGCTACAGCTTTCTCGTCGGCGTCGGCATCACGACGCTGCTGTCGATCCAGGTGTTTTTGAACATCGCGGTCGTCACGAATCTCATCCCCTGCACCGGCATCTCGCTGCCGTTTTTCAGCTACGGCGGCACGGCGCTGCTGATGCAGCTCGGTGAAATGGGCATTATTCTGAGCATATCGCGCGACATTCCGACAAAAAAAGCGCGGTAGCATCCAATTCTGCAAGCTGCCTCGGCGGCGCGTGCCGCCTGAGTTTCGATATTCCGGGAGGGACTGACTATGAATTTTCTCTTTACCTGCGGCGGTACCGCAGGCCACATCAACCCCGCGCTTGCGGTCGCGGGCGTCCTGCGCGACCGGATGCCCGACTGCGGCATCCTCTTTGTCGGCGCAAACGGCAAGATGGAGACGGACCTCGTTCCGCGCGCGGGCTATGACATCGTGACCGTGGAGGTCACGAACATCCACCGCAGCCTCAAGCCCTCGGAGATCGTGTACAACTTCCGCTCGCTGCACAATGCGCGGCAGGCGACGAAGGACGCGCGCAAGATCATTGAGGACTTCAAGCCCGATGTTGCCATCGGCACGGGCGGCTATGTGTGCTACCCCGTGCTCAAGGCGGCGGCGCAGCTCGGCATTCCGGCCATCGTGCATGAGTCCAACGCCGTACCCGGCCTGACGACGAAGATGCTCGCCGGCGCGGTCGACCGCATTCTGGTCGGCTTCGAGGAGAGCAAGCAGCACTACAGCGAGCAGGACAAGGTCGTCGTCACCGGCACGCCGGTGCGCGGCGCGTTTACGGCCTGCTCCAAGGCGGAGGCCAAGCGCCAGCTCGGGCTCGATCCCGAAAAGCCACTGGTCGTGTCGGTGTGGGGGTCGCTCGGCGCGTCATACATGAATGAGATCATGACGGCCTTCATCACCCGCGCCGCCGTGACGGGCGCACCGTTTTCGCTCATCCACTCGGCGGGGCGCAACGGCTATGAGAAGATGCACACGGCGCTGCTGGAAAAGTGCCCGGCCGATCTCACGGCACACGGCATGGACGTGCGGCCGTACATCTACGATATGCCGCTGGTGATGGACGCGGCCGATCTTGTGCTGTGCCGCGCGGGCGCGTCCACGCTTGCCGAGCTCACGTGCATCGGCAAGCCCGCCGTGCTCATCCCGTCGCCGAACGTCACGAACAACCATCAGGAGCGCAACGCACGCGTGCTCGAGCACGCCGGCGGCGCGAAGGTGCTGCTCGAAGGGTCGTTCACGGCGGACGACCTGTATAACCTCGTCAGCGACCTGCTCTCCGACGGTGCGCAGCTTGCGCAGATGGCGGACAATATGCGCGCCGCCGGCGTGAGCGATGCCGCCGAGCGCATTGCCGATCTGGTGCTCAAGCTGGCAGACCGGCATACAAAATGACAATCTCGCGTTTCTCTGCATAGGATGGCATGAATTTGCTGTGCGGAGGAAAGATCATGAGCATATGGCACATTTACGGCGGAAACAGGCTGACCGGAAGCACGCGGGTGCAGGGCGCCAAGAATGCGGTGCTGCCGATCATGGCGGCGTCAGTGCTCTCCGGCGGTGAGACGGTTCTGCACAACGTGCCCGATCTGCGGGACGTGACGACCACGCTGCGCATCCTGCAGCATCTCGGCTGCACGGCGGTGCGCGACGGGGACACGGTACGCATCGATTCGCGCGGGATGCACTGCGATTTCATCCCGCATGCACTCATGCGGGAGCTGCGCTCGTCGGTCATCTTTCTCGGCGCGATCCTCGCGCGCTTCGGCACGGCGCGTCTGTCCATGCCGGGCGGATGCGAGCTCGGGCCGCGGCCGGTGAACCTGCACTTGGACGCGCTGCGCGCGCTCGGTGCGGAGGTCACGGAGCGCGGCGGCGACATCATCTGCCGGGCGCACGCGCTTCAGGGGCGGCGCATCCTGCTGCCGTTTCCGAGCGTCGGCGCGACGGAAAATGCCATGCTCGCCGCCTGCGCAGCGGCGGGGGAGACGGTCATCTGCAACGCCGCGCGCGAGCCGGAGATCGCCGACCTGCAGTGCTATCTGCGCAAGCTCGGCGCGGACATTTCCGGCGCGGGCACGTCCACGGTCACGGTCGGCGGCTTCCGGCCGCGGCCGTTTGTCGAGCATACGATCATGCCCGACCGCATCGTCGCAGCGACGATCCTGTGCGCTGCCGCCGCCTGCGGCGGCGAGGTGGAGCTGCAGGATGTAGATCCGGCACACTTTTCGACCGTTCTGGACTCGCTTTCTGAGGCGGGATGTGCTATAATCACAACGGCGTCCGCCGTGCGCCTGACATCGGATGGGCAGCTCACGGCGCCGCGCCCGGTCGTCACGCAGCCGTATCCGGGCTTTCCCACGGATGCGCAGCCGCCGCTCATGGCGGCCTGCCTGCGGGCAAAGGGCACCACGGTGTTCACCGAAAACATCTTTACCAACCGCTACCGTCATGCCGAGGAATTCCGGCGTCTGGGCGCAGCCGTCAGCATCGAGGGCCGTGTGGCATATGTCACCGGCGTCGAGCGGCTCACCGGCGCGCCGCTCACGGCAAGCGACCTGCGCGGCGGCGCGGCCATGCTCGTGGCCGGGCTTTGCGCCGAGGGCGCGACCGAGCTTTTCGACGACGGGTATATTGACCGCGGGTACGACCGCTTTGACGCGTGCCTGTCGGCGCTGGGCGCTGACGTGCGCTGTGCCGCGCCGCGGTGAAAGGAATCTCTGCCTATGAAACAATCGAAGCAGCCCCGGCAGCGCCGTGCGCGCCGTGTGCGCCGTCCGTCCGCAGGGCGGGGGAGATCGCTGCTGCAGCCGCTGATCTTCCTGCTGATCTGCGTGGCGCTTGTGCTGGGGATGAGCGTGTTTTTCCGCGTCTCGAAGGTCGAGGTCGTAGGAAACTCCATCTATACGGCCGAGGAGGTCGTTGACGCCTCGGGCATCGGCAAGGGCGACAACCTCTTTTTCATCAACCGTTTCTCGGCGGCCAGCCGCATCTTCAGCAAGCTTCCCTATGTGGACAAAGCAAAGGTCACGCGCGCCCTGCCCAACCGCGTCACCATCACGATCCAGGAGAGCAGCGCCATGGCCTACGTCAAGGCGGACGACGGCTACTGGGTCGTCGACCAGAACTGCAAGCTGCTCAAGTCCGTCACGGACAGCGAACTGACCGGCCTCGCCCGTATCGACGGCATCACGCCGGTGGAACCGAAGGTCGGCGAGGTGCTCAACGCCGGCGACGCCGACGCGCCGAAGGTCACGTACCTTGCGGCGATCCTCGGACAGCTGCTCACGCGCGACATGGCGTCCAAGGTCACGGTGATCGACCTTTCGGACGCGGCGAGCCCGAGCTTTCTCTATGACGGGCGGTTCACGGTGCGCCTCGGTGCAAACGAGAATGTCGAGTATAAATTCGGCATGCTCCAGAGCGCCATATCGCAGCTCACGGCCGGCGATACCGGCACCATCGATCTGTCGATCGACAAACGCGCGCATTTCAGCCCCGGCTGAATGTTCACAAAAAAAGATTGACCTGATAAGGAAAACGATATAAAATGGGAAAGAATAAGAACAGACAAAAGCGAAATCCGCCAAGAAACGGCCCTCAGAGCGCACACGCGCCGAGCGCTGATACAAATAGAAACAACAGGGAGGAACCGAATATGTCCTTTGCTACCGAGTCCGGTCCGGAAAATGTCGTCACCATCAAGGTCGTTGGTGTTGGCGGGGCCGGCAACAATGTCGTAAACCGCATGGTTAAGTCCGGCACTCAGGGAATTGAGTACGTGGCTGTCAATACAGATAAGCAGGCTCTGGCTGTCTCCAGCGCAGACCAGAAGATCCAGATCGGCGAGAAGCTGACCCACGGTCAGGGCGCCGGCAGCGATCCCGACGTCGGCAAGCGCAGCGCCGAGGAGAGCCGCAACAACATTGCCAAGAGCCTGGAAAATGCCGACATGGTCTTCATTACCGCCGGCATGGGCGGCGGCACCGGCACGGGTGCAGCGCCCACGATCGCGGACATCGCCCGCGAGGCCGGTATCCTGACCGTCGGCGTCGTCACCAAGCCCTTCAAGTTCGAGGGTAAGCGCCGCATGGATCAGGCCATGGTCGGCATCAACGAGCTGCTGGGCAAGGTCGACTCCCTGCTCATCATCCCGAATGACCGCCTGAAATTCGCCACCGACCAGAAGGTCACGCTGGCCAACGCCTTCGAGATCGCGGACGACGTGCTGCGTCAGGCCGTTGTGAGCATTTCCGACCTCATCAAGAACACCGGCTTTATCAACCTCGACTTTGCGGACGTCACCTGCGTCATGAAGGACGCCGGCTTCGCCCACATGGGCGTCGGCCGCGCCGCCGGCAAGGGCAAGGCGGAGGACGCTGCCCGCATGGCCGTGGCCAGCCCCCTCATGGAGACGTCGATCAACGGTGCGCGCGGCGTGCTCATCAACATCACCGGCTCCGAGGATATGGGCTTGGAGGATGTTGAGACCGCTGCCAACCTCGTTCAGGAGGCTGCGCATCCGGATGCCAACATCATCTTCGGCGCGAGCTTCGACCCCTCGCTCGACGACGAGATCCGCGTGTCCGTCATCGCCACCGGCTTTGACGAGCCGGGCAAGGCGCAGGCGGAGACTGCTCCGGCCGCCGCTGCCGCTCCGGCTGCTGCACCTGCCGCCGGTATGTACACCGCCGCTGCGACTGCGGCCGCTGCTCCGGCTGCCGCTCCGGCTCCGGCCGCTGCACCTGCCGCCCCGGCTGCCGCTCCGGCTGCGGATGCTGCCGCACCCGCGGAGGAAGATCCGTTTGACAGCATTTTCAAGATCTTCAACTCCAAGTAATTTTGCCATCTGTCCCAAACCGCCTTCGCTCCTTGTGAAGGCGGTTTTTGTATTCTGCGAGAGGAGGCAGTCGATTGAAAGACTGGCGCATTACCCGCGTCCTCACGACCATGGCCGACACATTTCTGACCCGCCGCGTGACGCGCTCGGCGGCTGAGATCGCCTATTACATGGTTATGGCGCTGTTTCCGGTCATTATCTGCATGTACGACCTGCTCGCGCTCATCCTGCGTGACCCGACCGCCGTGCTGCGCATCGTGGAGACGCTCGTGCTCCCGCGGGAGACGCAGGCGCTCGTGTCGGAGTTTCTCATTTATGTGTCTGGCAACACGAGTCAGGTCATGTTCATTGCGGCGCTCTTTGTCATGATCACGAGCGCGTCTGCGGCGTTTCGCGCCATGGCCGCCATCGTCAGCGAGATCCACGGCGATAAGCGCTTCGACATCGTGAGCAGCACCGTCGTGAGCGTCGTCTTCTCGGTGGCGTTTTTGCTGGTGCTGTATCTGTGTGTCCTGCTCATGCTGACGGGCAAGCGCTTTCTGCTCTGGCTCGATGCGCTCATGCCGCGTGTGAGCATCATCTGGTCGTGGACCTGGGTGCGCTTTCTGGTTCTGTTCGCCATTTTGCTGATGATGATCCTTGTGCTCTACCGGCTCACCACGCCGCGCCGGACATCCCACCGGGTGCTTCCGGGCGCGCTGTTTTCGGCCGTCGGCATCGTGGTGATGAGCATTCTGCTCTCATGGCTGATCGGCAACAGCGCGAAGTATTCACTCGTATACGGGTCGCTTGCCTCGGTCGTGATCCTGTTGTTCTGGTTTCATGTGTTCGGACTGCTGCTCATTCTGGGCGTGGTGCTCAATCACGCGCTCGAGGTAACGGCGCCGCCGAAAAATAAAGCGTAAAATCTGTTAAGAATGCAATTTTTTATGGTTTGCTCGCTTTACAAACCGCATTTTATCACGTAAAATATTCGGTTAAGAGGATGGGAGTTCCGAAAAACACACTTTTTTAGAGAAAATTTTTCGGAAAACATTTTTTTATGCATTAAAATTTGTTTTCAGGCATTATACTCATGTGGGGTAATCGAATATGCAAAATGACGACAAACGCACAAGTGATATAGGTGCGTCCGATGCGCGGCCACCGGATGACGGCCTGATCCTGCGCATTGCAGAGGGGGACACCGCCGCGCTCGAGGTGCTGTATCGCCAGACGTCCGCGTCCGTTTACGGTTTCGCCTTGTCGATCCTGCGCGATCCGGCGGCGGCTGAGGACGTGATGCAGGATACGTTCGTGAGCGTGATGCAGTCGGCATCGAGCTATCAGCCGTCGGGCAAGCCGATGGCGTGGCTGCTGACGATCGCGCGCAATCTGGCGCTTATGCGCCTGCGCAAGGCGGAAAATAAGAATATATCTTTTGATGAGCTGTTTCATGTGGAGGATCCGCATAACGCTTATCGGGAGATGGAAAATCATATGGTGCTTGATAAGGTGCTGCGCCTGCTCACGGACAGTGAGCGGCAGATCGTGATGCTGCACGCGCTCTCCGGCCTCAAGCACAGGGAGGTGGCCGACCTGCTGGACATTCCGCAGGCGACGGCGATCTCGCGCTACAACCGCGCGCTGGCAAAGCTGCGCGCATCGATGGGGGGTGACGGTCTTGACTGAACAGGAAAAGTGCAATGAGCAGCTGCTGCAGCAACTGCGTGATGATGTCGCAGCCGTGACGCCGGATCCCTGGGACAAGATCCTCGCCCGCGTTCAGGCGGCCGAACAGCCGGAGCCGGAAACGGTCGTCCCGCTGCCGCAGCGCAGCCGCCGCGGCGGCGCGTGGCGGCGCTGGGTCGCGGCGGCGGCGGTGTTTCTGCTGGCGGTGCTCGGCGGCGGATTTTACGCCGTTCAGACGCCCGACGGCGTCGCAACGCTGGACGCGAACCCCAGTATTGAGCTGACCGTCAATAAGCTCGGCCGTGTCCTGTCCGTGCGCGCGTGCAATGCCGATGCGCAGGTCGTGCTCGACGAGCTGGAGCTGCGCAACCAGCCGCTGCAGACGGCGGCCGATGCGATCGTTGCCGAGCTGCAGGCAGACGGCTATGTCTCGGCGGATACCAACTCGATTCTTGTCACGGTCGAGGCCGGCAAGGGCGATGCGCGTCTGTGTGACCGGCTGGCTTCCGCCGTGGAGGATGCGCAGAGCGACTGCGGGCTTGCCCCCGCTGTTCTGGCGCAGGTGCTGGAGCCGGATCCCGCGCTGGAGGCCGACGCTGCTGCCATGGGCGTCAGTGCAGGAAAGGCGATGCTCATCCGGCAGATCAGCGCGCAGGTGGAGGATCTCACCGGCGAGGCGCTGGCGGTGCTGCCGATCAACGACCTGAACATTCTCGCGGCGTCCAACCAGGTGGCGCTTGGCGACATGATCTCGATCGGTGCTGCGAGCACCGGTGCATATATCCCCTATGATCAGGCCATGGATGCGGCGCTCGCCTGCTGCGGTCTGGATGCGGACAGCGTTACGCAGGCCAGTATGCGCTTCACGCTCATTGACGGCCAGATGGTCATGGAATTCGTGCTCACGGACGGCGAGCATCACTATGTGTGCAGCGTTGACGCGCGCACGGCAGAGATCTGCCGCCTGGCGGGTGACGAACCGCTCGGGCCGCAGCCGGCTCCTGTAAAGCCGCAGCCTGCCCCCGTGATGCCGCAGCCGATCCCGCAGCCCATGCCCACGCCGACGCCGACGCCGATACCCACCCCGAGCCCGACACCAACGCCTACCCCAAGCCCGACGCCGACGCCGACACCGATACCGACACCTACGCCGGTGCCGACACCGACGCCTACCCCGACCCCGCCTGCGGGCCCGGTCACGCAGGAGCAGGCGCTGAAGATCGCCATTGCGGCGGCCGGCATCTCGGAGAGCGACCTTGCCGCGTGGGAAGTGCAGCTCGATGAGAGCGGCGCGCAGCCTGTCTACCGCGTGACGCTCACGACCGTGTACTACTTCCACCCGCGTTATGTCGTGGCTGTCGACCAGATGACCGGATCGGTCCTCTCAGTGGAAAAAGTGCAGCATTGATTTGCTCTAAAAAGGACGCATCCGCTTTGGATGCGTCCTTTCTTGCTGTGCCGGAAGCAAGGCAGCCCTCCGCCGTGCGGCGGAGGGCTGCTTTGGTGTTCAGGTCATGAACTTTTCGATCGCGAGATTCAGCTCGTCGATGGCCTGCTGGTCGCCGCTTTCCACAGCGTCGGTCAGACAGTGGTCGATGTGATCTTTCAGAATGATCTTCGCCGTGTTGTTCAGCGCCGAGCGCACGGCTGCAAGCTGGATGAGCACCTCGGCACAGTCACGCCCATCCTCGACCATGCGCTTGACCGACTCCAGATGGCCGATCGCGCGCGCCAGACGATTGATGACCGCCTTGGTCTGCGTATGGGTGTGGGTGTGTCCATGCCCGTGGCTGTGCGCGTGGTCATGTTCATGCATATGCACTTCGCCGTCGTGGCAGTGGGTGATCACGTTCCCGTTTTCGTCCACGTGCGTGTGTACGCCCGCATTGTGCGTTTGATCCGCCATGGTATCATCTCCCTCATATCTTTGCAATTCTACCTTGTTTCGACCGGTTTGTCAACGCCGCGCGGTCAGTAACCGGCCGCCAGCAGGGCGGCGCGCAGCTTTTCGATGGCTTTTTTCTCGATGCGCGACACATACGAGCGGCTGATGCCGCAGCGCTGCGCGGTCTCGCGCTGCGTCAGCGGTTCGCCGCCGCCAATGGCATAGCGCAGGCGGATGATCTCGCGCTCGCGCGCATCGAGCACCTCGCCGATGCAGCGCCGCAGCGCCTGACACATCTCGTCCGACTGCAGGCGGGCGTCCATGTCCTCATCCTCGGACAGGATGTCGAGGAGCGACAGACTGTTGCCGTCGCCGTCCGTGTCGAGCGCGTCTGAGAGCAGCGTTTCGGCTGCGTTTTTGCGTGTGCTGCGAAAATACATCAGGATCTCGTTTTCCGCGCATTTGCTGGCGTAGGTCGCAAGGCGCACGCCCTTATCCGGACGGTAGGTGTTGATGCCCTTGATGAGCCCGATCGTGCCGATCGAGATCAGGTCGTCCGTATCGTCATAGTGCGTGTAGTATTTCTTGATGATGTGCGCCACCAGCCGCAGGTTGCGCTCGATGAGCACGTTGCGCGCCTCGAGATCGCCCTGCAGCCATGCCTCGAGATACTTGCGCTCTTCAGCCTCGCTCAGCGGGCGCGGAAATGACCCGCCGGGGCTCAGACGCAGCATCAAAAACGCGCTGCTCATCATCAGCATCAGGGTACTGTACAGCATTTTCAGCCCTCCGTTTCTGCCTGAGGTCATTCTATTCAGCGGCGGCACGTACACTTTCCTGACACACAATTTTTCGCTTGTGCGCAAATGTTGCACAACATAGTGTTGACTATTGGATGAAAAATGACGGGAAGGCGAAGAAAATTTCCCGACATACTTGACAAAATAGCCAAAAAGCGTTAATCTTTGAACAACAAAGCCATTTCAATTGGGATTCGGGGAAATGGCCAATGTGTTCAAAATTGAAAGGAGAACATATTATGGATTACAAAACGCTGAGTGTTAAGACGTTCATCGAGGACATGAATGGCAAGGAAGTCATGATGAAGTCCGTTCCGAGCCTGACCAAGTACCCCCTGAAGCTCTTCTACAAGAAGACTGTTGGTGACATCGTGAATCTGGTCCGCAGCAAGAAGCTCGTTCCGGAAGAAGCCATTCAGGCTTTCATCGCCGACGTCGAGGCGCTCTGAGTTATTCGATAAGGTGTGATCCCCCTGCCGAGCGGCAGGGGGATCTTTTTTCGTGCTTTTTGGTTTACATAATGATCGGCGCGGACAAAAAATTCAAAAAACACTTGCGTTGCAGGCGGCATTGTGCTATAACGTAAGAAAAGTAATACAAGTTATACCGGAGGCGACGCATATGCAGTCCATGCAGGACAAATTCATGGCCACGGTGCGCATCGGCCCGAAGGGGCAGATCGTGATCCCGAAGGAGGTGCGCGATATGTTCGGCCTCGCGCCGGGCGATTCGCTCATTCTGCTGGCTGACCGCGAGCGCGGCATCGCGCTGCAGAGCAGCAGCTATTATGACCGGTTCGTGCGTGCGGTGTTCGATCAGGGCGCGAAGGCCGCGGCGCCGGATGTGCCGGAGGCGGAGACGCAGGTGTTTGCTGCCGCGCTCGCGCAGGAGCTGAAGCGGGAGGACGGACAATGAGCATTCTGGAAGTGGAGGGCCTGTGCAAGACGTATCCGGCGTTTCGGCTGCACGGCGTGTCGTTTGCCGTTGAGCCGGGCGCGATCATGGGCTTCATCGGCCGCAACGGTGCCGGCAAGAGCACGACCATCAAGGCCATGCTCAATCTCGTGCATCCGGACGGCGGCCGCGTGACGATGTTCGGCCGGGATTTTTATGCCGACGAACCCGCCTGCAAGCAGCAGCTCGGCGTGGTGCTCGGCGGCGTGGACTTTTACCCGAATAAAAAGCTGCGCAGCATCACGAACGTGACGCGCATGTTTTACGACCGCTGGGACGAGAACAAATACCGGCACTACCTGTCGCTGTTCGCGCTCGACGAGACGAAGAAGGTCTCGCAGCTCTCGTCCGGTATGCGTGTGAAATATATGCTCGCGCTCGCGCTCTCGCACGATGCGCGTCTGCTCATTCTCGATGAGCCGACGAGCGGGCTCGACCCCGTGTCGCGCGACGAGCTCATGGAGCTCTTTCGCGGCGTGGTGCAAAGCGGTGAGCGCAGCATCCTGTTTTCGACGCACATCACGTCCGATCTGGAAAAGTGCGCCTCGCACATCACGATGATCAAGGATGGGGAGATCCTGCGCAGCGACACGTGCGCCGGCTTTCTCGCGCACTATCGCGCGCAGTTCGGCGACGCGTCGCTCTCGCTCGAGGATATTCTCGTGCGCGTGGAAAGGAGAAACTATGACGGCAAGGATTTTCTGTAAGGATCTGCGCCTTGCGGCGCACCCGATGATGTATGTGTTCGCGCTTTTCGGCGCGATGCTGCTCATCCCGAGCTATCCGTACACGGTCGCGTTTTTCTATGGCCTGCTCGGCATCTTCTTCACCTTTCTCAACGGCCGCGAGAATAAGGATGTCTATTACTGCGCCGTGCTGCCGGTCACGAAACGCGAGCAGGTGCGCGCCCGCACATGGATGGTCGTGGCGGTCGAGCTGACGGAGCTTGTGCTCGCGGTGCCGTTTGCGGTCTTGTCGGTGCACATCAACCCCAACGGTACGAACCTCGCGGGCATCGATGCAAACGTCGCGCTCTTCGGCGCGGTGCTGCTCATTTTCGGTGTGTTCAACGCGGTGTTCCTGCCGGCGTTTTATAAGACTGCCGTGCGCGTCGGACGCTCGTTCCTGCTGGCGGTCGTCCCGATGACGGTGCTGATGGTGCTGGTCGAGGCGCTGTCGCATTTTCCGGTCGTCGGACCGTATCTCGATGCGGCAGATGCGTCTGGTCAGGTGCGCCAGCTTCCGGTGCTGGCTGCGGGCGCGGCGGCATTTGCGCTGCTGTCGTGGCTGGCATTCCGGAGTGCGGCAAAAAACTACGAGCGCGTCGATCTGTGACGGGGGGGCTTGCCGGGACGCGAAAAATATGCTATTGTGAAAAGCAGCTCTTTCGAGCTGCTTTTCACTTTTGTTTTTATCCGGGAGGGATCTGCATGAAGAAGAAACGTCTCTGGCTGTCGGTGGCGCTGACGGTGCTGGTCGTCGTATGCGCCATGCTCATTCTCTCGCGCGTCAACGAGGCGCGCAGCAATGCCGTGCCTACCGCGCCGACGGATCTGATCCTCCCGCCGGATATCCGGACAACGGCTGCGCCGACCCAGAAGACCTATGATGACCTGCCGGATGTGGATATCTCCTCGTGGGAGTATCTCATTGCGAGTCAGGCGCATAATATCAGTGACTATGTGCCGGATGTGAGCAAGATCAGCGGTTCGCAGTCCACGTTCGATTCCCGTGCGGTCGATGCGCTCAACGCCCTGCTCAAGGCGGCGCGCAGCGCCGGGTGGAGTCCTTATATCTATTGTGCCTACCGCCCGTACCTGACGCAGAAGCAGCAGTACGAGGATCAGGTGAGTGCATATATGCGCGAGGGTGACACCCGTGACGAGGCCGAGACGGCCGCGGCGCGCGTCGCGGCGCCTCCCGGCACGAGCGACCACCAGACCGGCCTCGGCGCGGACGTGGTCGACCAGTACTATGACTCGCTGAGCGTGGACAAGGTCAACGCGCGCTTTCTGAGCTGGCTCGCCGACAACTGTGCGGACTACGGCTTCGTCATCCGCTACCCGTCGGACAAGGTCAGCATCACCGGCCGCAACGAGCCGTGGCACGTGCGCTACGTCGGCGAGACGGCGGCGAAGTTCATGAC
>ERZ1673699.495-NODE-495-length-42969-cov-5.537983_pt1 | contig 42969 bp, 37 predicted proteins | sample MGYA00580229_ERZ1673699 | MGnify/ENA primary metagenome ERZ1673699 (study PRJEB41218, sample SAMN15661785) | gut metagenome | host: Homo sapiens | place: Canada: London | collected 2015-08-20/2019-03-30 | study: EMG produced TPA metagenomics assembly of... | reverse complement strand
GAAATTTGAAAATTCATCAGCCAAATGTCTAGATTGATTTGACAAAACTTTATCATTGAAGTCTTGCATTGTTTCTTCAAATTTTTGATGTAAATCTTTATATACAAGATCATTGATATCTCCATACACATCTTTCAAGATTTCTGAATGTGATTTATAAGTCATGATTGTGTTATAGAAAACTTGACAAATTCTAAATTCTAAATCGTGCTTAAACTCATCAAAGAAATTTATCAGACTTTCCATAGTTATGATAATTTTGTAATAATTAGCTTGTTCTTCCATTATTTTATTCTCCTTAATCTTTTAGTTGATTTCTTATATCTAGTAATTGTTCTATATTGACTGTGACTAATACATTTTCAAATAATGATCGATAATCAAATTTATGATTGTAATTTTTGATTTGCTTGTCTAAACTTTCTTGTACCTCTTCTACTGAATGTCTAAATGTAAATCGATTAAGTGCAAGATTGATGAAATTTGAATTGATACAGCTTTTCATATAAATTTCCTTTATATTATTATTCAAATCATTTACCATATCATATAATTTGTGTTCTAAAGATTTTTCTAAGTCTTCTTCATCTATCATATCAATAGTTAATCCTTCATCAAGTAATAGACCAAATGATAATGATCTATTTCTATAAAAGATTTCTGAATATTTGATATTTGATGTAATCTTAATATAACTTTTAGTTTCTTCAATCAATTCATTTAAAGTTTTATCAAGAAGTGTATCATTTATCTGATTGATGACATTATTTTTCAAATAGTTTATGACTTGTTCATCTAAAAAGTACCAATCAAAATCTTCTTCAGACATATTTTTATACTTATCTGGTAATATAGTCAAAACAAACTCTTTATAAGTATCAATGATATCTTCTTCAATACAATTTTTGAATGTTTCATCGATGCTTAGATTGACATTCAGTAATTGTCTATTAATCAATGCTTGATTTGAAGACAATTTGTTAGTGTTTATTAGACGCATCATTTTAATTCATACCTGCTTGTTTAGAAGTTAACACATTTTGTCTTCCAATTAATTTAATGATTTTATCAATTTCTTGTTGATTTCGATTATTAGAACCATTTATGAAACAATAATCTTTTAAAAGATAAACATTATAATCATCATGATAAAAATCTAGAATGCTTTCTTTTACACAACAGTCAGTTTCTAAACCACAGAAATACAATTCAATTTGATCTTTGTTTAATTCATCTGAAATATAATTTATAAATTCATCTGTGCAACAACTATTGTCAAATTTATAAAAGATTTCATCTGTGTATTTTAAAATGTTATCTTTAATCTTGCAGTCATCTAAATCAAAATCTTCACAATCGTCTTCATACATATCAATAAATCCTTCATAGTCTTGACGTTCATTGAATTTATACTCGAATGCAATCACCTCATCAAATAAATGATTTTGTAGATTATATTTTAATAGATCCTCGATTTTATTTACGTCTCCACTAATTTCACTTTCATCTATGAAATCATTTTGTACATCAATAATTACTAAATATTTTTTCATATTTTCCTTCCTTTTATATTATATTATATCACAATCATTTGAATTAATACAATTTAGAATATTTTAAGTGGTAAAATCATTCCATTGTGTTTGCATGCTAACCAAGCTAAATATTTTAAACCTAAGACTGCAGCGACTGTAAAAGTTGCGATAATGATAAGTTGTAAATTCTCATTCATCTTATGAAAAGACCATCTGTAATGTTTTCCAAATAATGAGAAATGAACATAGTTTGGATCTTTTCTTTTTCTTCTTTTAATTTTTTGATTTGTTTTAGAATTCATTGTTTTAGTCATTTTAATTCTCTCCTTTGATTCTTTAAATTTAATAAGTTTATTTAGTATGATTATATTATATACTAAATCTTGACAAATGTACAACTTTATATCAAAATTTTTGTATTTATTAAAAGATTGTAATAATTGTCTGACTACTAAAAATAAATTGCTAAAATATTGTACTTTTTAAATAGTTGATGATATAATATAATTATAATAAATCTACTAAAACAAAACTAATTAAAATTGGCCTAATGAAACAGACTTATTAAAAATATTATAAAAGGAACGAAATGAAGATGAAAAACACTAAACAAACACAAACTAAAACAAATGAATACTTACAAGGTATCAATTTTAAAAAATTTGATGGATATGAAAAACAATTGATTAGAAGTTCATTGATGGTATTTGAAGTCAAAGAAGATTTTTATGATTATTCAATGTTCATTCTTCCAATCATGAGAGTATTAGAACATACGATTGAACTTTCAATTAAAAATTACACTAAAGTTAAAGTGAAATCGTTAGTTTTTAAAGACTTCAACAAACCAAAAAATTCTGACAAATACGAATTAAATACCTCAGAAACTGGAAAATATGTAAAGTTTATTAATAAAGCTTATAATTATTATAGAGCTAATAGACATGAAAATGTACACTTGAATGATTTAACGCCTCAAAAAATCATGTCTAAAAAGGTTGCTCAAGCGATCGTTAGAAATACATTAAATTTATTAAGAACTTATAGCCAATTTTAATCATTAACTATAATCAATTAAAATCTTTAGTAGTGTTTTACATCAATCAATTAGTGTTTATAATATATTATTTATTTAAAAGGAGAACGTAATGAAAGAATTTGAATTAGAAGTATTAGATAAAGTTGCTTATATTGCTAGTGAATTAGAAGCAAGAGGTTATGTAACAATCATTAAAAAAACTAAATTAGGCAATCCTATTAATTATGATGTAACAAATATAGGATATTCAAAAGATGAAGGATGGGTAGTTTACTTTTATAATTCTAATACAAATCATTCTTGCAATTATTTTAATATTGAAGATTTAGATATAGAAGAAGACACAAATGATCATATTTCATTGATTTATCATGAATAAGATTTAGGTTTGAACAAATAAGGAAGTGTGTGTATGAAGTTGACAGAAGAACAACAATCGATATTCGATTTGATTATCAAAGGTAATAAATCTGGTGATAATCGAGTAATTTACCTCAAAGGCTATGCAGGAACTGGTAAAACTGTGATAGCCTCTAAATTAATCAATCACGGAGGATTTAAAAAGATTTTAGTATTGACACCAACTGCTACAGCTTTGTCGGTCATAAGAAGAAAGGTTATTTCTGATGCATGTGAAAATGGAAGTTGTAGAACTTTTGTAGTATATAAAACTTTTGCTTCTGTGATGACTTCAGTAGTTGAATCAATACAATCAAAATCACACGGAATGAAATTTAATTTGACGTCTGCAGAAATACAAGGATTTAGACAATTCTTAAAAGGATTTCAAATCAATGATGATGAGATCATCAAAGAAATTCTTTTTAAGACTCAACAAATGACTGAAACAAAATATTTAGTTGACATAGAGAGATTGAATCAGCAACTTTTTGACAAAAGCAAAATTGATTTTAATTTCTCATTAGAGACTGAATTTAAGTTAAGTAAACCAGAAGATGTAGATTTATCTGATTATGATTTAGTAATAGTAGATGAAGCTAGTATGATAGATGAGATTGAGATGCAAACACTAAATCAAACTAATGCTAAACAAATAGTTTGGGTAGGAGATCCAGGTCAATTACCACCCGTCAATGGAACTCAATCTTCAGAATTTGTATTAGATAAAAAACATACTCTATCAAAAATACTTAGATCTAATGATGAAATAATTGCTGATGCTACTAAAATTAGAAATTCAGGTATCAAGTCACTTCTTTCAAAGACACAAATAGCTAATGGATTGCAACAATATATAGATCAAAACATTGATAAATTGTTATCATATGATATATGTTTATCTTACACAAATGAAGTTGTAGATATTTTAAATCAATCTCTTCGAAAACATGTCACAGATTCTAATGAATTGATTATAGATGAACCTATAGTAGTCACTCAAAATTCATGGAATAAAAAAGGATTAGCTTTTAGTAATTCTCAAAGACTTAAAGTAACAAAAGTATTGACTAAGAAAGAAACATTGGAATTCATTGAAAGATCATTTATGAATCTAAACATTATGAATGACTTCAATGATGATAGATTTTTGATGTATAGAAAACTAATAGATGATAATAAATTAAGATTAATCAAAGTGTCTGATGATTCTGCAGATGATGATTTTCAAGATTTTATACAAATCGAAGATGACGGTGAACTTGTTTTAGCTTCTATTAATGTCAACAATAATCGAATTTCATCTTACGAAAGACAGGTTTTAGATCTTATCGTTAGATCTGTACAAGAAACTTATGAATATCTGACTTATATCTATTGGAAAAGTGCCTATGCAATGACAGTTCATAAATCTCAAGGATCTGAATGGAATAACATAGCTTATTTTTATCAATTGAACCGATTTAGAGAAAATAAGTCTCTAGATTATACAGCAATAACAAGAGCAAAATCTAATTGTTCCATCATAGCTTATGTTAAATAATACCAAATTGTTAATTCTTCGTTTGATATGATATAATTTAATTATAAATAAATGGATGTTAAACTTTTGCAGATTAACATTTAATGATTTGTTCATTGATCATTTGCTCTTCAATTTTTTCATTAAATAAACATTAGTAAATGCCTATACGATTTAGAAACTAAACTATATAGGCATTTTGCTATGTTTTATGAATGATTTGATTTATACTTAATAATCATTTTTTTTTTTGTTTTAAACTTAGTTTCTTTTCTTTTTAAGAGTTGCTAAACCAGCGATCGTTGATAATGCTCCAGCAGCTAATAAAGAGATTTCATTTTCTATACCAGCTTTAGGCATCTTTTCTGGTTTCTTAGCTTGTTCTATTTGTTGATGATTATTATCTGCTGGTTTCTTTCCTTGATTAGATTCTTGTCTAGTTGTAGGTTTTTCTTCAGGTTTTTTATCATCTTTTGTGAATGATTTTTCTAATTCTGCTGAATCAATTTCTTCTGGTTTTTCTTCAGGTTTTTTATCATCTTTTGTAAATGATTCTTCTAATTCTGCAGAATCGATTTCTTCAGGTTTTTCTTCAGGTTTTTGTTCAGGTTTTTGTTCATTTGGTAATGAAGGTTTGTTTGGAGACGTAGGTTTTTCTGGTTCTTTTTCTACGTCTTTAATACCAATCTCTATGATTTCATCTTTGACTTCTTTAGTAATTTTTTCTCCAACTAATTTTCTGGATTTTTCTTTACCATTTTCATAAATTACTTCATAGACATAAGTCTTTTCACCATCTTGACCTTTTTGAGCTATTCTAGAATGTCCTTTTTCTAAATCTTTTGATTCGATGTGTTTACATTCATGTTTGATTATCTCAATTTTCTTTTCACATCTTACTTGACGATCTAAAGTACCAATTTCAATGATTTCTTTCACTGGTTTCTTAGTAACTTTTTCTTCGATTAATTCTCGTTTAACCTCTTTACCATTTTCATAAATCACTTTGTATTTATAAGTTTTTTCACCTTTGATACCTTTTTGAGCAATTTTAGAATGACCTTTCTTTAATTGAGGATTTTCTTTGTGTTCTGTTTCAAAGTTAATTTCTTCAACCTTAGTGTCTTCTTTAATTTCTTTTACTAGTGTACCAACTTCAATGATTTCTTTTACTGGTTTTTTAGTGACTTTTTCTTCAACTAATTCACGTTTTACTTCTTTACCATTTTCGTAAATTACTTTGTATTTTAAAGTCTTTTCTCCATCGATTCCTTTTTGAACCACTTTAGATTGACCTTTTTCTAATTTTGGATTTTCTTTGTGTTCAGTTTCAAATTTAACTGGTTCAGTTTTGATGTCTTCTTTTTCTTCTCTTACTAATGTTCCAACTTCTATGATTTCTTTTACAGGTTTTTTAGTGATAGTTTCAGAAACTTTTTCTCTTTTAACTTCTTTACCATTTTCTAAATAAATTTTATAGACGTATGTCTTTTCTCCATCAATACCTTTTTGAATTACTTTAGTTTGTCCTTTTTCTAATTTTGGATTTTCTTTAGTTTCTTTTTCAAATTTGATGACTTCAGTTTTAGTTTCTGATTTTTCTGATTTATCTAATGTTCCTACTTCTATAATTTCTTTGATTGGTTGTTTAGTTATCTTTTCAGAAATTTTTTCACGTTTAATTTCTTTACCTGCTTCATAAGTGACTTTGTATTTGATTTCTTTAATACCATTTACACCTTTTTGAATGACTTTAGTTTGTCCTTTTTCAAGCTTAGGATTGTTTCTAGTTTCTTTTTCAAATTTAACTGTTTCAGTCTTAGTTTCTTCTTTTGTTTCAGCAGTCATAGTTCCAACTAAGATTACTTCATCAATAGGTTTTACGTCATTAGATTTTGTAGTTGGATTTGAAAGTTCTCCAGTTAATGGATTGACTTTATAAGTTGTTACTTTTTCAGATTTTCCATTGACACCTTTAGTTTTGATTTTAGTTTGACCAGCTTTCAAAGTTGGATCATTTTGTTTAATAGTTTTATATGGAGTTTCTTTAATTTTCTTTTCAACATTTCCAACATAAGTGTAAATTGGATTCATTGTCACTTTAGATGGATCAAGAAGCTTCATAGCATCAGTTTTGTATTTCTTTAAAGCTTCTGGATTTTCGATTTTACCTTCAACATATTCATTAAATTCCATTAATTGTTTCTTTCCACTAGTATCTTTCTTGATTTGTTTATATGGTAAATTTGGATCTCCTTTATAAGTTCCATCAGTCAACAATAACCAACTACGATCATAAGGATCATACTTATCACGAGACATCGTTACGAATTTACTCATCTTTTTGCCTGTGTCTTCATCGACTCTAGAACCATGAATTATTTGGAATCCTCCATAACTTGACGTAAAGTTATCTGACATATTGGAAGGCAATGATAATTGCTTAGTACCATTATAATCATCTGGAGATTGAATGATATAGCATGCTTCATAGTATTTACCATATTTAGCCGTAAATTTATCAAGTATTCCCTTTTCAATAGTTTTATAATCTTTAAGATATTGCTCTTTAGTCATAAAAGTTTCATTATGTGATGGTATGACTGTAGGTTTAGTGAATTTACTAGATAAACTAAACATCATACCTGCATCGAAATTGTCATGCTTAGATGATCCCTTGTCAATCGGAGTAACTCCACCTTTAATGGCATTATCTATAGTATATTTTAATTTATCCTTATAATAAATATGACCTAATTCACCAGTGGCTTGAGAATACTTATAAAATGCATTATTACCATCATTATGTTTGACGTCATTCATATTTTCATAATCTGTACCTGTTCCTTCATTGAACAAATCAACACCAAAGAAGACATCAAACCTTTTATTTTTGCCTGAAGAATCTTTTTCAGGTGATTTAAATGAATAAACAGTATAAGCTCTGACTTGATCATAATTATTATATGTGTCTTTATAACCAGTAGCTGGTACATAATTATTGATAAACCAAGTGGTGAAATCAAAGCCATCATCAAATTCACCAATAACTAATGGTGATTTGAAATTATTAGGTATTCTGGCTGATGCTTTAACTGGAGGTTTAACGTTTGTTTCACCTAACTGTAATTCATTATTGTTTGCATCTGCGGCAAACGTCGAATTAGTTATTAGAAGTGTTCCCAACAAAAATGATGTTGAGAATACTCTTAAGACCTTTTTGTTCTTCATTTCATATATCCTTTCTTTAAAATTTATTCAGCTAATGATATTGCGGAGATAAATTTTGTTATGATTTTGTTATCTGGATAAACTTCTTCTAAAATTGTATCGATTCTTGCATAATCTGATGTTTGTTTGACAGAATCAGATAAAGTTTTGTAAATTTCTGCAACGACATCTTCACCTAAACTATTCATGTAGATTCTTGGGGTCATTCCTTGCATTCCTTGAATTAGTTCTACACTAAATTCTAATTCTTCATAATATAGACATTCTAATGCTATCCAAGTAACATTATCTTTGTCGTTAGATTTTATACGTCTGACTTCTAATTCTTGAAAGTTATCAAATGAACGACGAATCTCATTGATATCAACTTTACCTTGTATCATAAAGCTGATTTCTACATTCAATTCTGCATCAAATTGTATAAATTGCGATTGCATCTTATTCATCTCCTTTATCAAATTTTGTGATTGATATTTTAGATTTTGGAACTTTATATACATTAAAAATTTGTTTGTAGACTGGATGTTTGTCATAAATTAATTTAAGTTCATCTTCATCAAACAAATAAGTTATTTCTGATGATTCGATTGAACCAAGTTCATAATCTTTGGTATCATGATTTAAAATTAAGTATGAATCATCTAAAGTCTTATTCATCAATTCTCTCATTGACTTTTTTAATTTAAGTTTTGAAAAATACTCTTCATCTGATTCATTGTATGATTCAATTTTTAATTCTTCGTAATCTATACCAGCTTGGATCAAATCTGAAACGTCTTCTTCTTTAGCAATATATAAATATTTGTCTTTGTCGGCATATACATACATAATAGAGCCTTTGAAATTTCTATTAGTTGGTAATTCTTTTTTAGCAAACCAAACAAAATTAGCCATTTCTAAATCTATCATTAAATCATTGAAACTTAATTGATCAAAAATCTTCCAAAGTTTTGGTTTAGTTTTTCTCTTAAATTTATTTTGTAGATATTCGATATCATATTCAGAAATTAAATATCGATACTCATCCCATCCATTTGAAGAATTCTTGATATAGGCTTTATTATTTAAGATTTTGTAAATATTATCATCATAAGTAAATTGACGATGGTCATCTATACCAAGAAATTGACTTAATGTAATTGGTGAATCAATCTCATTTTGAATTTCTTCAAATATTGATTGAATTTGATTTGATTGATTTTTAGCCAATTCAATCTTGTCTAATGTCTTTCTAAGTTCCTCTAAATTCTCTTCGATTATCTTTTTATTCATTTTTTATTTAATCTCCTTTTATAATTTTAGCTAGACAATCTAATAATGATTTTGATAATGATTTTATATAGAATCTTATTTAATGATTAATCAGCCATCATCTGAGTTAATCTGAATATGGTCTTGAAATCATTTGATAGGATAAATTAAATCATTATGAAATCATCTGATGATTGTAATAAAATAAAATGGTAGGTTCATTAATAACCTACCATTTAATGTTTTCTAATCAGTTATTAAATTTAAGTTCAATCTATAGATTGTTAATTGTTTATCACTGATTTGTTATTCTTCAATTATCTTTGTTAATTTTGTAATTTCTGATAATGGTCTAACTTTAACTACTTTTTTAGCTGGAACAGCAATTGGTTCACCATTTTGTGGATTTCTAGCTGTTCTTGGACTTCTGTCTTGATACTTAAATTCCACTAATTTAGCAATTTTAACAGCTTTACCATCTTCTAATGCATTTACAATATCATCAGCAAACATATTAAAATATTTCCATAAAGCTGGTTGAGTGATATTATATCCATCTTCTTTTAATTGTTTGTGTAATTTGTGTAGTAACATATGATGAGTTACTACTTCTGCATTTTCCATACTTTCATCTACTTCTTTTTCAATTTCTTTATTCAATTTTTCCATTATTAATTCTCCTTTGTCTTGATCTAAGATATTTTAAGTACACATCGTCATTCACATCAGGTGATATCCAATCTTCATCTTGAACTGTTCTAAATTTTTTAGATTGTTTATCGTAATTTGAAGTGCAAATTTCACATTTTTTATAACATTTTTCAAGATTGAATTGATTGTTTTCAAAATATTTATCTGGTATTAGTGAAATGACCTTTGTTTGTCTTTTACTATTTTTTAAAGACTGATGTACTTTTTCTTCTTTCGATTTAACTAAAATAAATGTGTTCATAATCATTTGATCGTTTATTAATTTTAAGATAATTGTGGTGCGATATTCTTACCTGTACCAAGAACGCCAGTAACACCAAGTGTAACAAGAATACCGATAGCTATACCAGCGATCAAATATAAAGCACCTTCTTTGTACTTCTTGTCCTTGAATTCTTTCATTGATTTAATGATACAAACTGCTGCAAATGCTACTGCTGCGATGGCAATAACTGGTTTAACAATTTGTCCGATATTACTGTTTAAGCCATTAAGCCAATTTATAATTCCATTAAAATTCATTAAACATATCTCCTTTCTTGAATTATTTAGGTTTTCTTATAAATGCTTTAAGAAAACATCTATAAATTAATATATTAATTTATTCATTTAACGCAGACTCCTTCTATGATTTTAGACGCTAATATTATGCAGGCTAATCTAAAATAACTAGCCTGCAGAATAAGCAAATAATAAAACCTAAGGATCTATGTCAAATGATCTTTATTAGTACATTTAATACTAACAAAATTTAGACTCTAATTACTTGAGAGCACCATTTTATGCATGATTGATATGAAGAATTTATAAAAATATCCTCATGGAGAAAAATAAGAATTAGTTAACAATTATACAATTTAAAGTATTAGAGTCTAACTTTCATTAGTATTATCATTAAGTAGAGATTGTTTAATACTAACAAAAAATAGACTCTAATGAATAGACCTAGTTCAAAACTGATTGTTACGATGATGGAATTACATATTTCTATGAAGAACGTTTCGAAATTAGAAATGGTAATATCATCAAAATCTATGGAAATTTTATCATATTCTATGAACTGACAATTCAAGAATTACGTGACAAATACATATAATTAATTTTCGATTAGAGTCTATTTTTCATTAGTATTAATTTTGATATTCAATTGTTTTTTTTTTTTTTTTTGTTTGTCTTTTGTCTAACAAAAGATTGCTTAATTGATGGAATTAGAATGCAAAAATTAAAAGGATTTGCTTACATTCGAAAAATGAAAAACGAATAATAATTGTAAGCTATACTAAATACAAAATCAAACCATTCCATCAATTAAGCAATCAATCAATATCGACTTTTACATCAATATTGATTAATTTGGCTTCAAATTCATTGATATCTATCAACGATCTTTATTGATAGATTCTGACAATCCGATTGATGTAGATGATCCATCCATTGCTTTTATAAATAGAACTTTTAATATCCTATTTATAAATATATTATAATATGTTTCATGAAGAAATTAAATAGCAAACTATAATTGTTATAATAGATAATTAAATATGCATCAGATATTTGATTTTACAATCATATTTTAGTGCAATTTTATCAATGCTTTCAAAAATGCGTCAGATTGCACTATTTTATGCACATTTTAATGCACAATAGATGATTATCAGATCATTGATTGATTGAATGAAAGCCAGCTGGATCGTTTGTTTTTTTTTTTTGTTAATTAGTTTTTAGTATTTGTTATAGTCTCTATGATATTGAATTGTAATCGACTCTTAATGCATCCAAAATTTGTTTTTTCTGTTCAATTAATTCAGTAAGTCTATTGTAGCCTTCATTTTTATTTTTGTTATCAGCCAATAAACACATTTTGATAGCTTCATTAATTTCCTGTGATATATTTTCTAGCATATCAGCTAACATAAGTCCATCTTTGCTACACTTAATTGATAAAATATCATCAAGTGTGACTAAACATATATTATCACCGTCATCAGCAGCTATGCATATTTTATCTTTAGTGTTTTCAAAGTTTTGATTTTTATTAGAAAACATCTTAAGATCTTTGTATTTGAATTTTAAAGTCATCTCATTAACATCCGATTTAAGTTTTACTGAACATTTAAAATTAAGTTGATCTGTGTCATAATAAATTACATTAAAGTTTTCTAATACTAATTGTTTTATATTTTTCATAACATTCCTCCTAGGTTTATCTAATATTTTATTAATCTAAGTCTAAATCACTGCCTATGCAGTCTTTTAATTCTTTGTTAAGCTTATCACGAGCTGACTTTTTATATAGTATATTTGACATTCTTACAAATTCTTCATTACTAATAATGATTACCCAATGATTAATTGCTATCGTATTAGGTTCTTGGAGTTGTGTCAGATAGACTTTCATTTGATTTTCATCTAAATCATCTCTTAATGTTTCAATTAATTCTTGATAAGTGATTGGATTGTCGATTAAAGATTGTTTGAAATCATCTAGATATTTAGATAAATATTGATCTTCTTCTAAAAACTTTAAATACTCTGTTTCAACGTCTAATGTGATATAAGAAACATAATCATTCATGTCTAGCATACTTTCATCAAGAATAATACCAGAATATGTTACATATTTAACAGGCATTACAGGTATTCTTTTTAAGTTTGGATCATCGTTAGCGATTCGATAATCGATGATATGTTGAAGATATTCTTCTTGAAAATTTGTCAATTTTCTTTTAGGTATTTGCTTATTTACTTTAAACATTGATATGACCTCCTTTTATTTTATAATTAGATTATATCACATTATTATTGAAATGTACAATAAATTTTAAAATAAATTTTACCACCAAAGTGAAGGTAATATGTCAGCATATAGTTTGATTGCATGTTGAGCTAATGCTAATTCTAATTTATTATCTATGAAGTCAGCTTGTATATATTGTTCTAAATACTCACAGATTAATTCTATGATTTTTCCTTCAGACAATTCTTCATAATAAGTTTGTAATCTTAGTTTTCTATAATTGATGCCAGACTTAGTTTCTATATCTATCCAATCATATAAATAATTGCCAGATTGATCTTTTGAAACTATCTCAACATTATACATGTGACAAACTTCTTCATCATATAATTCTACACAAGACCAATCTAAATATCTTTTAAGGTGTGCATAAATCCATAAAACTGAAGTATGATCAAGGTCCCAAGTTTCTCTTTCGTCGAATCCATAAGTCTGTCTTTGACTTTTGAACAATTCTTGTCTACCAACTTTATCTTTAGCTTTAGTATTAAATAAAGTTGCTTCACAAATACTGTCTTTAAATGGTAAGAGATCTTTGTAAACTATGTTTTGATTTTTAGATTTTTTCTGTCCTTTGCCTTTAATTTTGCGTTTTTCTTTATTTTTAGTCATTTCAAATAATTCCTTTCGATTTTTGCTTATCTTATACAAGCTTATTTATAAACTTGCATTGATAGATGCTCATAAATTTCGTTGAATGATGCTTTAATAATTAAAGATGTATTGACTTTAAGCCAGTAAGTAAATGTTAAATATCTCATAGCAAAATTTACATCACTCATTTGAGATTCGACTGATTGTAAAACTTTATCTAATATCAAGTTTTTATAATGCATCAAAATTTCTTGATTTAGAATTTGATTAACTTCTATTTGATCTTCGTAAGCTTGCCCATCATTTTCATCAGTTGGTTTAAAGATTTCATATCGTTTATCATTGATTTCAAAGAAGATACCGTTTTGTGATACACTATTAACTTCATAATGGTATTTTCTTAATAAACCAGCTAAATACTCATTAGAGATATCACTTTCATTAATAAACTTTTGAGCAGTTTGATAAGTATAATATGAAATGGTTTCTATTGCAATTGCAGAAGCTTCTTTAATATTTTCTTTCAATTCTTCTTTAAAGTTATCAAAAGTCATTTTTGGATAACTAGTTGAATTCTTAAATTCTCTTTCATAAAAATCTCTAAATTGATCTTCTAGAGATTTGCAAGTGTTTAAATAGATTTGATTAGAAATAGGTGATAAATTTGCAAATAACTCATCTAAATCTATTTCATCTAAATTAGTGACCAATTTAAATTTCATAATGATTCGATCACCTCGATAATTGGTTCGTCTTCAATCTTTTCTACCATACATTCTAAAGCATAATTAAAATCGCATTCATAATACATTCTAAAGTTGGCATACAAAAATGATCGTGTGTCATTGAATTCTACATCATCAATTGCTTGATATAAGTATCGATCATTAAAAGATTCGTTTGCAATTCTTTTGACATCTTCTAAAGTTACTTCATCAGAAGTTATATTAATCATTTCATCGTTTGCCAATTCAGCTACATAATCATATTCTGCATTTAAATTGTCAACAATTAATTCTAAAAATTCATGACTTGCTGCTGATTTCTTTAAATTTTCTAATAGTTGTTTATACATTCTATCAAATTCTTCATCAAAATCAGCTTGCATACAATCATAAGTAATATCATAGATATTTGGAGAATCCATTTCCATTGCTTCAACTGATCTACCAGATTCGTATGCAATTTCTTCGAGTTGACTTATTAAAGATGATTCGTTGTTTTCATATGTTTTAAAAGTTAATTCTTCTTTGATGTCATCAAGAGACATACCTTTAATCTCATCTAATCTTTTTGATAAAATTTCTACTTTCATAATAAAATACCTCCATTGATTTATTTGTATATCATTATTTTAATAAATCAAAAATACTGAATGTACATTTATGATAGATTTTGTTGTATAATGCTTTTCTAGGATTAGTCAACCAACCTATACCTTTCTTTCCATACCAAGGTATGAACATTCTTTTGATTGATCTTTTTAATCTTCCAGTAGTTCTTGCTTTGATTGACTTTTTAATACTAGGTGTTCTCATTCCAATTTTCATTTTTATTTTCTCCTTTAATCTTTTTAATTAATTTTATGTTCTTTATTGATTATAGTTATATTATATCATAAATCTACTTAAATGTACAATAAATTTTTGATTTTTTTTTGATTTATTATAATTATATTATATCATAAGTTTCCAAAAATATACAACAAGTTAATTATGACTGAGATTGAAGATTGATGTGTAAATTGTTTTAAATATATTGTTAATTAATTATCATGCTTATGATGAATAAAATACTAGTAAATTGACAAAATAAAAGCTAGCCTATTATCGACTAGCTTTTATAAGAGGTAGATTAATGACTAATTATTTAGTTTTGTTTGTTTTAGTGTCTGTGTTAAAGTTTGTTTTAGTATTTGTTTTAGTGTTTATATTAATGTTTGAATCAATTTTTGATTTAGATCTGTTATCTAATCTTGATTGAAGTCTTTTCTTTACATCATTACTAAATTCAGAATGGTATTTATTTGACATATTTTTGATGTTAGATTTAGTTTTTTCTTTATCTACTGTGAATGTTTCTTTAATTACCTTATTTTTAGCAACTTGTAAATCATTTTGTATGAAATCATCTTTTTGTTTTTTCATGATTTCTTCTAATTTACGTTTTTCTTCTGAATTTTTAAAGTTAGATGCGTATTCCACAGCTTTCTTATATTGTTTATCAGCGTCGTCATAGATTGATTTAGAATTTACTAATTTCTTAGTTTGTTCTTGAATCTTTCCATTTAGATCTCTGATAGAATCTTCATATTGCTTAGCCATTTGTGAAGCAACAGCTTTTTGATTATTGAATGCACCATCAAGTTTAACTACTTCAAAGTCATGTGAATCAAATCCAGATTTAATTAACTTAGCTCTTTCTTCTTGATATTTCTTAGCTGCATTAGCCATTTCTGCTTGATTATTCAAAATAGCTTGATTTATGTCTTTGACTTGAGCTTTAAATCCATTCAATTGATCGTTATCAGATTTCATTTGTTTTAATGCATCTAATCTTATTGATTGTTTATCAACTATACTAGATTTAATATTCTTTTCCAATCCATTGATGATTGAGATTTGTTCGTCATTAAATGCTTTCATATATTCATTTTTAACAACGTCAGCTATTTGAGCATGTTGACCAATGACGTCTGCTTTAATTTTAACTTTATTTGGTGTAATTCTTTGAGACATGTCTCTCTTATAAATATCTCCAGACTTAATTGCTGATGCAGTTTCATCGAACATTGATTTAAATCTAGCTTTTGTAGTATCTTTACTGATTTGATATTGTGCTGCTTCTTCATCAGTCAATCGATAATTTTGTTTTAATTTAGAAGCTAATGAAGAAATACCTGATTTAACTCTTTCATCTGAACCACTTGCGATTCTAGATTTGATTGAATCTTGTATATCTTTTTGGTTAATAGATTGATTACTATTTAAATCACTAATAACTTTATCAGTATTATCTGTAAATGTTCTTGGATTTTCATTGATCTTTCTATTAGGATCTACTTTATTCATTGAAGATCTAATCACTTCATCCAATTCTTTATTTCCAGTTAATAACTGATCATCATTTGTGAAGTTTTCTTTCTTAAGAGCTTCATATTTTTCTTCAATGATCTTACTTTCTGAATCTAACATTTTATCGATTTGTTCAGTAGACATTGAATTCAATTCATGAATTTCATCGATTTGTTCTAAGTTTTCATTATCATCTAATTTTACATTAGAACCTTCAAAAGTATTCAAATCTTCATCAAATGCTGACCTATAATCGTATTGAGCATTATTTACATTATCATCGAATGATCTATCAAATGTTTCTTTATCAATATCTTTTACATCATTCAAATCTAATCTTCTATTTGGATCATAGTTAACAGTATCTTTTGTCTCAAACTTAGATTGAATTGGTCGATCAGATTGAGATGCTTGATCAGAGTTAATTGGATTTGCTTGATCAGATTTAGTTGTAGCTGTTTGATCATTTCTAAATTGAACTTTTTGATCATTTGGTTGATGAAGCGTTGCTTCATTATTTAAGTGATCTTTTTGATCATTTTCTAGATGAGCTGATTGATCCATGCTGTATTGAGTCTTAGAATCATCATCATTTGACTTATAATATTGTTTGTATTGAGATTCTTCAGGTTCATCAGATTGTTCATCATTAGAATTCATATGATGAATTGTTGCACCTGCTGCTGCTCCAGCCATAGCACCTGTTGTAAAACTATTATCTTTATCTTTATCTTGAGTTTTAGTTTGATCTTTGTTTTGATCTATAGGTCGATCTTTATTTTCAAGTTCAGAAGTATTGTTAAGTTCATTTTCAGGTTGACCATCATAATGATATTTATAGTCATTATTTTGATCTTTGTATGGATCTGGATCGTAATCTTTATTGATATATTCAGATTTATCTATTAAATTACCATTTGCATCATAGAAATCTTTTTGATCAATTTCATCTTGAGTTAATTCTGAAGTATCTATCAAATTATGATCTTTATCATACAATAATTGTTGATCTAATTTAGCTTTATTGTATTTATCGACTTGCTCAGGTTCAAATTCAGTTATTGGTTGACCATTTTCATCAAATTGTTGACCGTTAGCTTGTTGATCAGCGTTCATTTGTTCATTAAGTTTAGTTTGTTCTTCTTCAAATACTTTATAATCATCTGCAATTTGCTTTTGTTTTTCTAATTCTTGATCTTCAATTAATCTTCCATCTTTATCATAAGCTTTTAGATTCTTCAAGTCTTTATCTTTCATCTTAGTTAAATCTAATTTATTTCCTTGAGCATCGTATAATTCTTTAGGTTTTTCTAAAGAAGCTTTTTGCTTATTATACATTTGTTCGTTTGCTCTAGAATTATGTTTGTTTAATCCGTTAACTAATCCTCCAGCTGATGGTAAACCTCCATATCCCATTGTTGCATCAACGTTTGCATCTCCTTGACCAGTATTTCTTTGAAGAGCCGATTTAGCTAAATTCTTACCACGTTTAACATGCTGATAAGCTGCCATTCCAGCCGCTCCAACACCTGCTGCTGCAAGACCTTTACCTAAAGCTCCAACATTCCTAGAAACATTCTTTCCAGTATTAGCAATTTTTTGTTGTTTATTTCTAAGATTGTTACTAACGCCAGCTTTACCACCTCTAAGAGAATTACCGAATAATGCAGTTCTCCAAGTAGCTGCTTTAACATCAATTCCAGCAACTATTAAATATGGTATTATAACGAATGCTTCAACTAAATTTACTTCCATTCCACCTGTATGAATAACTTTAAATGTTAATAATTTATAGAATCCATATAAGACTAGAATAGTGAATATCGGTCCAAGTAATGGAATGCTTTGAAATTTAGCTATCAGAGTACCAATTAATGGAAGCTCTAATACTAATGAACTTATTGCTGCTCCTAATGAAATACCACCGACTACAAATACCATAGACATCATTGTGCATAACCACCAAGCAGCATGTTGAATTAATGATACTGCATCTCCTAAGAACAATGCTCTAAAGAAATGTTTCAATGAATTAAGTAGACCTTTGATTAATGGAGTTTTAATAGCTGCTATGATAGCTACTATTGCTGCCACAAATGCTCCAGTCCATTTTAAGTTTAATTCTGAAGAAACTTGTCTTACATAAGCATCATCTGGTGCAGGCATTGTATATCTTAAGAAAGATACACCATTCTTACCAACGTTTTTAGTTTCACCTGATGAAGATGCTACTGTATTATATCCACGATAGTTTAATGCTCCATTAGATAATGAAGATTGTAATAAGAATGCAACTGATTGAGTAGATAATGGTCCATTTACATTTCCAGCAGTTGTACCAGCTGTCATATTAAGAGCTGCAATTGCTGCTGCATTTGATTCGAATTTACCATCTGTTCCAGTTTTTGGATTGAAGCCTTGTTCTGATTTCTTACCAAATAGGAAGTTGTCATGCATTGATTCTTGTTTTGATACGCTACCAACTGGAGCCGCACCATAAATATAAGTTGATGGTATGTTCCATTTTACTTTAGTTGCTACCATCTTTGCATCTTTATCTAAGGTAATATCTTCTGAAGATCCATCTTTTTTATACAATGTTATTAATTGTCCAGGTTTCTTTTTAGCTTCTTCTGTATTAGTATTATCTCCTTCTGATCCAGGTTGAGGTGCTGGTTGTTGAGCTCCTTGACTGTTTTTATCATCACCTATTGAAGATAAGAAGTATGGAGCATCATTACCCATTTTATATTCACCTTCAGGAGTACTTATGATTTGTTGTTGTACATTTGGAAAAATACCAGCATATAATGCATTTGATTCCTTTGAAGCAGAAATTATTTTGAAATAATCTTCTACTGTAGCTCTTTCACCAGAAGTAAATTTGTTTATTGAATAAGCCATTGGTTTTCCACCACTGATATTATCCAATTCTCTTTGCATTTGAGAACTTAATCTTCCTCTAATACTTCTGTTTAATGCTGCTACTTTGTCTTTAGTTGGTTTTAATTCAGCTGATGGTTCTACGTCTGCTCCACCAGATAAATTTGAACTAATTGCTGTGGTATCAAAGTTTGTTGCTGCTGCCCAAGCTAAAGTATCAACAAAATATTCATCATTAATTGCTTCTGCAGATTGATTCATACTAGATGCTACTTGATTGCCTATATCAGCTGCAACTGAATATATAGATAATGTTACAGGTATTGTCAAGATAATTGTCATTACTCTAATGAAATAACCATAAGTTTTCTTATTTTTAAGCTCGTTATTTTTCATTCCTTTGCTAAGAGCTTTCATGACTACCATAATTCCTGCTGCAGCCAAAACAACCATCATTAAATCTCTTGCTGGGTCTATTAATCTATAGTCTATACCAGTCGCTCTAAAGATCTTAGCCATCATTGAATTTGGATTTGTTCTTCCATCACTATATCCAAACAATCCTGGGATAGAAAATTGTGCTAACCATTTATAAATTTCACCAATTGTAGCTGTGATTGCTTGATATCCAGCAGATGTAATTGAGGATACAGAAAGTTGCATTTTTTCTAGCCAATTATGAAAATCTGAAATTTTAGCATTGACTAATTTGATTAATGAATTACTTGAATCTGCGGTATTTCTAGCATCTTCTGCAGTTATCCATTTATATTCATACAATGCAGCTATCTTTTTAGCTAAAAAGTTGTTTGAAGAACCTTCTCCAGCTGATGGTTGAGGTTGCTTTCCATACGACATTGATGAACTATCAAATGCTTTTTTCCAAGCTCCAATTTCTGCTAACGAAACAGTTAAATCGTTTGTAGAATCAGATGCTCTAGCTTTACTAAAATAAATGTGAGCCAATTGTGAGCCTTCTGGAATTCTATTTAAGCTTATACTTCCTGAAACTGCTCCAGGTGTATGAAGATCAGTGTTGTTATAATCATTTTTCTTTTCAAACACATTAGCAGATTGCATTGCTGCATAAAGGTCTTCTAAGCCTGGGATTGAACTCATTTTAGCTTTCAATGTGTCTTTAGCACTAGAAGACATCGCTTTAAAATCTGAATCCCTAGACATTAAAATGTTTTGATAAACTGCACTATCAATCGTATATCCAAAATCTTTAGCAGCCTGTCTAATGTTTGATAATTCGGTTGCTACACTGTCAGCATTATTTGGATTAGAAATCAATCTAGATAGTTGTGTATTGATATCTCTTTTAGATCCATTTTTGACTGTCTCAGGATTGTCTAAATCTCCAGTTGTAGTTCCCCAAGAATTTTTGTATTCATCCGCAGTTTTAGCAAATGATGGAATTGCAAAAATCACATTGAAGACTAACATCATAGCAAACATTAAACTAAAAATCTGTTTGAATTTAATTTTCGATTTAGATTTTTGTTGTTCATTTTTATTTTCCAACCGGTGTCACCTCGATTCCTTTATATAATGAGTTTTGTGGTTGATAAATTGCTGCTGATTTATTGACTTCTACTTTAAATTGTTTACAATCTGGATTTTCTATAATAGCATCTATTATTTGATTCATAAAGTTTGCTTCAATTTCTCTATAGATAGCTCTTGCACCACCTGAGTTAGAGTCTAATGATTTAGCTTTAATAATTACTATAAATAATGCTATGTCAGTTGTGAAATAATTATAAGTGTCTTTTGGCCATTGATGTGGCTCTTCTATAATTAAATCAATTTGTTTTAAAGTCTTAAAATCATATACAATCTTATTGATTTTGTTTTCAGCAATTTTTAATAATGTTTCTGTAGATAAACCTTTATAAGGTATAATTTGTTGGAATCTACCTAGCATTTCAGGTCTAAATCCAGCTGCCTGTAAGTTTGGCACTAATACATTCATCAATTGATTGATATTAGCTTTAGCTTTTTCAGAAATCTCTTTTGAAGTATTGTCTTTAATATCAATTGCTTCACTAAATTTAGTATCGTTTGCAAATACATCTGCACCAGCATTTGTCGTTGCAATTACAATTGAGTTTCTCAATGAAGCCTGATGAATTTCTATTTGACCTTCTCTATTTTGGCTTTCAAAATAAATCAAACCTTCATCCAAGATAGTTAACATTGAGTCTCTAATACTTTCATGAGCTTTTTCAAATTCGTCTAGAAGTATGATTGAATTTGGTCTATGCCTTAAAGTATTACCAAGAACTTTTCTAAATTGAGGTTCCTGAGATTCATTCTTATAGTCAGGCATGTTAATTGTGAATAGTGCATCTTCATTCGGATAAAGACCTTCTGCAATTACTTTAGATGTTTCTGTTTTACCAACACCAGTTGGTCCAGTAAATAATGCTGTCAACATAGGTTGATTAACTTTCTTGCTAAATTGATATTCCATCGAATTTAAAAGTCTTTTTAAAGTATATAGAGCAAATGGTTGACCTATAATTCTTTCTTCTAATTTCTTTACAATTTCTGGAGCATCAAATTTTCTATCTAAGTTAATTGAAAATCTTTGATCAAAAATATATGCTAAATCAGATTCATCAATTGGTTGCTTTTTAATAAAGTATAATGAAGCAAAGTCTTCTAAGATATCTAATGATTTTCTTGGTTCAGCTGCTTCAGGTCTATAAATCTTATTGACTTCAATCAATTTTTTAAGAACTGATTCATCTATCATATAATCTTTACTAACAAAGTTTAACCACCAATCTTTTAGTATGCTCAAAACTTTTTCATCTTTTAATTGAAGTAATTCTATTTTCTTAAATCTTTCAGCTAATGGAATATCAACTGCTATTGCAGCATCATATTCTCTTTTAGTTGTTGCTCCGATAACTCTTATTGGAGATCTTGCTAAAAGGTCCTTCATAACGTCACCACCAATTTTAGTTCCAACACCAAAAATTGTGATCAGCATATGAATTTCATCGATGAATAAAACTACTTCCAAATTATCATCATTTTGTTCTTTTTGAATGATTGTTTGAAGTTCATAAATATCTTTTAAGATATTTGATAAAACTGATTGTAATGTTCCTCTACTTAATGCAGAAAGTGCACCAAGTCTTAATTCTAGAATTAAATATTTTTTCAATCTTTTGCCAGTTAATGATTCTCTAGCAAATCCTTCTACTAATGCAGTTTTACCAACACCAGCATCTCCTAATAATAATGCAACTGGTGTATGAGGTCTTTCTAATACTTTCTCAAGCATATCCATTTCTATATCTCTTCCACCAATAGATTGTTTTGATGGATTTAGTGGTCTTACTGAATCTGCAGTCTTTTCTAATAAACATTGCCAATATTTATAAGTTTCTTTATTAGATTTGTCTAGAATTCTATCCCAAATACCAGTAATTGGATGTGTTTTATCAACTTTCTTAGATTCAGATTTGTTTTCATCTTCATTTTTTGGTTTATTTTTAAATAATTCATCAATAAACTTTGGTGAAGATGCAGTTGTTAATAAAGGATTGCTATTTAGATCGATTAATTCAGAAAATTCTTTAGATTGATTTTGAGAATTATTAGATTTTAATAATTGAGATATCAGATCGTCATCTAGTATCGGATTTGATAAATCATTGTTCATTTCATTTTCCATTATTTATCACCACCTAAAGAATATTTTGAAGCATCTATGATTGTTGCTTTATTATTCAAATTAGCAAAGTAATCTGGTGTATAAGTTAAACTATCATATTTAGCTAATTTATCAGCTAATTCTGCTTGATCATCATTAAGTTTAGCCAATTTAGATTCTGCATCTTTTTTAGCTTTAATTGTTTCACCAGAATCTGGTTCAATTAATAATCTTTCTTCATAATCTTTAATTACTTTTTCCAATTGACTCTTTTGTTTGTTGGAGTCAATGTTAGATGCATTCAATTGTTTTAAAGCTTCTTCTTTAAATACTTGATTAAAGAATGGTTCAAATTGGAATTTAGTTCCTTTTAATAATTCACCTTTTAATACTATAGGTTTATACTTTTCTTCATCTTTAGCTGTGTTAAGTCCCATTCTAAATGTTATCATGTCAGTCTCACTATTATTTTGGGCTGAAAGTGAAAGTAATTGGCTATTACTATTTTCTTCTAACATAGGTTTGATTTGACTTAATGTAGCTGTAACTGATTTTTGCATTTGTTCATCAGTTTGGCTTGGTTCAGTAATTGAAAGCTTTGATAAGTAATTTTCTTTAGAATCTTTTGAATCTGAACTAGAAAAATCTGGAAAATACTTTTTGTTTGCTATAGCAATTGTATAAACATCATTTAGTGGTTTAGGAATGATTAAAAAGAAATCTCCATCAACACCAAGTCTACCAAACAAAATATCAGTTTTTTGATTACCAAATTTGTTTAAAGGATCTGATGCTAAAAATACATTAAAATCTGCTCCTTTAAAAGGTAATCTAGCTGAACTATTAGGTGTCAGTCTAGCTATTAATACTGAATTTTTTTCATCTGTATACAATCCTGAGATTGTCAAATCTGCATTCGATTTTGTAAACTGCAAATTTGTGCCTACAGGTGACGAAGATAATCTAATATCTCTTTTATAAGCAGAATTACCTTTGATAATAAAAATCAAACTCAATATCAATAAAACTATACACACTATAGATGTGATAAATTGTGAGTATGCTGTCTGAAACAGCTTAGTCTTATCCTTGTACATATTTCATTGTCTACCTCCATTTTTTTTTTGTTTATTTTATCTTATGTTAATCAATTATCACAATTGAATTAGCATCTTAATCATTTGTTAGTCATTTATTAGTCATTTATTAGTCATTCGTTAATTTTTCTATAAAGTTAGTGATGATTTGTTTAGTGATTTGTTTAGTGATTTGTTTAGTGATTTGTTAATTGGTTTGCTTAGTGATTTGTTTAGCGATTTGTAAATGTTCTAAAATTAATTGATTAGTTTGTTTGGTCAAATATTCAACATCAAAATCTTTATAAGTTTGCAGAATATCATTGATAGATACTCGATAAACAAATTTTTCATCAGATTTTGGTAATTTAAGAAAATCTGCTATATCATCTTGAGTCGATTCATACATATTAACATTAACTAAATTGATTAATTTGTCATCTTTAAGAAGATTATTTATGGATTCAATTAAATCCTCAGTCAATGAATCAGCTAATAAAACTGAAAGTTGATATGAAGACATATCTGGATGTTGTTTAATTATTTTCTTAAATAAAATACTAAGTTGTCGATTTTGCATTTTGACGAATAAATCATTTGCATATTTATCATTGAAATCCTTTAATAAAGTGTTATAATAAATCACTTTTAGATGGACTCCAGTTAACTTATGTCTAGTCAAAATTCTGCGAATCTCATTTATCAAATTTTTCCTCATCTGATAATCTCCAGATTTTTTATTTAAAGACAATGTGTTAATTACATAGGCTTCAATCTTAGAATCAGTCAATTTATTAACTTTTTCTAGATCATAGCTATTTGAAATTACTTCTTGAATAATGTCAACGAGTGAAGATTTTAATGATGAATAATCAACTTGCAAATCATATTTAACTTTTGTAGATTTATCTTCTAATATCATATAATCTTCTCCTTAGGTTTAGAATTCTTTTCCATAATTCTATTATATCATATTTTTCGAATTTTGTACATACTTTTGATCAAAAGATTTATCAATTAAATGATAAAATCTAATGATGTAAAGTTATCGATGTGACCTTTGTCTCTATGAATTAACACTTGACTATAAGATCTTTCCATCATTTGGTTTCTGATTTGTGTACCAACACTCATTCTTAATACTTTTTCAAATTTATCTACATCATCAACTGAACAGTTTCCAACAATTGACCAATCTACGTCTGTATTTAAGTCATGATAATACAATTCTTTCATAGAAAACATATCAGTCATTTTTCCTAATTTTTGACTAGGCGCAGTAACTGTATCGAAGCTATATAAAAGAGTCAATCCTTTTTTCTTAGCATTTTCAATAGCATTATAAGCCATATCTGTAGTCTTTTGATAAAGTTGATCCATACCATGAATAATGATTGTGTCTCCAGGTTTAGAGATATATCTAACAAAATCAAAGATATTTAAGAATTGTACTTGTTTAATTGCTAAACTATCTACATTATTAAATGTGTAATAAATTTGTTTATATGAGGCTAAATCAAAATCAATTGATGTAGTTTTACCAAGAATGTTTTGATAAGTTGTTAAAGCTTGTCTTAGAATAGATTGTAAAGTATCGATTCTATCAGCTTTCAATTCTCTTTTGTCTTTCAAAGCAACTGTTACTAAATTTGTGAAAGTATTTATGAATAAGTTTAGAGTTGGATATAAGTCTGGTCTTTTGACTTTAATAATTCTGGCTCTCTTCGGATAATCTAATACTTCTGGAGACCATAATGATTGCTCAAAGTAAAATCTTTCTATAGCATCCAATATGATTGCTTTATCAGCTGTTTCAAGATTAAAGTCCAATAATATATCAAATATATCTGCAATTTTTTGTATCAATCTTTCATACACTTGTTGGATTTCATTATATTCACCAAAACCTTGTAATGGGTTGATTGTAAGTTTAGTCATATCATATTCTTTTAACAATCCATTATTAAAATCATTCATATAATATCTGTCATCATTTAAATACTTGAAATCATTTAATACAATATGGAAAATCTTATTGTTTGGTCGATTTGCAATAATATTATTAGCTACTGCTTGAGATAAATAGGATGATGTTGTATAGTGATGATCGTCAACTAAATATCTTCTTAGTATTGAAGATTTTGGAATAGCTATAAAAGCTTGTGATTTAGTGTACTTATTAAAATCAAATAATGTTGAACTAGTAACTATTGCTTTTGTGTCTAATCCAATTGGAACGCCTGTTTTGTCTTTCAATCCTTCACTAATAGCAAAGTTTAACAATGCATAATTATTTCCAGTAGACGATTTTTGAATTTTAGTTTTTTCTAAATCTCTATACAAAGATTGTAATAAGTCTAATTGTTTGCCTGCTTGTACATAGAATGATAAACCTTGATAAGTTTTATCTAATAATGTATTGATAGACTTAATTTGTGTTTTAATTTTCTCTTGTGAAGTCGATTCAGCTATCAAAAATATATCATAAACAATTAGTGGTGTAGCATCAGATGCAGTAATTTGATAATCTGTATAGTCATCAAGTTCAGTTTGTTGAATCATTTTAGCTTTAGCATCATCTTTTTCTCTGTCAGTTGCATCAGCATTTTGAGCTCTTTTAGAAGCAATATTATCATAAGTATTCTTATTGATAATCTTTTGTTTTTCTTCACCTTTGATTGAAGCATCTCTAACAATAAATGTCAACTTCACATCTTTACTTGGTTTTGGTAAAAGATTTAATACAGCTCTAAAAGACATATTTCTATTTGTTCCTGGAGCAACATAAAGTTTCAAAATACTTCCTACAATTCCATTTGATGTATAAAAATAATCACTTGTTTGAAATGTTGAATTAGTAACTAATTGTAAATCTTTTATTTTCTTTTCAGTTTTGTTTTTATCCTTATTGATAAATGGTATCATTTCTTTTAATTTATTAGGCATCTACCGATTCCTCCAATTCATCTTCTAATTCGTCATCTAATTCTTCCTCAGGCTCTCTCATTAGATTAACTAATAATGGAGAATAAACTACTGACTTAATTAATTCTTTGTCTGCTAATTGAGTAATTTCTTCATAAAGTCCTTCTCCAGCTGAGTTAAGTAATACTCTGGTTGCTTGTTTAAGTCTTTCTTCAGTTAAATCAGTGATTAATAGGTATTGTTTAAATCCAATTTCTTTATTAGCCATTTGAGAGTTAATAAAATTGTATTGTTGAGCAAAATATGCTTTCGACCAATTATCATCTAATGCTTGATAAGTTTCTTTTAGATGAGTTAGATTATCTTTATAGTCTAATGTTTCAATTTTAGTTATCATCATTTCTTCAACAGTAGCTTCTCTTTCAATCAAATATCCTTTTCTTATTTCAGATAGTTGTTCTACATAAGCTGTTAATGTAGTGTTGTTTAATTGACCTACGATTTTAAAAAGAAATCCAACTTTACCATTATCAAATGTAATCATTCCATTGTTGTCAATTTTGTATTTAGGTGATGTTAATTTGAATTGAGATTTCTTTCTTCCTAATTCTACAAACTTTGATACTAATAAATTTAAAGACACGCCTAATTTCGATGAAAAGTCTCTTTCAGGCAACATATATAAAACAGTCAAAATTAGTATGCATAATGCAAAAATAATAGTTGGAACAATTACATATGGTACTTTTCCTAAATCTGCAGAGATAAATTTAGCCAATCCAATACCAGTTAGACCAAGAACAAATATAGAAATTAATATTCTTTTAAAAGAAACTCTTGGGTCACTAGAAACTGGCTCTAATTTCTCTACATAAGTTACTGTTTCTTGTGATGGAATCAATGCACTAGTCATGAATTTGAATCTATTAACTATTAGATCTGATTCATACGACTGACTGCTACTCATTGATTCATTTTGTTGTAGTTCGTCAATTTCTGACATGTGTTAAACACCTCCATTTATTGATTATATTAATTTTCTTTTTTAGCTTTTGATTGATTTCCATACTTAGAATCAAATGCGACTGACATAGTATCTCTTGCAGCAACAATTAAGTCACCAATAATACCTATCGCTTTATACAAATAATACAATATAGAACCCTCTTGAACAGATTTCAAATGAAATTCTTTCTTCTTTTCTAAGTTATCTACAAACTTATTATGTTTTTTCTTAGCTTTAGTTTCTAGTATTTCTTCATATTCCTCATCATCTATTGCTTCTTGATCAAAAGCTTGATTCGATTTATTTTCCATTAATTTTCTACCTCCAATTTAATCTAATTTAATTCAATTTATGCCAATAATTTCCTTGTTAGTTTTGTAGCTCTTTTAAATGCTCTGTCAGTACCAATTGAAAACAATGAAGTCATCAAAATTATTCTAAAAATAGAATTCATTTGAAGATTCATGACTATGAATTTATAAATTGATAATGTGACAAAAGCATAAATCAATACAAAGATTACAAATAATATCAGCCTGACTGATTCAATTATGTTTATTAAACTTTCTTTATTCATCTTGCCTTCTTTCTATGAATTCAATCTAATTCTTATTTTTGATTAGGCATATACCAATTTTTATTAGCAAATTTTACATTCCAAGTATTATCCCCAGATTTAGTAATGAGCAATTTTTCATTTTCTGTGTATGTGTGTTTATCTAAAGTACCTTGTTTCTCATAATCACTAAATACTGATTTAGATTGAGCAATTAAATCTGGAATATTAATACCTAAATCATTAGGAACTATTGCTTTAGTCATTTTAAATGTAGCTTCATATTGGTTATCATCAATTTTCTTAATATCGTAGCCTTCATATAAATTTTTAGCTGATGCACCAGAATCTTTAACTGGAGAGCAAATTATTATAGGAACTGCTCTTGAATTATTACCACCAACTCTAAGATTTTCATCAAATGTTGAAGTATCATACTCAAACTTAATTTTAGTTTCATTTCCTAAAATTTGAGTAAGCATCGAATCGTTTCCTTGAGGTTTCCAAGCAGATTTAGTAATAATAGCATCATTTACCATTGAATTTACAGAATTAGCAATTTTAGCAGCTTTATATTCATTAGTTTCTTGATCTGTAATCTTAGTCTCTAAATCTTTTTCAGGTTTATAACCATTTAGTTCTTCTTTGTCATCTTTTTGATTTTGTTCAGGTTTCTTGTCTGTTTTATTATTATCTTTATTATCTTTTTTGCTTTGATCATCTTTTGAATTTTTCTTAGCAGGATCTACATTTTCAATTGTAGGTAATTGTTTAGTATTATCTAACTTACTTGGCTCTTTATTAGAAAGCACAAATGCCAATAATAATACCAAAATTGCAGAGATTATCAAAATGATAACAATCGTTTTATTTTTAGATTCTTTTTTTGATTCTCTTTTATCTTTTCTTGATTGTATTGAATCTTGAACTGATTTGCTTTTATTAGATTGCTGAGTTCTTTTATCTTCATTTTTCATAGATTTCACCTTCTTTCATTATCTTAAGATTGTTTTGAATGGAATAAATCCTTGATGTCCTTCAGACATAATAGCTAGACCTTGTAAGTAATATACTACTTGGTCGTTATTACATTTGCATCTTACAGCTACAATAGCTGGTCTGTTAGTTTGATATGAAGGATCGTCATTTTGGAATAAATAGATATCATTTTTAGTAACATAAACTTGTTTTCCATGATTGTAAACGTCTTCTACAATTCTTTGATAAGGCATTGTGTCTTCTGCTTGAAAATACATTTCTAATTCTTCAAGCATACCTTTTGTCATACCAGTGTCTCCAGTGTCTCTAGCTTTTTTGATTTCATTTGTAAAGTTTGTAAAATGTTTCACAAATTCATCTTTATATTTGTCAGCACTGTCATCGTTTAAAAGCTTAGCATTTTCTTTTTTAAATAGATTGAATGGATATTCTCCAAAATCAGCTTGATTAGCAGCTCTTAAATCTGCTTCATTTGCTTTTAAACCAGTATCTTGATCGATTTCTTCTGATTGATCACCATTTTGTTCATTTTGATTTTCATTAGGCTTCTTTGGTTTTTTAGGTTTGACTTCATGTGTTTCATAATCTAATTTACCTAATTCGACATCCTTTTGATGTTTATAGTTATAGATTGAAATACATGCGATAATAGCTACTAATGCTATAATACCACCAATAATCAATTTGTTAGGTTTCTTTTGAGCATTATTAGACAATTTATTGTTTTGTGATGCTTTATTAGAACCTTTTTGATTGGTAGTTTTATCTTGATTAGCATCTTGATTATTTTTATCTTGCATATCTGCTTTTCCTCCTTTTTAATTTATGTGCAGATGTTTCTGATGCACAATTCTGATACATCAGATTAATTTAATATTAATTATATTGTCAAGTTAGATTAGATTTTGATTGTAAGAAATGTTTAGAAGATCACTAAATTTTTTGTATTTAGATGACTTACAAACATCACATTTGTTATAGAAATAATCGTAAAGAGAAACTACATCTTTTCTGGAAGCATATCTTAAATACATACAATGATGTCTTTTAGTAGGTCCAGTAAGATGATCACATTTATCATTGTAAGCAATAACTGATGAGTTTTCTAAATGTTTTCTGATAAGAGTCAACATTTCTTTATTTCCTGAGATAATCACACTAACAGTTGGATTGACTCTTTCTTTATGATATGAAGTGATGCAGCCATTACCATCGAAATAACCTAAGATAAATGAAGATTTCAATTCTTTAGTAAGTTTAACATTAGGTTTAGATCTATGTGTTGCTTCAACTAAGCCATAATCATATAATTTGCCAGCAAAATACATTGAATTAATATCTACAAATACCATATCAGAAGTATTTCCATTTGGCGTAACACTAACTTTATCTAAGATCGGTTGATTTCCTCTAATTGCTTTTAAGAACTTTTCTAAATGTTCTCTTTCAGATGCTCTCTGTGAAATATGTACAACGATACATTTTTCCTTTTGATCACTTGATGTAACTCTTCTAAATACACAGCTATTCGCCCAAAGAAATCCGAGCCAATAAGCCTTTTCTTTTGAATCGATCTCATCAAAATAATGTTCATCAAAATCATACGTTCTCCTGAACTTCCCATAACTGAGGTCACAAGGTTTTAAAAATTCTAAAAATTTCGTTTAAGAAGTTTGGTATTTAAGTTTCCACCTGAATAATCAGGCAACCCTTATTCTTATAGGCGTGTCCAGTTCGCCTCTATTGTATAAGACTGTTAAGTCTACAACTTTACTTTTACTAAGTATATTTAAAGCACCATTTACATCTGCATTTAATAGTTTTCCATCTTTTGTTTTATACAATCCTCTTTTTATTCTTTTACCGCTAAATACGTATTTTTTAGGGTTATCGTCATTGTATAAAGGAATGTCGTCTTTATCAAAAAAACTTGCTTTAGATGTATAACTTTCTTCTTGCTTAATAAATGTAATGCCGTACAAATTACAAAGATATTCGACTTTTGCTCTAAGCTTACCAAATGGAATATGCGTAAATGATTGATTGTTTTTCTTTCCAAGATTGGAACTTCTCTGAAAATTTTCATTGTAGCCACATACAATATTTCCTATATTATTCTCCAAGCAATAACTTACAATTAATCGAGCTGATTTATTCATATAATCATTAACTCTATTATTTCTTTTCATGACATTTTTTAATTGTCTGTTAGTAAATTTAGATTTATAACCTTGTTTATCTTTTATTCTTTGTAATCTTTTATTTTCTTTGTTATACCATTGATTTATAGATTTTAATTTTCTTCCATCTATGATAAAAGACTTTCCTTGTGATGTTACACAAGTTGCAAGATTATTTATACCAAAGTCTATCGCTAGTGCTTGTTTTTCATCTAAATTGCTTTGCACCTCTTCTACTTCATAGATATATTGAATTTCAAAGAACCTAGCTTTTGATTTAGGTATTATTCTTATCTCTTTTATCTTTTTATCAATAAGTTTAGGTGGAATATTAATCTCAATGCTTTTATGTTCTTTTCTAAAAGCAATGGAATAAGGAATAGTTAATTTATTTCCTTTGATTCTCACGAAACCTATAATCAATGTAGTAAAACCATCTTTAGGAAGATAATTAGGAAGCTTGATATCTCTATAATTATATTTTCCTTTTTTAGCTAATTTAATTAATCCAAAAAAGGATTTAAAAGACCCGTCTACCTCTTTTAAAATTTGTTGAGCCATATTAGTATTTAATATTTTGTAGTTAATACTATTTTTAAGCAACACATAATTTTTTTCGTAGTTTAAATATTCTTTTTCTTGAAAATAATATTGTCTTACATTATATATCGCTTCATTTGCTAAATTCTTAGCTATATGGGATAACAATTTTAAATTTTTGTAATCTTCCTTAGTCAATTGTTTTACTTGCTGTTTCATAGTTAAATACATTATATTCACCACCCTTCTATTTTCGTAACCTTCACATTTAAGCTTAATTTATCTTTATGTTGTGGTTCAACTAGCTTTAGGAGTTTCCAGCAATTCAGTTTCTTTGTTGTACAGATCTAAGGCGTCTGTATCTACATACAAGTTTCCTTATATGCTTACTATCCTAGCTAATTCATCTTATGACTAAAGTCACGAGTATTCTTAGCTATTTTAATAAATCATGCTCCTTAAATTTTATTAATTGTATTTTCAAAGATCAAATCTGATCTTTATATTTATATTATATCATACTTTTAGCAAAATGTACAACATTATTTTGAATTAGTTAAACTTTATTTTGATCTGGTTTAGTATGCAATCAACTTTATTGCATAAAAATAGAGCCTATTTCTAGACTCTATTTTAAATGCCAGATTTGCTTTATTCAAATGGAACGAAGAATCGTTACTGTTAAGGCAAAAAATTCTCATACCTTGAACGGTGACGAAGTAAGAAATCTTACTTCCATTATCAAATCAGAAGAATTTAAGGAAATCGTCTTCATTCAAATATTGGCTTGCCTTAACATTGATTCCTTATAATAATATTATAACATATTTTGTGACAAAATAAAACTGTTTTGTTAGGTTTTTATGCAAATGATTTTAATGTCGATTAAAGTGTTGGAATCTATACATTCTGTCAATACCATCGAGTTTAATTAATTGTGAAATTTGAGATCGAGCGTCAGATTGCACTTTTTTATGCACAGCTTTAATTGATAAATTGGCTTAATAATCTGCTGGTTTAACCTTTAGGACTTCTTGCATATGCTGTGTCGAAGTCGATCATTTCATTTGTGTCAGACAAATCAGGTTCTCCAAATTCAGCTCCATTTCCATTTTGCGGGTGATAGATCCACATATTTCCTTGATGGTATAGAGCTTCTAGTCTGATTCCTCTTGTAGGTGTAGAAGCATGCACTATAAATCCATTAGGAAATCTTTCATTTTTTCCACCATAAATTACGATGTGGTGAGCTATTTCTTTTCCACCATCAGAATATACTATGATGTCGCCAGGTTGAGCTTTATCAAATGTCGTTTCCCATCCCCATTTAGTAAATTGTAGACCTTGTTCTCTAGCTAATCTTGGTAATCTAGATTTCAATCCAGCTCTTTTCAAAGTTTCCATTACAAGACCTGAACAATCTAGTGCAGTGTCTCTATAGGAACTGCCCCATCGATTTGAACCAAGAATGTAAGTTCCTCCAACTCTTGTCCAAGCTATTTCAACTATTCTTTTACCAAGTTCAGATGAAGTTTCTACTTTACCTACACATTTTTCTTTAGCTTTATTAAACATTGCTTGAGAGACACCAGGATCTTTACCTCCACCAGACAAGTCAGGCCATTTAGAAGGATCTGCTGGTTTGTTTACATCAAATTGACCAGATGCTGCAATTTGTTTAGCAGCCAATCCTCTGTCTTCAGTAAAGTAACCTCTTTCATACCAAGCAAAAAATGAAGCGGTTGCTTTGACTGGATCATTACTAGAAAATAAATCAGGTACATCTTTACACAAAGATTGTCCAGAATTTCTCATTCTAATAGCAATAGGACCATTGATGTATGGAGCTAAACCTTTAGATTTAGCAATATCATTCATTACAAAGTCGATTTGGTTTTTGACACCCCAACCATCTCCGCCGTCTTTGCCCCAGAATTGACTGTTAGCAAAAACAGTGTATGGAGTTTCTTGGAAAAGTCCTCCTCCACCAAGCATCTGTGGTCTTCTGTCGACATAATAAGCCATACCTGCAATTGGAGCTTTGTTATTCATACCAAATCGCATAAAACTTCTATTTGGTCCAGCATTTGGTACTGCATCAGGTCCACTATAAGGTATGTGTACAGTTTTACTACCATCTCTTAGACCACCAGTTTCAGCTCTATCTGGGAAAAATGCAGATTCTCTTGATGCATTTGCCATCATAGCAATTGCTGCTGCACCAGATAAACCATAATGATCTGTAGCATAATCATAAATTTCATGAGCAACTTTATTTGTTTCTGTTCCAGGTGTCAAAAAGTTTAGATTTGAACCTGATCCACTTCCACCTTGATTATTTGATGTCATTTTTTGAAATAAAGAACAATCATCTTCTTTTTTGACATAAGTCCAATCATCTTCTTTATCAGCGTATGATAATGCTAATGGATTCATAACCATAGCTAAACTAAATCCAATTGCTATAATAGATTTAGTTAATGATTTGAATTTTGATAGATTATTGTCATTCAATTTCAAACACTCCTTTCATTCATTATCTATATAAATTTTTTAATCTTCTGCAATTGAAGTGAAAATCATCTTCATTCATATATTATATTATATCATATTTTGTGAAAAAAATACATAGGCAAATTTACAATTTTAATCATAAGTTGATTTCAAGGTGATCTTGAGCAATTTAAAAGCTTAGTATGTAAACTAAGCTTTTGTGTACTTGGTAAATTCTATTAATATTAATATAATTTTCTTTTTGATTGATTTTACTTTATAACTTAAATTCATCCATTAAACCTATGAATTGGAAGTCATCCAATTTGTTATCAGATTTCCAATTAGCTTTATAAATAGCTGTGTATTGTTTATTATTAGATACTATACAAGCATATATCATAGTTTCTGTATAATCATCATTAGTTGTGATCATAGTAACCATTGGAACTCCTACTAAAGCTACATTAGCATTGATTTTCTTAGCTGGAGAAGTACCATTTACTAAATCATATGTTTGTTTAGATAATTCATCTTTAAAATACTTAGAAATTCTTTGTCTTTTAATTTCAAGATCTTTTTCATCTATCGATGAATCGATTGAACAAATCTCAGTGATAATCTTTTGACTTATTTCTGCTTGTTCAGCGTTAGCTTTCTTATAATTAATTAAGAGACTATTTTTTGCTTTATGCTCAGGACTATTTGGATCAGGTTTGTCAGTTTGAGTACTAGAATTAGCAGATTTATTTAGATCTTCGATGTTTTTGATTTTAGTGTTTAGTAAATCTATCATTGAATCTTTAGATGACTCTAATGCTTTTTTGAAGTCCTGATGATCTTCTATAACAACTTTTGATTGATCTACTGCTGTTGCAGATTCATTAAGCTTGTGTAATTTACTAGAAGTCAATCCAATTACTATAAGTAATATTAAAATGATCGATCCACCGATGATCGAAACCATCTTAGTTTTCTTTTTTTCTTGATTAACTAAATCTGCAATCTTTAATTCTTGAATCTCTTTCTCAGAAATTTGGTCTAAGTCGAATCCGTCTGTTTTAGATGTGTTTTGTTGATTTTTCTTTTGATTTGTTTGTTGATTTTTCTTTTGATTTGTTTGTCGTTCATTTGACTCTTTTTTATTGAACAATTTTTTCACCACCTGTCTTTTCATTAGTTAAACTAAATTGTTAATCAGATATCTCATTGATTAACCAAATATTTCTTCATACATTGTTGGTAAGTCGATTGGTAAAGATAATGATTTTGGAGTTGGTATGGAGACTTTTAAGTCACCTGAATCAAGAAATGCAGATACACCTTGAGTTCTTAATACGTTGTCTAATTTTTCTCCAAGTGTGCTAATTTCATTGATTGATAAGTTGAATGAAAGTTGATAAACAACTAATACATTCGCTGATCCAACAACTAAACCTTTTCTGATTACCTGTACTCCCATAGTAGCTAAAATCATATCCAAAGATTTTGCTGTGTTATTACCCCAAGCATTTGCAGCATCAATTTTAGCATTTCTTTCAACTGATCTGTCAGTAAATAAATGTCTGTCGAATGTTGATTCATAAGTTTCTTCTTTAACTACTTCGACTTGTTCAGTAACTTCATAAGTGTCTGGTACAATAATTTCTTCAGCATATACCATCTTTGATCTGTCAACTGAAACTGTTGGTTGACCAAATTGAATGAGACCTCCGCAAGCTTTAGTTGCATACATATTATAGTTCTTAATTTCGTTTGTAACTAAACCTTCTAATGCTGCTTCTTTAGGTAAAGGTATAGAAATCTTATAATACTTTTTAATAGCGTCTTCGTCAAGTGATTCTCTGGTATGAATTTCAACTTGCATAGCTTTGATATGATTATATGCTGTCAATTGATTTCTAGCTTGATAATTAGTGTCTTTTGATGAAGATATTTGTTTATTAGTAGCTCTAATCTTATCATTTATCATAGACATTTTGAGAAGATTCTTTTTCAATTTTTTAGCTTCTTTATCATTTTTTCTAGCAAATCTTTCATAAGACTTAGATCTTAGCAGATATGAAAGCTGAAACAATATAAAGAAGATGATCACTAGAATCACAAAAATTGGTAAGAACTTATCGATTATTGAAGATGCTTTAGCTAAACCTGAAAAATCGATCTGATAACCATATTTTCTTAAAAGATTAGTTAGTTCTTGACTGTTACTAATACCAAGTAATGTCATTGACATGAGTTTCAAGACTACATACACGATGGCCAAAGTAATCATAAAGACTTTAGAAATGACAGTCAATCCATAAAATGGAAAATCATCTTCATTTATATTTTTCTTTTTCGCGTATTCTTTAAAAGTCATTTTATTTACATTCCTTAAATCTTATTATTTGATTTCTACTTTAATCTCTTGTCTAGTTATTTTTTTTTTTTGACTAGTATCATTTGATTGATTACTAGTTGAGTCCGATTTATTTTCTTTTTGTTGATCTTTTTGTTTTTCCTTTTGTTCGTTTGATTGTTCATTTGATTGATTTGATTGATTTGATTCATTTGATGTATCTGTAGGTGTTTGTTCTTTAGGTTGTTCTACTTGTTGATTTTCATTAGTTTGTTTCTTTTTATCTTTTTTAGATTTTTCATTTGCTTTACTACCAAAATCTACAGTCAATCCTTCTCCAGATTTATCTGCACCTGGAGCTTGATGATTGTGTTTTTTATCGTATTCTTTGTAGAATTCTTCTTTTTTCTTATTAGCTGCATCATCTTTTTGTAGATAAGATGCTATTAAGTTTTGGTCGATGTCCATTGTTTTCTTAGTTTCTTGATTTTCAGCAACTAAACCAATTTCATTTCCTTCTTTATGACCTTTGATTACGAATAATTGATCTGTACCATCGACATTTAGTATTAATGTGTCGCCAACTTTGAAAACTTCTTTTAACATTGATTGAACTCTAGTTGTTTGATAAGCTTGTTCAGCTGAATTAGATTTGTTTTTAACCATACCAATACCAGCTATTAAAGCCACAATTAATACTACTGGAACTGCAATACTAACTGCTTTTTTCCAAACAGGTAATGTTGAAAATCTGTAAGCACATTGTTTGATAAAGCTTGGTTTCTTAGATTTATCATTTGATTCTTCAGAATCTTCATCTTCATCAAAACCAAGATCAATTTCTTCATCTTCATAATCATCAGTTTGATCTATACCAGATTCATTATTGTAATCATTTGAATGTTGTACTGAAGATTGATCATTATCGTCACCAAAATCAAATTCATCAATATCATCATATTCATCTGATTGAGGTGTTTTAACTGAATCTGATTGAGATCCATAAGTTTGTGATAATTCATTTGGACTTACGACTTGATCATCAATGTTTGGTACCTCATCACCTTGAGAACCATAAATTTGAGATTGAGCATTTGGACTAACTACATTTAAATTGTTGAATTCGTCATACTCATCAAAATTGTTTTCAGGTTGATTTGATTGAGATTCTTGAGTTAGTTGAGTTGATTGATTTGAAGTTGGAATTCTGACTACTTGATTAGTATCGTGCAATCTTTGACTATCTTGTTTTAAAGATTCAATTTCTTTTTGATGAAGATCGTCTTGTTCTTTAAGTTTTTCTTCCATTACTTCTTGAGCTAAATTCATAGTTTCTTCTGCAGCAATTTTCTTAGAGTATTCAAATAAGCTTGCTGAATTATCATAAGCTTCTAATAAGATTTGATTAAATTGTCTACGTTTAGTTAAGTCTGGATCTAAATCATCTAATTCATCAGCAACCAATAGTGAATAATAGTTTAAATCTTTATCAAATTCATTTAATGAATGTTGAATTGCATATAATAGATTTGGATCTTTATCTAATTGAGCTTGATAGAATTCTAAGAATCTTGCTTCTCTGTCATTTAACCACATATCGAATTTTTTGTTTAATCTTGAATAGTATCGATTTACATGATAATTGTGAGCATCTGCTTTAGATAAATATTCTTGATAATCTTCAAAATCATCTACAGCATCTAAGATTTTAGATTTAGAAATAACACTAGTTTGATTTATCTTAGACATATCATAAGCAAATTTCATAAATCTATACAATTCTTGATTGTCAGCATAAGGTTTTTGTAAGCTGATTAATTGTTCATAAAATTCATTGCTATAAAGTTTGTTAAGATTTAATTGACTGTCCTTGATAAACTTTTTGTACATTTCAATTTGTTTATCAGTATCAATAGCAATCGATTTATCTACATTTTCTATAGAACTATCAATTGTTCTATCAATTTCATTTCTGATTTCTTGATTAAGACCTTTGAATTGTTTCTTAGCAAATTTGTTTGAATTGATGTTTCTCAATTCATCGATTTGATGTTGTAAAAGTTCTATCTGTTCTTTCAAAGAAGAATTAATGTTTTCTGCTCTTGTCTTAGAAGCAGATTTTCTATTTGACTTTTGAGGTTGTCTAGAATGAACTTCTGTTTCTGATTCTGATTCTGATTCATTGTCTAAAGATTGATTATGGATTTCTTTCAAAGCTTGTTCATAAGATTCATCATACATTTCTAAATGATCGTCTGATTCATCTTCCAATTCGTCTTCCAATTCATCGTATGATCCTTGATTAGCTTCTGCAATCTCTTTTTCAATTGCACTTAAAGTGCTATCATCAATTTTTGATCCAAAATCTTCATTTTCTTCATCTTCATTTTCTTCATTAATTTCATCGTCAATTTCTTCAGATTCATTGTTGTAGTCATCATCGATTTCATCATTGATTTCATCATCAATTTCATCATTGATTTCATCATCAATTTCATCATTGATTTGAGCTGATTCTTCATGGGTATCAGTTGATTCATCAGATGATGATTTTTTTGAGTCTTTTAAAATATCTGATTGTTTAATGAGTTGTTGCTTAGGTTTACCTAATTTAGGATCTAATTTAACTTCATAAACGATCCAATAAGAGTCGCTAAAATTAAATTTGAAATAATCTAAAACATTGTCTTTGTGATCGATTGAAACTGCATAATAAGATTTGTCAGCTTCTAATGAAGAAGATAAAATTTCTTTTTCAAACGTTTCACCAAAGTCGATGTTTAAATCATCATCTGATTTTAGCAACTCTATGATTAAATAAGTTGTTTCATCAAAATTTTTCATCGTCTATCCTTTCATATTTTAGTTTTACAATATTATTATATCACAAATTTATCAAAATGTACATACCTTTTTCAACAAATTTTGATATCTTATTAATTTATTTAAGAAAATAGCTAATATTCAATATTTTTGCTATAGGTTGGCTTAATAACTAATTTCTCAATCTCAGTTTCTGCAAAAACAAGTTTAAGTTCTAATGGACCAACCTTAACTGTTTTAAATCGTCTAGATTTTACATGAAATCTATCTAATACATCAGCTGGCAAGTAAGTCAATAAGCCATCATTAATATTATTTCTATAACATTGTCTAATAGTCATTCTTAGTAAGAATTGATCTATGTTAGCAGTATTTACAGATTTTGGTACAGGTTCGAAAATTAAAAATGATTTAGTTTGTGTAGAAATATCTCTTGTGTTGATTTCGATCGACATACCTTCAATTGCAAATTCAATAGGCATAGGATTTAATGTGTTGATTTTACGCCATAATTGATGACTTCTAATATATGGATCAGCCATTTTTCTAATTCGACCTTTAAAATTTGGATTGTTGAAATTATCTTTGTCTGCTTCATTAAAGTAAACTTTCTCAATTCTTTCTCTTCGACTATCTGATCTAGGTCCATAATATGAGTAATCTGGATCTTCATCCATAGTAGGAGTTGGTTTAACAATTAATGGATCTTCTTCTCCTGATATTGGATCGATTCTAGTCCAATCAGTTTTTAATAAACCTAAAGCTCTTTTAGCATCATTAAGCTTATTTTCCATAATATATTTTTTAGCTAAATTAATATCATAATCTTCATAATCTGTAAGTCTTCTTTCAGGTTTACTAAATGTATATCCATCTAACTCAAATCCGAAATCTTCAATAACTTGTCTGTTATATGGAGTTAACTCTTTATCGAATTTAGTAGTTGGTCCATACACAATCGAATTTGGATCAATTTTCTTAGTATATCTATTTTGAAGATCTCTAATATTCTTTTGAGCTTCACTTAGATTTTGCTCGTTGTCATCAGTTTGTCCAGAAGATTGATTAGTATTTATATGATTAGTTGATTCTGATGTCTCAGATTGTGCATCTGAATTAGCTTGAGCCACTTCATTGATAATTTCTTGATTATCTTGAACTGTAGCATGTTTCTCATTTTCATTGTCTAATCTTTCATACAAAATATTTCTAGCTATTTCTTTATTAGCAGGTGATTTGTCTACAGATTTAAATCTAATAGTTGGTGTTGGTGAAACTACATTCAATTGTAAATTATGCATTGACTACCACCTCCTGAAATGAAACATACAATAAATCTTTTAATCTATCGTTACACATCTGAAAATAAACCTCGTTATTACTTGTAGATTCTTCATGTAATACATCTGATGCTATTAATACCTCAAGCAAAGCTATTAAATCTCCTCCATTAAAAGCACCTTTGTTAAATATGTCGTCTATTTGACGAACTAATAATTTGCAAGCCAGCACTTTATCATCATCCAGATCTTCTTTAGTCGACAAAGCTTTGTATTGATAAAAAAGCTTGGATAATTGTACAGAAAATTCATTCTCTTTATCATACATCACTTATAAAACCCCTTCATTTGTTCTTGACTGTCTTGTAGAAGATCCAACATAGAGTCATCTATATGATCAGTCTTATTCGATTCTAAAAAATCGGTAATGTGACTTATTAATGGTATGTCAAAATTATGATCGTTTAACTCTCTTGACAATTTTGAAAACAAATCGAATTTACTTAAATCTAATTCATCAATTTCTGGTTTGTCAGATTCAAATACAGATTCTTTCAATTTGTTTAGATAAACGATTATGTTTTCATTTAATTCATCACATAACACATCTAACTGTCTAACTTTATTATGATTATTTACTAAATATTCAGCAATATTCATTTACTTACACCTCCTGAAAATAAGCTATGATTCTACCTTTCTGTGATGGATCTGAATGGCAAGTCACTAAAATAATGACTTGTTTATCATCCTGAAATCCATCATATTTATAATTTGATTCATGTGAATTATAATAAGATAAAGACCAATCATTAAAATCTTGATTGATTTCTTTATACGTTTTCAAATTTTTTTCTGAGTCACTATTAGTTGATTTCACACCAAGAAGTCTAAAAGTCTTGACATGATTGTTCAAATCAGTCGTATACAAATATACTGGATTCGAATATCGATTGTTAATTAGTTTGCCAAGAGGTCCAAACATGTCGTTAGGTGTCCAATAATGACCATAAATGTAAATTGAAGCATCATTCAAAGTTAATTCTTTGCCTATGAAAACTGCTCCAGCTGGATCTTTCTCATTAAATATGTTATGCGTTAAGTAATAACTATTATCGTTAGATTTAGCTATTGGTTGACTAATACCTAAAATCGGAATGTTGAGCCAACCATAAATATGAGGTACTTTCTTTTGGATTTTGTTAAAATCAATGTTTGATAAATCATTTTTAGATCTTTTTTCCAATTTTTTTAAATTATTTTTTTCAGTATCTACAGAAGATATCTCAACTTTAGGTTTGATGTTTTTAGTTAAGGTACCTTCTTTATTATATGTCTGTTCTAATTTGATCTGATTTCCATTCATATCAAGTTTTGCAAATCGACCTGCTTCATACACCTCTGAAGATGGTTTAGTTGATAATGCTACAATAATTGTGACTACACCAACTAAGACAAGTAGATAAATCAATAATTTAGTTCCTTCATTCATCTCTTTGGTGTCTTTAGACTTTTCATCAGAATTTTGATTTGATACTTGATTTGCTTGACTTGATCGATTTGACTGATTCTTATCTTCCAACTAATATCACCACGCTTTCTTAAATTTTATGATTCCTAGTACCTATATCTATTTATGAACTGTTTTTTTATATCTAATGATCTGGAATACACTATATACACGATTATTTATTTTATTTTTTGTAGACAATACAAAAATCATAATTAGACAATCATTAGAATATCTATTTGAAATTTTGGGGTGGTGAATTGAATATTTCAAAGTTAAATGTTAAACTAAAATTATACGTTCATAAATAGATATAGGTACCAGGAAGCATTTAATAGCTTCCTGATAAACTATTTAAAATCTGATCTCTAAAATCTAATCAATTATTTTGATTGAGATTCTTTAGATTTCTTAGATTTTTTGATATATAAACCTGCTCCGCAAGCTACTAAAGCTAATCCAGCGATTACATAAATCATTGTATGATCTTTAGATTCTTAATGTCTTGCATCAGTCTTTGGAAGATCTTTT
>ERZ1673699.494-NODE-494-length-43042-cov-12.452113_pt1 | contig 43042 bp, 35 predicted proteins | sample MGYA00580229_ERZ1673699 | MGnify/ENA primary metagenome ERZ1673699 (study PRJEB41218, sample SAMN15661785) | gut metagenome | host: Homo sapiens | place: Canada: London | collected 2015-08-20/2019-03-30 | study: EMG produced TPA metagenomics assembly of... | reverse complement strand
ATTTCGGACTTTTGTATCTATTTTTCGTTCAACTGCGTAAAGCCGATAAGCACATAAAATTATTCTCACGTCATAGCTCAACAGGACATATCTTTTTAACAGTCAGATTCAGATTTCCAAACTGCTCTGCATGATCTGGCTGGCGGCTTTTTTGTTCTTGTCGAATGAGTGCGTGTAAATATCCAGCGTGGTAGACGGTTGACTGTGACCGAGAAGCCCCGCGACCGTGCCGACATCCGTGCCGCTGGCGATGAACAGGCTTGCTGCCGTGTGGCGCAGACTGTGGACGTTCAGGTCGGTCGGAAGATCGTTTGCTTTCAAGATTTTCTTGAATCGCCATGTGAAGGTCGATGGTGTCATCGGGAGTTTCATGCCCTTTCTGCGGAACACATAGTCGTCTTTGGTCTGCTCGCGCCGGTCGTAGCGCTCGGTTTCTGCCGCGCAGAAAGCTTCGTATTCACGGAGCAGGCTTTCCATCTCGGCGGAGAAGTACACATACCGGTTTCCGGCTTTCGTCTTCGGCGCTTTAACGATAATCTCGTCACCCGTCGTTTTGACGGCGTTCCGGCAGACGTGGATGCTCCGCTCGGCGTAGTTGACGTCCTCCCACTTGAGCGCACAGCACTCACCGCGCCGCATTCCAGTTGCGATGATGAGCTTGAAGTAGGTTTCGTACAGGATGCTCACGGTTTCCAGCGCCTGAATCAGCTTTTTCACCGTTTCATCGTCTGCAATCTTTTTCTCTTTCTTCTGTCCTGCGTACTTGTAAGTGCGCCAAGCCGGGTTATGATCAAGATAACCGCCCTCCATCGCGTCAGAGAGAATGCCGCACAGGCAGCTGTGGACACCTTCTACCGTCGCCTCGGAGAGCGGCTTTCCTGTCGCTTTATTTTTCTGCTTCCGCAGCTTTGTGTACAGACTGCGGAAGTGTTCCGACCGCAGATCGACCAGTTTATAGCTGCCGAGGTACGGCTTGAAGCGTTCAATGTCCTGCTTTTCGCGCACGAGCGTGGACTTCGCCAGCTTATCTGGGGCAATCGTCCGGATCCAGATCTCGGTGTATTTTTCGAGCGTAATCGACCGGTCAATATCCGGATTCAGTTTTTTGCAGCTCATCTCGAACAGCATCGCCTGCTCCTGTAACCACTTTTCCGTCTGCTTTGGTGTAAGCCCCGCAGGCGGCCTGACCGTTTTCTGCTGCGGATTGCGCCGCCGACCGTCTGGTGTGTAGCCCATCGATACGACGAGCAAATAACTGTTTCCGCGTTTTCTGATACTTGCCATGTTGTGATTCCTCCTGTTTCGCTCAACACGGCTGAGATTTTGTAACAGCAACAATACCAGAAAAAACGGGAATAGCTAGTGCGTTTTGAAGATTCTACGAAACCAACAATTCCGGATTGGGTGTTGCAAACAGACTATTACTCATGCGTTTCGCAGCCTCCTGCTTGAGCTGCATCTGCGGATGGCAGTAGGTGCGCTCCAAGAACGACGTATCGCCATGACCGGCGAGGTCTGCGACCGTATTTTTGTCCACGCCTTCGTGCAGAAGCGTCGAGACGAAGAAATGCCGGAGCGTGTGCAGGTGATAGGTTTTCGGCAGACCGATTTCCGCGAACAAGGCTTTCAGTTGCTTGCTGAACGTGTCCGGGTGGATGGGTGTGCCGTCGTCTTTCGTGAAAATGTATTCCGGGAATGGGATACCATGCTCATCGCGGAGTCTCATTTTGCGATAGCAGAACCCGCGCAGCAGGCTGAACATTTCTTCGTTCATCGAAACAGTTCGGGCGCGACCATTTTTCGTTTTACCCTCTTGCACACCCTCGCCGGAAACGGTGCTGCGCGAGTGTTGGACAATGATATAGCCCTCGTAGCTGCCAGTCACGATCACGTCTGACCAGCGCAGGGCGCACAGCTCGCCGCGCCGCATCCCCGTGTTGATGGCGAGGAAGTAGAAAAGCTGGAAGACCGGTTCTTCATAGCAAAGGGCGGAGAGAAATTTCTGCATTTCTTCCATCGTCGGAATCTCCTGCGCTTTTCGTTCTGCATCCGGCAGGTCGATCATGCGGGCCGGATTTTTCTCAATAATCTCGTTGCGTTTTGCGTCGCTGAGAACCGCTGATACGACGGTCAGATATTTTTGTACTGTCTTTTCCTTGATGGGTTTGCCGCGATGGGTGCGCTTGCGGAGCTTCGCCAGCAGATTTTCCAGTGCTATGGGGCGCAGCTTGTTCAGCTTGATCGCGCCGATCTCCGGAAAGACTGTTTCGAGCGACCGCCGGTAAAACGCGATCGTGCCAGGCGCATATTTCGTCTGTCGCTCCAGCCAGCCGCGGGCGTAGGTCTCAAAGGTCATCGCATCGTCCTCGCTATAGCCCTGCTTGAATAGGCGCTCCAAACGCTCAGCTTCGTGGTAGACGTATTGCTCGATGCCGCGTTTCGGGACGCTGTCCGGCACCTGAATCGTTTTTGTCTTGCAGATTTTCCGTCCGTCGGTGCGGTAGCCGTTGCTGATGGTGATTTTGTATTTTCGGTCTGTAATTTGTTTGATACTTGCCATCAAATTCCCCTTTCACATATTTTGTTCCATTGACCATTCTTCGTGATCGTCCTCGGCGTGACCGAGGGCGGTTTTCTTTTGCCGGAGCTTTCTCCGGCGCTTGCTGTCGATATACGCTGGCATAGTCGTTCCGTCATGCACCTGTACATCGTCCGTCATCTGCTCCACAGCACGGCCAAGGCGCACAGCGCCGCGCACAAGATCACCGCTGTAATCGAGATCCACGCGCAGAGGCAAATTTTCTTCTTCGCCGCCTGCGTCATATTGGAAAGCTGCTGATTCGTTTCTTTCGTCACTGTATTCAGCGCCGTTTTGGTAATCTCGGTCAGCTCTTTGCAGATGGAAGAATACCTCGCGCTCAGGCTCCCAGCCTGTCTCGAAAATTCCTCTGCACTCATCTGCATCTCGGTCAAGGTCTCCTGTGCGTCCTCTCTCGTTAGGGGCGTTTTCAGGTTTGCATCCAACTGCATCTGCTGCCGGAACAGCCTGTCCTGCATTTCGAGCAGCGCGCTCCAGTTCCGCTCCATGACCATCACGCTGGGTTCCAGCCGTTGCGCCTCGTCCATCAACTTTCTGTGCTGCGTCAACATTTCTTGTGTTGTCATTCTCCGTTCTGTATCCAAATTCCGCCTCCATATTTTCTTTCAAGTACTTCATCATGTGTAATACTAAAGTCTAATTAAAACAATTGATTATCCAACTACGCTGTGTAATGCTCTTTATCGTATCAGAGGTCAAGGTGCAAATGGTATCGCAAAGCTGATCTACTACCTTCTCCAAAGTAGCAGACACTTCATTGCAGAAGCCCGTGATTCGAAGTTCTTTCCATATCTGCTCGATGGGATTCATCTCAGGCGTATACGGTGGAATGTAAAACAACTCTATGTTTTCCGGGATATGAAGCTTGTTAGACTTGTGCCATGCTGCACCATCACAACACAGCAGGATCAGATCATCCGGGTATTGCTTGGACAGTGCCTCGAGAAATATGTTCATACAAGTAGAATTGCAATACGGCATAACAAGAAAACAGGAGCTTCCCGTTACTGGTTCAACGGCTCCGTATGCATACCGATATTCACGAATGTGATGGCAAGGTACCGATGGACGAATGCCCTTTTCACACCAGCAGTATTTGGGCTTATTGATTCGTCCGAATCCTGCTTCATCCTGGAACATAAGTCGTACTTCTTGATGTGGATGGCCAGGCTTGTTTACATAATCCTTTAGTTCGCCGATTCGCTTGTTAATTTTTTTGAGGCCTCGATGACCTCATCACTGGCTTTCTTCGGATGCTTGCTCCTTGGCATGACTTTCCTCCAACCGTGGCGGTGGAGGACGTAATAGATCTGTGATGTCCCTATGGAATGGCCTACAGCTTCCCGATATGCAGTCTCAATATCATGCACCGATACCGTTTTTCCTGCATTTGAAGCCTGACGAAACGGCTCCAGGAGCGCTTCCTCTTCTGCATAACTCAGGTTCCGGTGGTTTCCGTGATAGTGGCTTTCTGTGATACTTGCAAGACCGTTGGCTTTATATCGGGAAACCAGCACGGTAATATATTGCGTGTGGAAGCCGGTTTTTTCACTGATTTCTTTGTTCTGCTTCCCTTCTGCTCGCATCTCAAGTGCTGCCAGTCTTTTTTCAACATTCTTGTCTCGATTCTTTTTCCTCGCAGCCTTGATTTCTTGCGTTTCCTCAAGCGTGAAAGTGTATCTTTTCATTTCTCATCACCATCTTCATGATACATCAACAGTGATAAATTATCAACCTTTTTAAAAAGGTATTAGTATAACTTGCTATCGCGGCACTTGCGTCCGTCCGGTGTGATATAGGTGATATTCTTCCGGCTGTCCGTCCATGTGGCATCGTAACCCTCAGAGCGGAGCAGCACCAGAAATTCCTCACGGTTTCCTGCGCAGCGCATACACTCGTCTATCACACGCATCAACTCGAACTTCCAACTCTCACCTTTGGCTGCTGGGTAGTATTCCGCGTTGGACATTCCCCGTACCTGCCGCTGCTCGTCTTTTTGGAATTTTGGCAGCCCCAGTTCCTCACAAATTTGGTCGTTGCGAACACGCAGCTCCTGAATCTGTTTGTCTGCTATGTGCACTTTTTTGCCGGTTTCAAAATTCACACTGTTGATGATGCAGTGCGAGTGGATGTGTTCACGGTCGGTATGCGTACAGACCAGCACCTCGCAGCCCTCGAAATATCCGGCGAGCCTGCATGCTGCTTCGTGCGCTGCGCGAGGATCAATGTTCGCACCTTTCGGGAAGCTTTGCACCATGTGGTAGAACATCACGCCGCCGTCTTTGTGGTGCAGCAGCTTCGTACTCAGAAACTCGTCGAACGCCGTTTCCGGCTGACAGTCAATACCGCTGACGAGCTGCTGCCCATCCCAGAGCGTCTTGCTGAGTTGAGAAACATAGCGCATGACACTTTTCATGCAGCCGCGCGTCTGCGTACCCTTTTTGTAGTTCACGAAATGGACGATTGCGATCTTCCTGCACCTCCCTCCTGCAACTCCCGCAGGGCAGTGTTGATCTTGGCGAACTCCTGCACAGCGGAGTCCAGATTAGCGAACTGGACTTTCCCCATGTTCGCCAGCACAGCCAGTTGGTTGAGATTGTTGCCGATGGCCTTCTGCTGCCGCAGGACTTCCTTGAGTCCGTCCAGAATCACAATCTGTTTTCTGAGACAACAGGCGGTCACATAATCGCTCTGGCTCATGTGCGCCTGCGCTGCTTTTCGGCGGATTGTCTCTAAATCCTGTTCCGAGATCCGAATGCTGAATTGCTTGTCTTTTTTCATGTTTCCTCCGTTTTCATTGAAGTGGGTACGGGCTTCTGCCCGATATTTGGCATTTGGCAGGACGCCGGGACACCGGCGACTAGCCAAATGCGATGCTGGCTCCTCCCGAACGGGAGGATTTTTCCCGCCGCGGCGGGGCTTCTCTGCGCTTTGAGCCCGCGCTTTTTCGCGTTGCCCGCACATCGGCGCAACGTGGGGCTTTGCGGCACTCCTGCGCACACACTCGCAGTTGGGGAAAAAAACCGCACACAGCGGCGACACGCGCCTCACGTTGCGCTCCGGGCGTTCGACACACCCGCAGGGTCGATAGGGTCGATTTTCTCCACGGTGGGAAGATCGGCACTTTCGGCACTTCGGAGCGAGATCAGCCGCTTTCCATTGCTGCGGTAGGTCTTGACCAGAACTCCGTTTTCTCTTAGAGCCGCAACGCTTTCCCGCACCAGCCGGGTGATCTTTTTCGGCGTGATGCCGAAGCTGCCGTCAGGGTCGATCTTCGCAGACAGTGCCGATGGTGAGCCGAGATATGTAGAATCGGTACGGAGCAAAGCAGAGAAAAGATGTACGAGTTGAAGCGTTGAAATCCTAGAAGCACCGCTGCAAGTTTTGCTGTCTTCAAGCAGCTTCCAGATGTGATCTTCCTCGCCAAATTCCAGTTTTAATGTGCGATCTGGGATGTCCCGACCGGTGCAATGCAGGGAGGCAATGTTGGCAAGACGAGAGTTTTTCTGGAGAACAAAGGTCGAATCTGCCGCGCCGCTTAATCCCGTCGAACCTGAAATCATGTTCATCGGATCGTCGTCGTGGAGCTTCCGCAGATGGTGAATCAAGAGAATTGCAATGTGCCGTTTGTCTGCAAGCTGTTTCAAAAGCCCGATGTCTTGATAGTCGTTTGCATACAGATTGCTGTCATTTCCTGTGCTACGAACGCGCTGCAAAGTGTCAATCACAACGAGTTTTGTGTCAGGATGCTCTGTCAAGAACTGCTCGATCTGTTGTTCCAACCCGTGCTTGAGCGTGTCAGCCATGATCGCAAAATGCAGCGTCGATGGCGCGTCCTCGGTCAGATCAAAGAGCCGTGTTTGGATGCGCTGGAACGAATCTTCGAGGCTGAGATACAGGACTTCGCCTTGGGTTGTTGCGAAATTCCAGAGCGGCTGCCCCTGCGAAACGCACAAGCAAAGCCATAATGCCAGCCAAGACTTGCCGATCTTCGGTGCGCCCGCGAGGATATGCAAGCCCTCTGGGATGAGTTCGTCGACGAGAAACGGCGTTGGATCATATGTCCTGTTTTGCAAATCTTCTGCTGTGATGGTGTGTAGTTTATTCATACTGTCACCTCCTTTCGATTTTGTTGCTGTGATTTTTATTTTCGATTTCCCGCACCGATATCGTAACATAAGGATTGACTTTTGAAAATAGGTAATGTATCATTTTGATAGATACACTATATCGACGCAAATACATTCTCGAATGAGGAAACAGCTTATGGGCGTTTTAGGAAAAGACATATTTGATTTCCATCGACCGCAGACAAACACCAAGGTCGAATTTGGTGCATCGTCCTATTGGGTGGAGGACAGGCCGGAGCCGCAGCCGTATGGAGCAGTGCTGACAGAAGTTTTGAACCTTGATGTCGCGCCGTTTCAGGAATTGCTGGATCAGTTGAACACAGCCGTTCAAGAAAAAAGTGATGATGTCCTGCGTGCTTACATGGACATGAAGAAGGGACTTGCTTCGCTGCCGCTCTATCGGCTGTATCTTGAGGACTTTCGCGTCTTCGGCGATATGCCGGTCGAGGCGTTTGCGGTCGGAGAAGCACAGGATGCTTTTGCAGCGCTCATGATGCAGGAAGATAACGATTTGCCCGCGTTCATGCAGCAGATCGACGATATTCGTTTGATTCAGGAACGGTATGCGTGGTTTCTCGACGGCGTTTTTGCCGACGCAGTATTTGAAAAGAAAAAGGGCCAGAAGAAAATTCCTCTGGCCCCGATGATCTGTTCGCGCGGATATGAAGCTTTTATCAGCGGCGTCAGTCTCGGTGAAAACCCTGAGACAGACGCGCCGCCGGTGAAGACGCAGTACCGCATCCGCGGCGAGAAGGAAAAAGCCGAGATCGTCGAGAGGATGTACTTCGACCGGCTGCTGGATTTTGTCTATGTGGAGTTCATGAAGGGGCTGCAAAAGGGATTTGTGCCGAAGCGCTGCGCCAACTGCGGTCGCTGGTTTTTGCAGAAACCCGGGGCAACCTACGCCTATTGCACCGGAGCTGCACCGGGACAGGACGGCAAGACCTGCCGTGAGATCGGCGCGAGCAGCAGCTTCCGAAGCAAGGTGGAAAACAATGATGTCTGGAAGGTTCACCAGCGGGCTTACAAAAAATATTTTGCCCGTATCAGAAGCGGACTGATGACCAAGGGCGAGTTCGAGGTATGGTCCCGTCAGGCAGCGGACCTGCGGGATGCCGCACTGGAACGATACGCGCAGGCAGAGAGTGAGGAGGAACGGCAGCGCATTGCGCAGGAGGTCGCTGTGGAACTCAACACAGTGTGATATAAAAAAGTAAGCATCATTTGACATTTACCCTGATACAGCCAAAAATGGGCGGCTTCCTTTCGGAAACCGCCCATCTGCCTTAAAACAGAATTAAAGAAAATACCGGATCTTTCCGTCGTTCGCCCAGCATTTCAGGCCAACGGCGTCGGCCATTTTTTGCGCGTCCACGCAGTAGGACGATATGCAGAACACATGCTTCCACAGGCCCGCGCCCATCATCAGAAGGTCGTTCAGACCATCCGCCCGCAGCTGCTCCATAAGCAGCTCAGTCAGCAGATTCTGGTGCTTCTTCGCAGCCCTCTGCTCTACCGTATCCCGATAATCGGCAAGTGTCGTTTCGATTATCAGGATCAGTGCCATCTGGTACCTTCGTATGGCCGCATTCGCCATCACAGCATAATCCCGCATCGAGACATTTCCAGTCCACCTGTCATTACGATCATTATAACAGTTGATTTCTCATGGCAGGGTGAAAAATCTATTCGCACGGAATATAGTAAACATCCAGAAGCATGTCCAGAAGGCCCTTCTCATCAAGGTAATACTGTGCGAAGCCGTCTTCACTCAGGCGAACCTGCCCCGGAAGGCTGCGAATCTCTGAGTCGACGGTCATTCTGGCAGCTGCTGTAGCAAGATACACGATCTCGCCCGCTGTCAGGTCCGTTACGACATCGCCTTTTATGCTGTTATAGATATCCAGAATACGCTCAGGGTTTTGCCGAACTGTCTCCATCGTTTTTTTCAGCAGAGCAATGATATACTGCTTCTGGCGCTCCATGCGTTTCGGATTTCCCACTTCCGTGTGCTCTCTGCGCCGAATATACTGTTCTGCCATCGGACCATCCAGCGTGACCTCCGCGCCCTGCTGCATGGAAGCATAGCCGTAGTCGATATCCTCTAGAATCGTGACTGTCACGCCGCCGACCGCGTCATTGAGTTCCTGCAGGCCGTCAAGGTACAGTGCCGAGCAGGACGCGATCGGCAGATCGCACATAATCTGGCTGACTGCGTCCTTTGTGATTTCACAGCTTTTTGCGTCACCGTCTCCATAAGAAAATGACAGTGCCAGCTGACCGTAAACATGGTCTCCTTCCGTCCCGTCGGGGTTCAGGGCCTGAAATTCGCACATTGTATCGCGCGAAATGGCAATCAACGAAATCCGTTCGTTTCGGAAGTCCATGGCCGCCAGCATGATGGCGTCGCTGAATGCGTGCACATTGCAGCTGCCGTCCGTGTAAGCGGGTATATGCGAGTCGATGCCGAGCAGCAGGAATGTCTGGATCTCATCGTTGAAGCGGTAATGCGTGCCGTTGACCAGAACGGTAGAGTCGTCCCGCAGGGAGCTTTCCGTTGTTTTCTCCGCCGTTTCTCCTGTCTGCGCTGCCGGTGCGAGCGTTTCCAGCTTTGGTGCGGCGTTGCTCCTGCGGATGTTTTTTCCGCTGAGATACACATGCAGCACGAGCGCACTCATCCCCACGGCCAAAACGGCCAGAATACAGACGAGAACGACCCACGCACGGCAGAGACCGTTTTTCGATTTCTGTGCCGCCGGTTCCGGCTGGTTTGAGCCACTTCCGGGAAACTGTTGATCTGGAGTATGCTGCATGGTCTTATTCCTCTCCTATGGTGTCATCGACTGCCGGATGTACTTCTTCCAGTACACCCATCACGAGATAGCGTCTGGTTTTGTCCGGCTCGAAGCAGGTCGAAAGTGCAAGAACTTTATCACCCGGTTCCGGCATGCAGCTGTCATCAAAATGGCTGTATGCCGGATCTGCCGCCTGGCGGACTGTATGGAAAAACCCTGTAAAAATTGCAGGATCGGAAAAATCGTAATAATAAAGCAGATGCTCCCGTCCGTGTACAAATGCTGCAAACACGCGATAGACATACATGGCAGACGGTGTGTAAACGAACATCTGGCGGTGCATATCGAAGTAGTCCTGCTCCGCATAACTGTTGAGTTCGTGGAATGCGCCCGGCTGCCCGAGCACTGTTCCATGCCCGTAGAGGATTGTCATCGGTGCGTCAAAGGTGCGATCGTTATAGGTCTCCTGCGAGAAGACCGCGCCGCACATGTAATACTCTCCGTAGGCATTGTGTGAGTTGTAGTAAAGATCATCGCCGCTATGCTGCAGAACCGGTTCGTCGATCTGCGTGTCCGGCACCTCCAGCCACGCGTAGATATCCGGAGAAACTGCGGCGAGCTGCGTAAAGTCAATCGGAATCTCTACCGGCAGAACGGTCGGTTCCTCCTCTGCGGGCGCAGTATCCGGAACAGACGGCTCCTGCGTGTCTGCGGATGTATCCTTCGCTGGCTTCTGAGAAACCGCGGGAGCCGCTGCTGTTTTGACCTGCTGCGCCAGCGCTGTTTTACTCTGTGCACCCCTGTAGAACTGATAGAGAAACACGCCGCAAGCTGCGCAGATGAGCGCGCAAAGCATTCCCACGGCGATCAAAATTATTTTTTTTACTTTCTTTGAACTCATAATACCTGGTCCCCTGTTGACGAGCCGGCGCCCTAAAACGGTTTCAGGACGCCGGCCGGATTCATCGGCTGTTTATCTGACAGAAGATTTCCTGAAAGCGGCGACCGCCGCGCCCAAGCAACCAATCATTCCGACAGCTGCCATGAGCAGGCTCCCACTCACGCCGGTCTGCGGAGACGGCACAGTCGGATCGGTGACGATCTCCACCTGCCCCTCAGGGCTGTCAACATCCGCTGCACAGACCACGACGGACAAAAGGCCGATCAGGAGAATGCAGATAAGCATCCATGCGACAATACGTTTCATACTGTTTCCTCCTTTCACAAAAAAGAATGGTATCACATCGGTTTCCCGGAATACCCAGACTTTGCTGATTCATGCGTGTCTGGAACGGCGGACGTGCCTTATCCATCCTTTCGCCAAACCAGCCTGTTTACAATGCCCGTATAGCTCTGGATGATACGGGCGACCTTCGTTGAGACGTTTTCTCCGGTATAATCCGTGACAGGCGTACCGAAGCGGCCCTCCGCCTGCGTCGAAACGGCCATATCCACGGCCCGCAGGAGGCTGTCCGCGTCGATCCCCGCCAGCACGAAGCAGCCCGCGTCCAGCGCTTCCGGGCGCTCGGTAGACGTGCGGATGCTGACGGCGGGGAAGGGACTGCCTGCGGACAGGAAGAAGCTGCTTTCCTCCGGCAGCGTCCCGCTGTCGGAGACGACCGCAAAGGCATTCATCTGGAGACAATTATAATCGTGGAAGCCCAGCGGCTCGTGGGCGATCACGCGGCGGTCCAAGGGAAAGCCGGTCGCCTCCAGCCGTTTCCGGCTTCGCGGGTGACAGGAGTAAAGGATCGGCATATTATAGGTTTCGGCCATTGCGTTGACTGCGGTGAACAGCTGGATAAAATTGCAGTCCGTGTCGATGTTCTCCTCCCGGTGGGCGGAAAGCAGGATGTAGCGGCCCCTGGTCAGCCCCAGACGCGCATGGACATCGCTTGCCTTGATTTTTTCAAGGCTTGCCCGCAGAACCTCCGCCATGGGACTGCCGACGACGAACGTGCGCTCCTTCGGCATTCCGCACTCCATCAGGTACCGGCGCGCATGCTCCGAATAGCAGAGATTGACGTCGCTGATGATATCCACGATGCGGCGGTTCGTCTCCTCGGGCAGGCATTCGTCCTTGCAGCGGTTCCCCGCCTCCATGTGAAAAATCGGAATATGCAGACGCTTCGCGCCGATCACGGAAAGGCAGGAATTGGTGTCGCCCAGAACGAGCACCGCGTCCGGCCTGAGCCGCGCCATCAGTTTATAAGATCTGTCGATAATGTTCCCGATCGTCGCGCCGAGATCGTCGCCCGCGGCGTCCAGATAATAGTCCGGCGCGCGGAGACCGAGATCGTCAAAAAACACCTGATTGAGCGTGTAGTCATAGTTCTGCCCGGTGTGCACAAGAACCTGTTCAAAATACCGGTCACAGCATTTGATCGTGGCGGACAGCCGGATGATCTCCGGCCGTGTGCCGATGATCGTCATGAGCTTCAGCTTTCCCATGGTCACACCTCCTCGAAGTAGGTATCCGGGCGGCTTGGGTCAAAAAGCTCGTTGGCCCACATGACCGTCACTAAGCTTTCCGTCTCGCTCAGATTGATGATGTTGTGCGTATAGCCCGGCAGCATATGAACGGCCTGAATCTGGTCGCCGCTGACCTCGAATTCGATTTTTTCATCCGAGCCGATCCTTCGCTCCTGGATCAGTCCGTGCCCGGCGACCACCATAAAGAACTCCCACTTGCTGTTGTGCCAGTGCTGCCCCTTGGTGATACCGGGCTTTGAAATATTCACAGAGACCTGACCGCAGGAGGCTGTTTTCAGCAGTTCTGTGAAGCTGCCGCGCTCGTCCACATTCATCTTCAGCGGGAACGCAATTTTCTCCGGCGGCAGATCGGACAGATAGGTGCTGTACAGCTTCTTTGCAAAGCTGCCCGCCGGAATTTCCGGCAGCAGCAGCGTCCGCGGCTGGTCGTGGAATCCTCGGAGCAGCCGGATGATCTCGCCCAGCGTCACAGCATGACTGACGGAAACGGTGCAGTACGCGCCCACCGTCCGGTGGGGACGGCCCTCCATAGCGTTCAGAAGCTCGTCGACCAGATCGTCGATGTACACCAGCTCCAGTTCTGCCGCCGGGTCCGAAACGGTGATCGGGAGCTCCCGCGCAATGTTATGGCAGAAGGTCGCCACCACGGAATTGTAGTTGGGCCGGCACCACTTGCCGAACAGATTCGGCAGCCGGTAGATCAGTCCGTCCGTGCCGGTCTCCCGGCTATAGGAGAGCAGCAGCTCTTCCGCCGCTTTCTTGGACTGTCCATAGGCGCTTCCGGCGTATCGCCCGGTCAGACTGGCCTGAATGGAGGAGGCCAGCAGCACCGGGCAGCGGTTCCCGTTTTTCCGGAGCAGCTCCAGCAGCATCCGGGTAAAACCGGTATTGCCGGCAGCAAATTCTTCCGCGTTCCGGGGGCGGTTCACGCCCGCAAGATGAACGACGAAATCGGCCCGCGCACAAAAGTCGGCCAACGCTTCCGGAGAAGTCTCCCTCGTGCACAGGAATATTTCGTTGATCTGCAAATCCGGCCGGGTTTTGTCCATGCAGTCGCGGATCGCAAAAAGCCTCTGCGTCAGATTTTTTCCGACAAATCCGTTCGCGCCGGTGATCAGCACATGCATCAGCAGGTCCCTCCGAACAGCTTCAGCTTCAGAAGCAGCTGCTTCATTTCCTCCACATTCAGCCGCCGCGTATTGTGGGAGGTGTACTGCTCGATCTTTCCGAGTTCCGGATTGCCCTTGCTGAAATAGTTGTCGTAATTCAGATTCCGGTTGTCCGCCGGAATGCGGAAGAATCCCGGCAGATCCTCGGCCCGCAGCATTTCTTCCGCCGTGACGAGCACCTCAAAGAGCTTTTCGCCGTGGCGCGTGCCGATGGTCGTCACACCGAGGTCGGAGCCCTTCAGCTCCAGCACGGCTTGCGCCAGCGTCTCGATGGTCGCGGCAGGAGCCTTCTGCACGAACAGGTCGCCCTGTTCGCCGTGCGCAAAGGCATAGAGGACGAGATCGACCGCGTCGCTGAGCGTCATCATGAAGCGGGTCATATTGGGATTTGTGATAGTCAGAGACTTGCCCTCGCGGATCTGATCGCAGAACAGCGGAATGACTGAGCCGCGGGAGGCCATGACATTGCCATACCGGGTCAGGCACAGGATCGGGTCCCCCGGAAGCATCTGCCGGGAGCGGGCGATCACGTTTTTCTCCATGACGGCCTTCGTCATGCCCATGGCGTTGATGGGATAGGCGGCCTTATCCGTGGACAGGCAGATCACCTTCTGCACATGGTTGGCCATGCAGGCGGAGATCACGTTGTCGGAGCCGATCACGTTGGTCTTGACTGCCTCCATGGGATAAAACTCGCAGGATGGCACCTGCTTCAAAGCGGCCGCATGGAACACATAATCCACACCGCGGAACGCATTCAGAATAGAGTTGTAATCCCGCACATCGCCTATGTAGAATTTGATTTTCTCCGCGTACTGCGGATACAGCTCCTGATAGAAATGCCGCATATCGTCCTGCTTCTTCTCGTCCCGCGAGAGAATGCGGATCTCCGCAATATCCGTCGCCAAAAACCGCCGCAGCACCGCATTCCCAAACGACCCGGTCCCACCGGTTATGAGGAGTATTTTTTTATTGAATTGAGACATATCCTTAAAAGTCTCCTTTCTGCCCGGAAATGGTGCGATCATTTACGCAGAATAAGCATTCCAGGCCCTTAATGCCGCCCAGCAGCATCAAAATCGCAAAGAAAAAATATGGATTTGCGTCAATGACGGGCTCCGGCATACAGATCAACATGGCTCCAAGGCTCAAACTTGCAATCTGATTCGACAACCAGCTGTAATGTAAGCGCTTCATACGCACGGCAGTGCAGCAGGCGGAGCGTATGCTTGTTACGGTGAAACCTGCCGCTATCACAAACGGGATCAGCCCGACCTTGTTCAGAATATCCAGCCAGAGATTGTGCACCCACTGCCCATGATACGCAAACTCGCTTTTCTGACCGCCAAAGGGATAGCGGAGCCAGTCGCCGGAGGACAGATACTCGCCCCATGTCCGGAACCGTGACGATTTATTGTCATATAGTAGCCGCCGCACAATTTTCAGGGACAGCAGAGCGTCCCGGCTCCCAAAGGCGTTCAGAAAAAAGAAGGTAAAGACTGCGGCAAGAAGCAGAATGATAAGTACGATCAAAACGGTTTTTCCCTTGATCTGTACGGAGGCGTCACAGAGCCAGCGAAGCAGATTAAAGACGATGAGCGCGAAAATAATAAATATCATCGTCCGGTAGGCAAAAAACGACGCTTCAAAAATACATGCCAGCAGAAGCGCCAGCGCGATGATTTTTTCGCGAAATCCGCAAGGGGAAAAGAGCATTGAGGTCGACATGGCGACAGCAAACGTGAGCATGAGTCCTGTGGAGATCACAGAAACCATATCGCCCCGCCAAAAATCAACGGCGACTCTTTGATATGTGTATTGGGCGTAATACCCGGATCGAAGATACGCAAGCAGATTCAAAGCGCTGTGCAGGAAGAACCCGAAGGTCAGCGTTCCGGTCAAAACCTGAAACGCATGCGCGTCACGCTCGGAGACGACGAACCACTTGCCAAACAGGAATGCTGCCCAAGGTCCCCACAGATAGATGATGATACTTTTTACCGCAAACCCGAAATGAAACGTGTAGATAATAAAATATGACGCTGAAAAAAGGAGCAGTGCCAGCTCCTGCTTTTGGAATACAATAACTTTTGATTTCCATATAAAATAAGAAAGCGTCAGCGCAAAGAAAATCTGACCGGGAAGATTGAATGCGCCGATTGAGAAAAGAAATAAGCCGACAACGGTGATCGTATTTGCAGCAGTTTTTTTGCCGGGAAGCGTCTTCATTTCTGCGTTCTCCTTGGTACTCTTTCATTCCTTTCCGGCAGCACGCCGCGCAGGAGCACTGCGTCCAGCATCAACCTGCAGTTTGGCCGCAGGGGCTTTATGACCGCCGTGAGGATAACCGTCGTCGAAATCTGCGTGATCAGCGAGGCCGCAGCCGCTCCGGAGGCGCCCCACGGCGGGATCAGAGCGAGATTCAGCACGATATTGAGCGCGGCAGCGCTGATATACAGATATTTCAAATATTTCTGCCTGTTTTCACACACCATCCATGCGTTTCTGGCAACACCGAGATAGGAAAACGCCGTGTACCAAACCACGATGCGCAGAGGTCCAACTGCCGGCAAATAGGTTTCTCCATAGAGAATCAAAATAAAAGGCTTTGCGACAAGGCAGATCATTGCGGATACGAACAGGGACACATAAAAAACAATTGCGTAGAGCTGCCGGTTCTTCCGCTCATAGCGCAGGCGGTCTTTCTGAAAACTCTGCACGATCTCCGGATAAAGGGAATCAATGATTGCTGAGAGAATAAAGGCCCATGAAACGCTGACCGTCGAAGCAAGTGAATAATGTCCGACGGCATCTGCGCCAAGCATCTGCTTGAGCATCAGCTTATCTGTACAAGCATAGATGGAGACCATCAGCCCGGCTATGATAAAGCTGCCGCTGCTTTGCAGAAGCTCCTTTGCTTTTTCCAGAGAGTAACGGAATCTTGTTCCGCCATTTTTGAAATAAGCAATCAGCAAAAACACCGCAAGTACGATGTAATCCAATGCGCTTGCAACGGCGAACCATTCCACGCTTTTCCCAAGCGCAAGCAAAATAATTTTGTACACAGACATTGCCGCATACGAGACGAGTTCGGCAATGGCGGAATACTTGGACTGGAGCCTGGCCTGAAACCAGTAGTTGAGAGTATCAAACACCTGAAAAATGAGGCCAATGCTGTACAGCGCTACAACCACAACGGTGAGACGTTCTCCTCTGTCCACAACACTGACAATACCGATGATTGACAGCGCAGACAGCAGACTTGAGATCGCCCGCAGCAGCAGGGTCGTTCCAATTGTTTCGCCCTGCTGATCCGGATGATCCACAAAGTTCTTAACGATCACGCTGTTAATGCCAAGCGTACAGAGCGAGGCAAAGAATGCCGCATATGCCGCCGCGTAATTGATCAGGCCGTAATTGCTTGGGCCAAGATAGCGCGCCGCGAAAATACCGACGACAAACGCCAGCAGCTTGTTTGCAATCTTGCCTCCGATGATCCATCCCGCGTTCCGGACGACTTTATTCTTTCTGAGCGACTGCAGCAAAATCTTCAAGCTCCTTCATCACTTTGGCTGGGACACCGGCCACCATCGTATCCGCCGGCACATCTTTAGAAACACAGGCACAGGCTGCGATCATGCTTCCATCCCCAATGCTCGTATTCAATAGGAGCGTAACCCGACCACCGATCCATACGCCGCTGCCTACTGTAATGTGATAGGATTCGCCTTTTCCAGCCCGCCTGCTATGGTCGCCCATCTGGTGTCCACCTGTCAGGAAGGTAACATCCGGAGCAATATCGCAGTTATCTCCAATCGTTACTGTCCCGTTCCCATGGACAGTGAGGTTGCATCCTATCCAACAATTCGCACCAATGCGGAGCGTCCCTGTATTATGAATCGGCCCGACAATTTTGGTATTTTCTCCGATCTCATAGCCGATGGAGCGCAGAAGCCGCCGCTTGGCCGCGAAGAACCGCGTCCCATTCAGAACATGATTGACGATGAAAATGACGATTCGTTTTCTGATTGTCCGCAGCTTCATGCCCTGTACCAGCCCTCCCGCAGGGGCTTAGCCGGGCTGCATGGCCCGTCCGCAAACAGCCGCGAAGCGTCTGTACCGTTCAAAAGAGCCTGCGATAGCTGCAAAAATCGCTTTGCGGCAACCTCCGCATTCCACAATTCTGTAATCGTCTGGTACGCCGCTTTTCCGAAGCTATACTGCATAGTCGTATTTTCAAGAAGCCGTCGTACCTTTTCATAAAGCTCCTGAATATTGCCGGAGTGATAGACGCTCCCGTTCACGCCATCATTGACAAGGTAAGGTGTTGCCCCGGCTGCGTCGCTGGCAACCACCGCACAGCCGCTGTTCATGGCCTCGTTTAACACAGCGCCCCAGCCCTCTTGGCGGTCGCTTGTGAATAAGCAGATGCTTGCGCTCTCCATATGACGGCGCACAGCTTTCGGAGACATGGTACCAAGGAACATCACATTTTCACCCAAAAGTCCAGCTTCCGAAGCCTGCCGCTTGAGCTGCTGCTCCATCTCACCAGTACCGATCATCTTAATTTTAAAGCAGCATCCTGCATCGCGGAGCATCTTTGCGGCCTCGATCACATCGTCCGGGTGCTTCCAGCTAATAAAGCGTCCACACCACAAAATGGTTGCCTTTTCTTTGCGATCAATCAAGTCATCTATACTGGGATACCGTATCGTCTCCGGAAAGTAGCCCCATTTATAACACCGATCATGGAATAGGCAGAATTTTGCATAATCTCCCGCGGTATAGGCACTGGCGCAGAGCATATATGTCTTCCGCCAAGGTGGATTGTAATAATGCCACTTGAGAAATCGCGGTATATATTTCAAAACAGGATTTCCAGCTTTCAGCGGTCGCTCGGAATATCTGAAAAATAATTTGGCCTTTTTGCTGTATTTCTTTGTCTGACTCTCAGGAAAGGAACCAACTATCAGTACGTCCAGATCACGCAATTGCTCCTGAACTTCCTGCTCTGTCAACGAATAAGTGTATGGACGCGCCAAATCATTTCCCCACCCGAGATTCTTTCGCTCCGCATCCATCTCTTTATGCGCCACGAAGTAATAGTTGTGATTTGTCAATTCATAGAGGGCATCGGATAGGGAAACTTGATGATGCGTAAAGTAGTTACTGCAAAAAAGAATTCTCATGTAGCCATCACACGCCCTTTTCCCAAAGTAGACAAAACATTTTCATAGAGTTGGACATAGCCTTGATACACCGTGTCTTTGTCAAAACGCGCCATTTTTTTATGCTCCGCACTCCAGTTGCTGTCTGCCACGTCTCTCACGGCATTTTCCAATGCCTGCATATCGCCCTGCGGAACCAAGCGTCCATTTCCCGGTGCTACCGTTTCAGGACAACCGTCCGTTTCATATACCACCACTGGCGTTCCGCACGCCTGGGCCTCTACCGTAGTCAGGCCAAAGGTTTCCTCATAGGTAGGGTTCACAAACACATCTGCGGTAGAGTACCACTGCGCCAGTTCTGCTTGGTTTGCCGTGCGTAAAAGCCCAAGCACATCAGAAGGAATATCCAGCAGTTGTTTTTCAATTAGGCCAATCAAAACCACCTGATAGTCAGAGCCGAGTCGGCCAGCAAGCGTCAGCAAGTCTGGCAATCCCTTGCGTGCATTCCATGCATTGGCTACCCCGAGGACGATTTTCTTATCTTCCAGATGATACTTTTCACGCAAGCTGCTGGACTGTGGGCGGAAGATCGTGCGGTCGATTCCGTTGGGAATAATGGTTCGCGGATAGTTCTGTAGAAACGACTTGGAAACCTGATTCGCAAGCCATTGCGAGGGTGTTGTTATGGTCAGATTTTTTACACCGGTAAAGGCATTCTTTTTGCGAAGGAAGTTACGCCTTACATCGCCCTTCCAATAGCATTGCGGATACCGGTACAGCAATTTGCAGTCCCGACACTCCGTCTGCCATTGCACACACTTGACTTGCGAGAAATGTGTGCAATGTCCGGTAAAAGTCCAGCAATCATGCAAAGTCCAAACGACGGGGATATTCGCTTCCTTCAAAAAGCGGAACAGCATCTCGTAATTCACATAGAAGCCGTGCAGCGTGTGCAGGTGGATCAAATCAGGCTGAAACGCTCTGATTTCTCGGATCATCCTTCTTGTCGCGGCCCAGGAATACAGACCGGCGTGGTCTGTCAATCGCGATACCGCGTTGTGAAAGTAATACCCGAGCTTCCCCGACACCCGCACCGCGTCCGCATTGTCGGAACGCGCTCCCGTGCCGTATAGAGCCTTTGCATCATTGCCATACTTTTTCAGCATGTCCATGATATCGGCGATGATCTTCCCGGTGCTTCCGGTTCCATATACCAGATTGATAAACAGCACCTTCATAGTCTCATCTCCATATCCGATAAAAGGAAACCGCCGGGGAGCCGGGGCTGCCCGGCGGTTCCAGTGTATTTACTCGGTTTTGCTGTCCAGAATCATCCGGCCAGCACTGTCAAAGTTGTAATATCCCTCCGGCATCAGGCCGTGCGTCCAGTACACATAGTAGCTGCGGTCATGGACGACCTCACAGGAGGAACGCACATAGTAGTAGTCGCCGTCGATCTGGATCAGACCGGCATAGGTACGTTCACCGTTCCTGTAGAAGTACAGGCTTCCATCTTCCTCGTAGATCCCGTTTTTCAGAGGTGCGGCGCTGCCTGTCAGCTTGCCATCTGCGTCGAAGTGATATCTGCCCTGGGGCATCAGGTCATGCGTCCAGGAAATGTAGTAATCACAATCGCGTACCACTTCGCACTTGGAATTCACATAGTAATAATCATCGCCAATTTTGATGAGGCCCGCATAGGTCAGTGTTCCATTGACATAGTAATGCAGAACGCCATCTTCCTCGACGATGCCATTCTTCGGAGTGCCGGTCAGCTTTCCGTTCTCATCGAACGTGTAGTAACCGGCTTCCTTCAGGCCATGTGTCCAGGTGATCCAGTACACACAATTGGTCACGACCTCGCCGCTGCTGCGGACATAGTAGAAATCACCGTTGATTTCAATCAGGCCAACATAGGTTACCTTTCCGTTGACATAGTAACGCAGCACGCCGTCGTCGTCCTTTACGATGCCATTCTTGTCCGTTGCGCCCGGAATGAGCTTGCCCTCTGCGTCAAAGGCATAGGTTCCTTCCTCCATCAGGCCGTTCATTCTGGAGCAGTAGTATGTCTGGTTCACGATCAGCTTGCCCTTGCTATTGGCATAGTAGTAATCGTCGCCGATCTTGATCATGCCTGCAGGAGCCTTGATGCCGTCGACATAGTAATAGAGGTCTTCGCCGTCCTTCAGAATGCCGTTCTTGCCGGTGTCCTCGTCGTGCAGAATGACGCCGTTTTCATCGAAGTAGTAGCCCCATTCAGGAAGCGCAAGGCCATTGGTCTTGTGGGGCCAGCAATCCTTGCCGTTCAGCACAGTGCTCTTCACCGCTGCCGAGAGGGTCAGGCCCTCACGCTCCTTCAGATTCTTCTGAACTGCGAAGTAATAGTAATTGACCTCGCCGTCTTCCTTGACAACGCGCTTCAAGCCGGCTTCTTCTTCGATGATGCCGCTGTTGAGCCAATAGGTGTCATCTCCAACGCTGTAAACACCGGTAACGTCGCTCTGGAACACGCCGTCAGCGTCAAAGACGCAGCGTGCTGTTTTTTCCGCACCCTTGGGAACCAACTCGGAAATGCCGCGTCTGGCAAATCCGGTTTCGGTGTCCAGATAGTAGGTATTGTCGCCAATGACTGTCCAACCGTTCCTTTGCAGCTCACCTTCGATATAGTACTGCAAGTTTCCGAACGTATCCACGCAGAAAAGGCCATTCCAATACTGCCACTGTGCATACAGCTTCATATCGCTGGTCAGTTCAAGAATTGCGCCCTCATCGGCATAGGTGGCTCCGCTGCCATCTGCGGCAGTGTTCCAGCCGATGAACTTGTACTTGTCGCCCTCACTGGTAAAGGCGTTGGCATTCAAGGCAGTATCCACACCGACTTCAAAGCGCTGAGGCTCCATACTGCCTACGCCGCCGTTGGCATTGAAGGTGATGGTGTAGAAGACACGCGCGATCGGCTCGTACTGCGCCGTGTAAGTAACATCTTCTTCGGCAACCCCAACCTCCGGACTCCAGCCGGTGAAGGTGTAGCGGTAGTTCTCGTCAGGAGCCTTATCTGTGCTGCCCTTGAAGGAAGGCATGGTGCCCTTCAGATAATCTTCCTCAGCTACGACCTTGCCATCAATTACCCAAGTGATATGTGCGCCGGTCTTGGGGGTTTCCTCGCCCTTTTTCAGCAGCTCGTCACAAACCGAGCAGTAGGTGTCGCCGGTGTAACCGGGTGTCGTAAGCGTTGCTTCGACCGCATTGCGAACTTCGGGCGAATGACCGGTGGCGGGAATCACTTCCTGCTTCGTGAGAACTTCGTTGCAAACAGAGCAGTGCGAACCCTCGGTCAGACCAGTCTCCGTGCAGGTCGGGGTCTTTGCCGAGTCAGTGACTTCCGTATGGCCCGTGGCAGGAATCACTTCCTGTGCTTCGATCTCCGTACCGCAAACGAAGCACTTCAAACCAGCCGTATGACCGGCCTCGGTGCAAGTCGCTTCCTTTGCCTCGCCAGCGACGGGAGTATGACCCTTTGCAGGAACCTCTTCCTGTTCAACGAGAACAGAGCCGCACTCAGAGCAGTGCGAACCCTCAGTCTTGCCGGGCGTAGTGCAGGTTGCCTCGATTGCCGCGTCAACGACTTCCGTATGCCCCTTGGCAGGAACAACTTCCTGTTCAACGAGAACTGTGTTACAAACAGAGCAGTGCGAACCCTCGGTCTTGCCAGCCTCGGTGCAAGTAGCCTCGACTGCCGCATCGGTCACGACCGTATGCCCCGCAGCGGGGATTTCTTCCAAACCAGAAATCGTCGCGCCGCAGACGGAGCACTTCGTACCGGCTGCATGACCGGGCTTGGTGCAGGTAGCGGGCTGTTCCGCAACTTCAACAGGGGTATGCCCGGTTGCGTCGAGTGTTTCGGTCTTGGTTGCATTGCAAACTGTGCAGGTGTAGGTCTTGACACCGGCATTCTCACAGGTGGGAGCGGTCGTGGTCACGCCCTCATTCCAGCTGTGGCCCTTGGCAGAGATCACTTCCGGCGCTTTGATAACCGTTCCGCAGACAGAGCAGCTGATGCCATCCGTCAGGCCCGTTTCGGTGCAGGTCGCAGGCTTGCCAGGAATAGTTTCTTCCTTGTGGCCGGTCGCGGGAATCACTTCCTGCGCAACAAGGACTTCGTTGCAGACAGAGCAGTGCGAACCCTTGGTCTTGCCGGGCGTGGTGCAGGTTGCCGCAACAGCCTCGTCAATGACTTCCATATGACCGGTGGCGGGAATCACTTCCTGTTCAACAAAAACTTCGTTGCAAACAGAGCAATGCTTGCCTTCCGTCAGGCCAGGCTCGGTGCAGGTTGCCTTCTTGCCCGGAATGCTTTCCTCAGTGTGTCCCTTGGCAGGAATGGTGCGGCCCTCGATTTTATAGCCGCAGATCACGCAGACTGTATCACCGGTGTAGCCGTCCTCGGTACAGGTGGCATCCTTCTTGTTGATCACCTTGGTGAGAGAATGGTTGTCCTCCCACTGTGCGTAGAGGGTGGTGTTCTCCGTCAGATTAACATTCGCACCATCCGCATAGGAGTCACCAGTACCATCGGCCGCCGTATTCCAGTTCAGGAAATTGTAGCCTTCACGGGTGAAAGAGTTTGCGTTCAGTGCGGTATCCGTCTTTGCATTTACGGTCTGTGGGGGCATCGTGCCTTCGACCGGGTATTCCGCACTTCCGTTGGCTTCAAAGGTAACCGTCAGCTCCACCGGCGCTTCGCCGCCCCAAACGCCATTGACATAGTTGATAACATCGTCAGTGCTTGCGGTCGCAGTTTCAGTATAAGAGCCGTCTCTGTTATGCAGCTTGGCAGCGGTGATGGGGATGGTCACCGCCTTATTGCCATTTGCATTATACTGATAGGTTGCGGTTTCCGTACCGGGTGTGCCCTGCTGAATGTACTTGCCGGTGCCGTTGCTGGAGCAGATATCCGCACCGCCCTTGGTGGTGTAGATGGCGCCAATAGCCGTTACGCTGCCGTTTACATCAATCTTAGTGTCTTTAAGGTCTGCATTTGTGCGGTTGTACACCTTGCCCGGTGCATATGCCACGGACTTAAACTTGCAGGGGCCCCAGACAAAGTTATCGCTGTTCCACTCATCGCTGTCATAGAAATAGATGTTCTTTCCGTTTGCAACCGTCAGGCCAGCGCCCTCGGCAATATTGACCTCAACGCCCGCCAACAGAGCTGCATCCTGATTGATGGTCACATTGCCGGACTGAATATCGATGGTAATGTTGTTGGTGATAGGCAGTACGTAGCTTGCAGAGTTGACACTCATGCCTGCAAGCTTTAGCGACAACGTGTTCAATGCCGCTTTGCCGTTTACTGTGAATACAAGACGATCCGTCTTTTCATCGTAATCCTTGGTAAAGCTACCGGATTCCACTTTGAACATACCAGTGTCGCCGATGAAGTTGATTGCAGTGGTGTGGGTGCTTCTCATTGCGTAAACGCCGCTATAAACCTGTTCATTGGCGCCGGCATTCAACGTCAAGGGAACTTCGATGTTTTGCACGAAGTACTGCGAAAATGGGAACACCTTATTGCCCATGTCGGAAGATGCGCTGCCGCCGCGGAAGTCTGCAATCTGATAGAATTCGTACACCTTAGCGCCGGATTCCGCCAGAACAGAGCCGCTGCCGGAGATAAAGCCCCATGCATAGAGATTACCGCCGTTCTTGACTGTAATGGAGCTGTTATCCGCCATTTTGATGTATCCATAATCACCAACGGTACGTCCCTGCTCACTACCGCCAGCAGCATAATATCTGCCGCCCAAGCTGATCGCGCCATTGACGGTAATGGACGTGCCATCGCTCATCGTCAGCGTCCGGAACGGCTTCGAAGCTGGGGCTGTGCGAATCGCCGCAGGAGAATCCGTATACAGTGTCCCTGCCGCGTCGAAGGGGATCAACAGCGTGATTCCCGCCGGAATGGTATAGTTGCCGCTGATGGAGCCATCAGTAGCCAAGGTGATCTTGGACTGGCTGTTTGCCTTTGCATAGGAAACCGCCTCGTTCAGGTCGTCAAACACCTGACCGCCGGTCTCAAAGAGCGCCAGCTCCTTGCTGATGAACCGCGCCGTGATGGTACGGTTACTGTCAAAGTTCAGGGCGGTCTTGGCATCGGTGCTGATGCACTTTCCGCTGTCCACATCGTACCAGCCCTTGAAGCGGTAGCCCTCCGCCGGAGTCGCCACTACCTGATAAGCAGTCATGGAGCTTTGCGTGTGGCTATATTCCTCGGTAATGCGTTTTCCGTCTACTGTATAAGTACCGTTTTCAGCAGGCACGAAAGTCGCAGTTGCATTGACATCGCTTACCAGAACCACGTTGGTAAGGGTGATCTTAGTGGCGGCGCTGGTGCTGCTAGACTTGATGTAGACCTGGATGCTGGCTTCGGGCGCAAGCTCCTTAGAGAACTTGCCGCCCGCCGTGACCTCGCTCCTGTCCACCTGAATGGTTCCGTCGTTCTTCTCAATAGCGTAGTTAAAGGAAAGGGTTGCTGTTGTCGACTTCTTATTTGTAATTGTCAGTGTGGATTTATAGTCTTTACCGTTGCATCCGCCCGTGCTGGTAGCTGCGCCGATAATGCTCATACCATTGGCCGACCAAGCATCATCTGCGTCGCCCGTAAAACTCAGTCCAATGTTCTCGTCGGCTAAGCCTGTCACAGTGCCGCTGGTAGCCGCCAATACCGTTAAGGTCACATTCGGCAGCAGTGCCATGACCATGCACATGCAGAGCACAAGCGAAAGGAATCGCTTCAATGTGCTTTTCATTTCTTTATTTCCTTCTTTCTTTGATGATTTCTGGCGTTTATTTCTATGTAAATGCTGAGTCCCGCCGCAAATGCGATGGCTGCCCAGACATGAGAAAGGTGGAATAGCATCCCCGTAGAGGACGTCCGGAAGAATTCATCAATGAAGCGGAACGCTCCGTAGGATGCCATATATAGTGGGTAAATACTGCCGGGGTTCTTGGTCTTTGCTACTCTGGGTGTGAGCAGAATCAGCATCACAATGTAATAGAGAATCTCGAGTTCCCTTGTTGGAAAGTGAAAATGCGTTCCCGGTATGGCTAAGCCAGCGCAGCATCCAGAGATGATGCAGTTGATCCGGGCACACATCAGTGTAAACAGCATACACGGAGTAAACACATCACACACTTTGCAGCAAGGGCGCTTGGTAAGCTTGGCACCCAGCCAGTAGGCTGCCGGCATAAAAAACACACCGCCAAACAGACTCATGTTTCCTATGTCACCGCTTTCCAGAAAAGCAAAGACTTTCACACTGCATACGCCGATCGCAGTATGCAATACCGAAAGGATCAGTACGGCATACCATTTCATTTGGAGCTGCCGCCGCATCCTGTACAGCCAGAACACATTGAAGATAGTTCCTACTGTTAGCAGCAGATACAGTGAATTCGTTTGAAGCCATGCCATCATCTTTGCACCTTCTTCCGGTTATGAGAATTTTGTTCCAAGCAAATAGCCAAATAGAACAGTTTTAGAAGCAGCACGATCAGGCCGCAGACCGTTACGAATACAGAGTTCTGCATATAGGCCAGCCACGCGAACAAATCTCCCAAAAACATCAATACTCCAACAGAGATTCTTCCTTGGGGCGCGATTCGTTTTGCATACAGGACATATTCAACTGCCATAATAAGGTCTAATAAAAAACTGGAAATCTTTTGCCCGTCAATATTAGGAATACGGAATATTCCATACATGGCGAAAGTAAGAACAGCAATGAACAGCAGGTACTTTATACGCTTGCTCTTTTCCAGAAACCGAACATTATGAATGATGATAAAAATGTCCAATACTGCCCACAGGACATGCCCATAGAAAACGTTCGAAAGGAATAATGCGTTTACCTCCCAGGCAAAGTTCAAGCTTCCTGCAAGCAAGGGCATATACAACAGTGGGGTTTTCCTGTTTTGAATCCCGCAAAGGACAATTATCACATATGCCAATGTCCAGAAAATGATTGTTAAGTGATTAAGCAAAACATCCCCCCATTGAAAGGTTTCTCTCCATGGGGTATGGCGTTAAACGTGCCATACCCCATGGCTTATTCGGTCATCTCACCATCTTGCCGTCTGCATCGAAGGTGTAGAATGTGGCAGGCAGCAGATTGTTGGTCTTGCTGATCCAGTACCGCTGATTTGTCACGACCTTGCAGTAGCTATTCACATAGTAGTAGTCACCGTCGATCTGGATCAGGCCAGCATAGGTCTTGACGCCGTCCACATAGTAATACAGCTCGCCATCCTCGCTGACAATGCCGTTCTTTGCAGGATCGACTGGATCGGGATCCGGCGTCGGAATCGGTGCATCGGTCATTTTGCCGTCTGCACCAAAGTTGTAGAACCCAGCGGTCAGCAGATCATTGGTCTTAGACACCCAGTAACGCTGATTGGTGATGACCTTGCAGGAGCTGTTCACATAGTAGTAGTTACCATCGATCTGAATCAGACCAGCATAGGTCTTGACGCCGTCCACATAGTAATACAGTTCGCCATCCTCGTTGACAATGCCGTTCTTCACTTCGGGGTCAGGATCAGGGTTCGGATCGGGGTCGGGTGTCGGATCGGGGTCAGGCGTTGGAATCGGCGCGTCGGTTATCTTGCCGTCTGCATCGAAGTTATAGAAGGTTGCGGGCAACAGATCATTGGTCTTGCTAATCCAGTAACGGCAATTTGTTACGACCTTGCAGGAGCTGTTCACATAGTAGTAGTTACCATCGGTCTGGATAAGACCAGCATAGGTCTTGACACCATTGACATAGTAATACAGCTCGCCGTCCTCGCTGACGATACCGTTCTTCACTTCGGGATCAGGATTGGGGTCAGGATTGGGATCTGGATCGGGGTCAGGTGTCGGAATGGGTGCATCGGTCATTTTGCCGTCTGCACCAAAGTTGTAGAACCCAGCGGTCAGCAGATCATTGGTCTTAGACACCCAGTAACGCTGATTGGTGATGACCTTGCAGGAGCTGTTCACATAGTAGTAGTTACCATCGATCTGAATCAGACCAGCATAGGTCTTGACGCCGTCCACATAGTAATACAGTTCGCCATCCTCGTTGACAATGCCGTTCTTCACTTCGGGGTCAGGATCAGGGTTCGGATCGGGGTCGGGTGTCGGATCGGGGTCAGGCGTTGGAATCGGCGCGTCGGTTATCTTGCCGTCTGCGTCAAAGTTATAGAAACCGGCGGGCAGCAGATCATTGGTCTTGCTGATCCAGTACCGCTGATTTGTCACGACCTTGCACGAGCTGTTCACGTAATAGTAATCGCTGCCGATCTGAATGAGGCCCGCGTAATTCCTGACGCCGTTGACGTAGTAATACAGTTCGCCGTCCTCATTGACAATGCCTTCCTTGCTCGGGTCATAGCCTGCGATGATCATTCTGCCGTTTTCATCGAAATCATAGAACGCCTGCGCAAGTCCCGTGTCATTCGGATAGGAGACCCATTGCCGCGTGTTCTTGACCGCGGTATAATCCCCGCTGCCAAAATAGTAGTAGTATCCGTCTTCCGCCAGATACAGGCCGTTGCAGACTCTGCCTTCAATGGTATAATACGTATTCCCGTTGAGGTAGAACAGGCCGGTGTGCTGATAGACACCGCGGCAGATACCGTCTTCGCCGAAGTCATACCAATAAATGCAATCATCGTGGTTGTAGCTTTCCTTCACATAGCGGAGGCCCGTATAACGGTAGCCCAGCGGATCGAAGTAATACTTTTCGCCGTCAACCGTATACCATTTTTCCTGTACGAAGGTCGGCCCGTAATAATATCTGGTTCCCAGATCGGTCGTCAGCCATTCACCCTTCAGCAGCTTGCCTCTGTCGAATGTGTAGGTCACATTCTCAAAGAACGCCCGGCTCTGGCCGTCCAGTCCTTTGAAGGTTTCCTTGTCAAAGTAGTAATAGCTGTTCTCGCCGTCCTCATCCGTCAGGTTCCACCAACCGGACTTGGGCACGCCGTTGATGGCGTAATAGCGCGCGCCGTCCAGCTCGACCAGCCCCGTGACCTTACCCTCGCACGCGCCGGTCATCTCATTGAACCGATAGAAATACTCGCTGCTCTCGTCGTTCAGGCCGGGGACCTTGTGCACGCCCTTCAGCGCGCTGTTCCCGACGAAGTAATAGGACGTGCCGTTGACCGTTCGCCAGCCCGACCAGGCGCCGTGGTCCAGAATGAAGTGGTCCGTGAAGTCCTGATACGATTCGCAGTAGAAATGGCCGCCGCGCGGATGCGTGGTGTTTTCCGGCTCCTCATAGGGGTAAATGCCGTACTGCTCCTGGAAGGAGGCCTGGCAGGCCATGCTGTAGAGCGCATTCGCGCCCAGATAAATGTCATAGCCGACCGAACCGGAGTTCTCGATGCTCAGGCACTGCGTCTCGTCCCGCTGCGCGCCGTCCTTTGCGGTCAGCTGCACGCCGGAGAGGATGCAGATGGGGTTGGCCGTATCGGGGGCGATGGCCTGACTCTGTTTGATGAAATTGCACTTCACCGTCAGCACGTTGTTCTCGTCCATGCTTGCGGACGTCAGGCGGAAATAATCGTTGGAAAAGGTCAGGTTGGAAATATCCACGCTGACGTTCCGGTCGAACCGGATCGTGACCGTTACCTCGGTCTTCGGGCTGACGCGCTCCGCCAGCTGGAGCAGCAGATCCCATGCCGTGATGCCGGAAATGTCGCCGCCGGCCACCATGGCCAAAAGCGGCTTGAGCTTTTCGGGCACCTTGATCGTCACCATATCCAGTCCGAAGACATACGTGACGTTCATGGGCTGGCTGGGGTCGATCACGTGATAGCGGTCCGTCTCGCCGTCTCCGCCGGGGAGATATTCCGCGTTGGAGACCTCTCTTGTCCACGCAAAGGTTCTGTCGCCGCTCGTGGCGTTGTCAAAGTCGAAAATTGCCTGATTGGCGCTGTACATGGCGACCTTGATCGAGGCGCTGATGGAGTAGTCCCGCGTGACCATGGCCGTGATGGTCACATTGCGTAGGCCGGAAGCCTCGCTGCCGGTAAAGGCAAAGCCGTTATTCACAGGATCAACAGCGCCTGCCGCAGCGCTGCTCAGCTCGAAGGTGATATCGCCCGCACACACGGCGACGGGGTTTTCATTATAGGTCGCGACCAGAGGGAGCCACACCGGATCGCCATAGATGGCGTTGATGCTCGTTTTGGAGAATTTCAGGCCATTCGGCTCGACCACGGTAAGCGTCTTGCTGCCGATCACCGTGTCACCGGACAGGAGCTGAATTTCCACGCTGCCTTTCTTGACGGCGGTGAAAACACCATCTTCAGAGACGGTACCGATGGTTTCATCCGCGGACTTCCATGTGATATCGGCAGGGAGTTCCGCCGCGCTGCCGGACACACTGACACCGGAAGCGATCAAGCGGACTGCGGCGCCGCTCGTCAAGTAATCATAAGCAGAGGTGATCAGGGCATGATCAAACTCCGTAGAGACAGGGGCCGTAGAGACCACCATCAGAGAGGAACTAACGGAACGCTCATAGCCGTCCGAGGGACGGTTTACGACCGTGAGCGTATTGCTGCCTTCCTGCTTCGCTATGAAGGTAGTGGAACCGCCGCCGTCCAGATTGATGGCAGTCACGCAGCCCGCGTCCAGCATGATCTGTGCCAGTTCTTCGGCGCTGCCGCCTGCGGAGAACGGCTCCTGACGGCCGTCGAGCACCATCAGGACAACCTTGCCCTCCGCCGTGATGCCGACGCAGGTGCGGGAATGGCGGCTGTTATAATAGTCGGCAGAGCTATCTACGACAGACTTGCCGTCTTTGACAAGATACACGCTGCCGCCGACGGCCTCCTGGATCTGATCCTTATAGGAGTCGTATTCACCGGAGCTGCCGATCATGGCCGTGCCATCCTTCAGGATCGCAAAGAAGCTCGCCGATGCGCCGCGGTGGTATTCGACACCCTCCATGACCAGCGCGCCGTTGGGAGCGCCGTTCGTCATGTTATAGAAGTCCGCGTTGACGCCGACCACAGCATTGTAGTGCTCCACATAGTTCGCTGTGTCGGACGGATCGGAATGCCGCGCCTGCGCAGCGGCCATCTGGTCGGATACGCGGGACATTGCCCAGCCCTGCGAGGGGTCGTTCGCATGGTAGTTTGCAAAGATCTGGACATCGCTGCGGGAAATGTCGGCGGTCGCGATATAATAAACGATCTGCTTGTCGTCTGCGGTCAGCGCGTAGTTGACCGTCTGCGTCACGCCGGGTGCGACCGTCGTCGTATCCGAGGAGAAGACCGTGTAATAGGCGTTCTCCGGCTCCGGATCGGGTTCAGGGTCCGGATCGGGATCAGGGTCGACCGGGTCGGTGCCGTCAGGATTGCCCGCAAGATCGAAGAGATAATCCGCGAACGCATAGCAGCACGCTTTGCGCAGCGTCTCATAGTTGGAAAGGTCAGTCAGGGAATAGGAGCTTTCCAGCGCACCAATCAGCGCATTTCCGGTATAGATGCTCAGGACCCTGCTCCGGATGCCATCCTTCGTGACCACGCCGCCGAGACGGTTGGTCAGGAAATAGGAGGCGCGGCCCACATCGTTAAGTCCGGCAGTGAAGTAGTTATCAACAATCGTGCTCAGGGCCATGCCGCTGTGGTTCATCTCCGTGGTGAGGTAGAACGCGTCCATGTCGCCGTAGAGATCCGTATCGGTGAAGGAATGGTCCACGTGGTTGAGCGTGCCATAATCCACACCGAGATATCTTGCGCGGAGGTTGTCGGCGAGAATGTCCACGTCAGTCTCCGCGGTATCCACCTTGTCAGCGATATCCACGTTTTCCGCGCAGTACATCAGATCCGTGATATCACCGGCCCAGCTGCCCATATCGGCGCGGGCCAGCACAACGGCATCCGTCATGCCCTGCACCTTCGCATAGTTCGCCACGTCCATCGCGCCGAACACATGACCGAGGTCGGCAGGATCGCCGTTGGGCAGCGTAAAGTTTTGAATGCGCTTCAGCGCGGAGGCCGAAGTGCCGTTTGCGGCGTCCTGCTCGGAAACGTAGGCGGTGAAGGCAGTATTCTCCTTGCCGCAGACCATTTCCCAAGTGCCGGAGGTGTACCGCTCCACGCCTGTACGGATATAGTTGATGATCAGCGCATTGGCGTTCTCACCGTTTTCTGCCGCATAGGCGTTGGCATACCCTTCCAGAACTTTGAAGCAGGAAAGGAAGCTCGCATAGTCCGAAACCTCGGGAAGTACGGGCTCGTCCGCTGTGTCGTCCGACTCCGGCTCAGCTTCCGGTTCAGGCTCGTCCAGCGTGAACGAAGGCTCTTCGGGTTCAGTGTCTGCGGGATCTTCGTAGTTTGTGTTGGCATCGTCGAACCCTGCCTCGTCCGCCGCAAACACACGGACTGGCAGCAGCGTGGTCAGCAGCATGACTGCGACCAGGCATATCGACAAATACCGTTTCAGCATTCCTCGCGCCATTTCAGTCTCTCCTTATGCTTTATTTTAAATGCTCGATCAGATAATTTAAGTCCTCCTGCATGGCGTAGAAGCGGGTCTGCTCCGCTTCCTCCAGTCCGGAGTCCTCCGGCAGAGTGTCAACATACAGATAAACATTCCGCTGCGTCCCCACGCTGTCCGTCAGACTGCCGACAACGTCGCTGCCGTCGCCGCCGATCAGGATCCGGAACAGCTCGTAGGATTCCTCGCCGCTTTTTGTCTCAAATGTGACCGTGACCGTGCTGCCGTTCTGCTCCTGCCAGATGGTGACATACTCCTGCCAGCGGTCCGGATAGTGCAGATCGCCGGAATCCGTATGGACGACAAGATCCTCCGGAATCACAACCGCTGCATCCACCGCATCCGCCGCCTGCTCCTCCGTACCTTTCTCCCGGCTGCAGCCGGCCAAGAGTGCGCAAATGGATATCACGCACAGGAGTATCGGCAGCCATCGCCGGTATGACGGCTCGGTGCGCGTATTGCATATTCGGCTCGTACGGTGTTTGCTCGTGTTTTTACTGTTCTGCATGATGTATCCTCCGTGTTCATATAGTTGAGAAATTACGGATCGCTTCCGCGAGAATCTCTTTCATACGCGTTTCATTGCATTCAGCGCTGTGAAACTGTTCGGCCAGCGATCTGGCAGACTGGGTATAGGCTCTGTATTCTTCGGGTGCTGCACATAAGCGCTGCACTGTGCCGGGAAGCTCGCCTGCTTCTCTGAGAATGCAGGCAGAATGGTGCTGCTTTAAATAGTCGATCGACGCGATTTCATCCGGGCCGTATGCAAGAATGCAGGCGCCGCTTCGCAGACTCTCTGCGATTTTTGTGGAAAGGGAATATTTTGTCCGGCAGATCGAGCTTCGGTCAAAGGCTTCGGTAAAGATGATAAATTTGCTTGCACCCAGAACCCGCTCAACCTCCTGCGCGGGAATACGCCCGCAATATGTCAGACCGTTTTCTTCCTTGAGCTGCTGAAGAATGGCGGGGTTCCGCTCGCCGGAATATACATGGATCGTTTCAAATCCGGCGATTGCCGCCTCCTTGAGCGCACGTCCGAGCGAAACAAGCGGCGTAATACGGTTGATCCCCAGATTCCCGGCATAAACGATGCCGGAGCGGGATTCTTCGGGCAGGGCATAAGGATTGGGTTTGCCGGAGATCCGGACCGTTTCGGCCGGGGTCTGGAACAATCGGGCGTAATCGCGCTGCATCATATCGCTGATCGTAACGACCGTTCCCGACCGGCGGACGATTTTTTCGGCCAGCTTTACCAGCCGCCTGCACTGCATGCGGCGCAGGAGCGGCCCGTGCCGCAGCGGTTCTATATAAAAATCGTCTGCGCACCACATCACGATTGGGATATGCAGCAGCGCCGAGAGGCGGAGCGCAATGCGATATGGAAACGCATAGTCTCCGGCTGCAAAGAAGATCACATCGGGTGAAAAAGATTGCACCCATTCCAAAAGCGCCGGAGTATTCCATTTGCCGAGCCTCCACATCAAATCGCGCAGGAAATAGATCAAAGGCGTGCGCCGCCGGGAGAATTGATAGATTTTTGCCAAACTGCCTGTGTCGGTTCTGCTCTGCGAGGCCGACTCGTCGATATCTGCCGCCTCGAACACGCGATATTCTGCCCTGCGTGTAAACAGTGCGTGCAGAACATTGCTGTCCGTGATCCGGAAATAGCGCAGACAGCAGCTCCGTGTTGGGATTTCCTGATGAAAGTACAGCTGTGCGAGGTTGTCCGGAGAGATTCCCGCCAGCATGTGCATCATGGTCTTGCCCATGTTCCCGGAAGCGCTGAAAACGTTATGGCTGACAACAAGCACGCGCGGCTCAGAAAATTGCATATAGTCTCCTTATCGGATGCTTTTCGTAAGGACATCGAACTGCGTCGCGTCGAGCTCCGGTAAATGCGCGGTATAGGAATGCTCCAGATCAAGGATCGCAGCATGCTCCTTGCATTTTCTCTCTTCCGGGCTTGGCAGCACGCGGTAATCGCCATACAGCCTTGTCAGCAGCTCGTCATAATGGGCAGAGATCGGAAACACGCCGTCTTCAAACCGGATCTCGACCGATTGCTCGATCCAAGTCCGGGGGAAGATGTTCTTTTCATACTTGCTTCCTGCTCCGAAAAACGTATGGACAAACTGCGACTGTGTATCTTTCCTGCGTATGCAGAATGCGGCGGGCCTTTTCAGCGGAAGCAAGCGGCATCCCTGCATGAACAGCTTCCTGACCGTGCTGCTTGTCTCGTACCCACGGGCATACAGGCCCTTTGCAATCACAATTTTGGATGCGATGAACTGTGCTCTGCGTATCAGAGCACAGTCAGAAAGGTTGTCGCACGGAAAAATGTCCACATATACGCCTTGATGGGTACTGCGGTCCTTCGGGTGGAACTTCTCTATGCAGGTCGTGTTGTTCCGCCGCAGCTTGGAGTATGGCATCGGCCAATGCGCACTGTGTTCCTGTTGAACAAAATACAGCGCCTCGTCAAAATCGCCGGCTGCTTCCTGAAAAAAACGCGTATACTCTCTGCGCGGCATGATAATATCTGCATCGTCATCCCATGGGATAAAGCCATGGTGCCTGACCGCACCCAATGCAGTGCCCGCAAAGAGCTGATAGGAGATCCGGTGCTTTCTGCAAACCGTATCAATGTCCTTCAGCATTTCGAGCAGAAGCGACTGATGGGCGGTCATCCCTGCACGCTGTTTCGGTATTCTCATATGTACGGCCTCCTTTGCGCAGGAATGTTTCGTACATAAATTTACGCAGCCAATTGGGTGCCAGTGCCGAGCAGCTTCGGATAATACAACTCTCGGCATATTGCCAAGCATTTATGAATCCTTGCTTCCACATAAAGCGGAACAACTCTATCTGTGTTTTCGCGTAGGGCAAGCCTGATCTGCGTTTATACATATTTGCGCCTGTTCTTACATGAACCAGCGGCGATTGAATGTTGTAGCCCTCGTAACCGGCCATCAGCATCCGGATCCACAGATAATAGTCCTCAAGTAGGTAGAAGCGCTGATATGAGCCCACTGCCTCGACAGCCGATTTCTTATACATCACACTTACATGATTAAATGGGCTTCGTCTTTTCGCAAACTCTATAATGGCGTCATTTCGTTCCGGCAGCACCCTTGTGCAGGTTGTGGTTTCCGGAGATTCGGAAAATTCCGCGATCGTGCCGGAACAGATGCTCACGTTCGGATACCGGCTGAAAACGGCAAGCTGCCGCTCACATCGATCCGGGCAGGAGATATCGTCGCTGTCCATACGCGCAACAAGCTCGTTCCTGCAATGCCGGAGCCCTTCGCTCAGCGCATTGCCCAAGCCCATGTTTTTTTCAAGCCGGACGACCGTTAAGACCGTTCCCATCTGACGCTGCTTTTCGGCGATCACGCCGTCCAGCTCCGGGGTCAGTGGTCCATCACATACCAAAACGAAATCACTGGTCGGCAGGGTTTGAGTCTGCATGCTTTCAATTGCAAGTCTCAGCCATGTTGGATTTTCCTTGCTATAGACTGACATAAGGACGGAATATGCTCCATATTGCTCTGCGCTCATAAAGCACCTCTTCCTGCTCCAACTATTTGCCGAGAAGTTTCACGCATTTTTCCCACGCCCGATATCCATCCCCAAGCATATGGATATCACTTCCCAGATATTTGACGCTTCCGTTTTTGATCCATGTCAGATAGCGTTTGCGATGCAATGGCCTTGTCAGGCATTCCGAATTGAGCTGGAGCGCTACATTGTCCCGGATCAGCTGCTCGATCGCTTCGGGCGGGTAGCGTTCCGCGTGCGCAAGGACGATCTTGATATCGCGTCTTTCGCAAAGCGCATACAGCGTGTCCCAAATCGCCTCCGGCCACTGATAAAACGGCATTTCGAGGAGCAACTCGTTCGTTTCGCTGCGGCATAAATGCGGTAACCCGTCCAGCCGCTCCATCCCGTCACAGATCAGCACCTCCGCCCCAAGCTGGAGCTGCGGCGCGTCTGCCGTCAGATTTTCGCGCAGGAGCCGGGCAGAGGCCTCCCGCCGCTGTAAAAAGGACGGAATGGATTCCTTGTGCGGGTAGAAATGCGGCGTTGCGCAGACTGTCCGGACTCTGGCCGCAGCCGCCATCGCAAGCTGCTTCCGAGACGTTTCCACGCTGTCGCTCCCATGGTCGCAGCCCGGAAGCACATGCGCGTGATAGTCCAGCGTGAGATCGATCTTGCTATTTGTGCGTTTCATAAGCGTCCGAGTAGCCATACTTGTATCCATATTTGTCCCCATATTTATATTTATAAGAGTATTTCACGGATTTCATATTCAGGTCATTCAGCACGACACCGCACAGATTGCCGCCCACCTGATGCACCGCGTCGATCGCAGCCATCAACTCGTCCGCCGATGTATAGCCAGACTTGGCCACAAGCACGACACCGTCCACATAGGCCGCAGCGATCTGCGCATCCGCGACCGTGTTGATCGGCGGCGTATCAATGATGACGTAATCGTAAACTCTGGCGCATTCGCGCACAAAGACCTTCATCCGGTCGGATGCCAGCAGCTCGGACGGGTTTGGCGGAATGGTTCCCGTGCAGACGATCCAGAGCGGCAGATCCTGCACCTTTACGATTTCCAGCTTCCAGATCTTCGCCAGAAAATCGCAAAGCCCCACGGTGAGCTCCACTTTCCAGAGCCTGCGCTGTGTCGGCTTGCGCATATCGGCGTCGATCAGCAAAACTTTTTTCCCAAGCATCGCATAGCTGATCGCAACGTTGGCCGCCGTCAGACTCTTTCCCTCCGAGGGCTTGGAGCTTGTGATGGCGAAGGTCTTGCAGGTGCGCTCCTTGTCCGCAGTCATGCAGAACATCAAACTGGTGCGGAGCTTGACATAGGCTTCCTTGATCGCAAACGGCGATTCGTTGTTCAGCAAGCGCCTGCGATTGACGGCGGCGGTCCCACTTGCTGCTTTACTGCTTGTTTTCTTCTGCCGCATTGCGTGCCGTACCTCCTTCCGTCAGCTCCCAATAGGTGTAGTTTTTATCCGTAACGTTGATGTCCGGGATCTGTCCCAGTACGGTGATACCTGCCAGCTTCTCGATATCCTCCGGCAGGTAGATTGTTGTGTCGGACAGCGTCCGCAGTACGAGGATCAGCGAGGCAAGGATTGCGCCCACAATAAATCCGAGTGCGCAGTCAAAGACCGTCCGCGGAGACGATTTTTCCATCGCCACCTCCGGATGATCCACGACCTCAACGCCGCCCGCCTTGGTGATACGGACGATCTCCGTCGGCGCGACCTTTCCGAAGGAGTCCGCGATCCGGCAGGCGAACTGCGCGTCCGTCGAGGTAACGACGACCTCGAGCAGCTGCGTGTTGGAAACGACGGAGACCTCGATCATCCGGCTGAGTTCTTTTCTGGACAGCCTTCCGGCTGCATTCAGATCCTCCAGGACCGCGTCGAGGACGGAATTGCTCTCCAGAATTTTGGAATAAGTCGTTGCAAGGCTTTCTGCGGCCTGCAGGTCGCTGTTGTTGATCGTGCCCGCCTGCTGTGTATTGTTTGCGCTGTTGTATACATAGAAGCTGACCTTCGACTCGTAGGTCGGCGTAACGAGCAGCGTCAGCACCGCGTAAACGCCTGCTGCCGCGACGATCCCCGCCAAAAGCAGCCAGTAGAATTTTTTCAGCAGGAGCTGCACGATATTCCATAACGACAACTCCGTACCGTCCGCAGGGGCATATGGATTCTTGTTTTTATTCATGAACGGGAATTTCCTCCGAATCTCTCTTTTTACCGGGCGCCGCTGCCATCAAGTACGACATATATGGTCTTGATGATGCACTTCGGATCCATCCAAATGGAGCGTTTTCGATATACTCCATATCGTAAACGATCTTTTCCTCCGGCTTCAGGGAGTAGCCGCCGTTGACCTGCGCGTAGCCGGTCAGGCCGGGGACAACCATCAGGCGGTTGGAAAAGCCGGGAATGTAGGTCTCAAATTTTCTGTAGAAATACGCACGCTCCGGACGCGGACCGACGAAGCTCATGTCGCCGCGCAGGATATTATAGAGCTGGGGAAGCTCGTCCAGCCGGGTGCGCCGGAGGAACTGCCCAACGTGTGTACACCGGGAGTCTTGTTCGTTCGCCCACTGCGGGCCGTTTTCTTCGGCGTTCAGCCGCATTGAGCGGAATTTATAGATCCAAAACGGCTTTCCGTTGAGTCCGAGCCGTTCCTGCCGGAAGATCGGCGCGCCCGGCGAGTCCAATGCGACGACCAACGCAATTACAAGCATCGGAGCAGACAGTATCACCAGCGCAAAAAACGAGCACACAATATCAAAGCACCGCTTTGTTATCCGATACAGCCGCTTCCGCTGCAAAATGGGCGCTGCAATATGAATGCTCCCATCGACAGAGGCGTCCTTTGCCAGCCAGCTTGTCGCCGTTGTCGCCATAACGCTCACATCCCTCCGTGTTTTTCTCTGCGGCTGCATGGCAGAATCGCGGTACCTGCATGCCGACGGCAGCTTCCTGCACAGACGGGGCAGCCGCTGCGCTGCGCACCTGTGCGTGCACCGATGCGTGCACTCCAGATGTGGCCGCAGCTGCACTGCCACCAGACCTTTTTGCGGCTGCCGGCTGTGACCATTCCTGGGGTCAGAGCGCCGTTGCGCGTCGGGTGCCATTCGGCGGCGATTTTCGGCTCGGCTGTTGCAAGATCGTTGAAGCCTGCCAGCACTTTTTTGTTCGTGCAGTATGGGCAGCCGCTGCCGTTTGCACGGGAGGCAATGACGGCCTGAAAGCTGTGGCCCTTTTCGCAGCGCCACCACGCCTTGCGGTTGCTTGCGGGTGTGACCTGCTCCGGGGTCAGAGTGCCGTTGCGCGCTGCGTCCCACTGCGCGGCCAGCGCGGGCTTTTGCGAAGCGAGGTCATTGAAGCCCGGCAGGACCTGCTTCCCGGCGCAGACCGGGCAGCTGCTCAGGCTGCGTGTGCGCATCGAGATTGCTGCGCGCCAGTGGTGGCCGCGTTCGCATATCCACCAGACTTTTTTCTCCGTCCCCGGCAGCACGTCCTGCGGGCGCTGATTCCCGTTTCGCGCAGCGTCCCACTGCTTTGCAAGCTCCGGACAGACCGACGCGAGGTCGTTTTCGCCGGGCAGGAGCTGTCTTCCGGCACAGACCGGGCAGCCGCAGCCCGCCGTGCGGGACCGGATGAGCGCCCGCCAGCTGTGCCCCTTTTCGCACCGCCACCAGACGGATCTCCCGCTTCCGGCGCTGATATCCGCCGGGACGAGCGGCGCGTTTTTCGCGTAGTCCCACTGCCGCGCCAGCTCCGGGTGGACCGACGCCAGATCGTTGAAGCCGGGCTGCACCCTTCGCCCCGTGCAGTAGGGACAGCGCGCGCCGCCGGTTCTTGTGTAGAGCACCGCCCGCCAGGTGTGGCCGTTTGCGCAGCGCCACCAGGCGGCCCGTTTGCTGCCGTATGTAATAGTCTGCGGCGTGAGCGGCAGATTGCGTCCGTCGTCCCACTCGTCCAGCAGATACTGCTTCTGGTTCAGCCTGCAATACTCGTACAGGCTCCGTCGTGCCTCTGCGCCCATCTCGCGCGCCTCCCTTCCTGTCTGTCTGTGTGCAGCTGCTCTCGGCAAATTCGTATGCAGTTTCCCACTTGTTTGTGGCCGATGCCTCCCCTTGCTCCAAGGAGAGCTTGGGCGCTCCCGCGCCAGTGCTGCACAAAAGAAACGTTTTTAATGTTATGGCCGGGGTGATGTGCCGGCGTATGTGTGCGGGCGTCTGCGGCAGTTTCCGGCGCAGACGGGGCAGCCGCTGTGCTGTGCGCCTGTGCGGGTGTCGACGCGCGCTCTCCAGACGTGCCCCTGCGGGCACTGCCACCATACATACCGGCTGCTGCCTGCCATGATCATTTCCGGCCTCAGCTCCCCGTTGAGCGTGGGGTGCCACTCGGCGGCGACGTCCGGCGCGACGGCCGCAAGGTCGTTGAAGCCTGCAAGCACCCTGCGGCCCGCACAGTAGGGGCAGCCCTGTTCGCGCGTTGTGCGGAACGCGATGCGCATGGGAAACGAGTGGCCCTTATCGCAGCGCCACCATGCCATCGCGGAGCTTCCGGAGGAAACGTCGTCCGGCGTTTTGCCGCCGTTTTTCTCCGTGTCCCACTGCCGCAGCAGCTCATCCCGCCCGTTTTCCGCACAGAACTCCCGCAGACTCTTTCCCATGCCTCCACCTCCGTAGCTGACGGAATCCATATTCCGTCAGCTGTCGGCCCTCAATGCGTAAAAAAGAAGCGCACACTTTCTCAGGCCTAGCCCCAAAAACTGGGCAGGCCTGAAAAAATGTGCGCAAAAACGCAGCCTCAAAAGCGAAGGCCGTTGAGGCTTGGATTTTTTGCACCCTAAAACGGTTTTCTATTGATTTCCTTCTGGCTCTGTGCTATATTTTCAGTAGTAAACAGTACGGGAAGCTATGTACAATGCAGGAATTGCTGACGGAATATGGATTCCGTTCTAGCTGACCAGCCCAAGCCGTTCGAGCTGCCGCTGGTGCTCCGCGCCGCTCTCGACAAGATAAATGCGCGTCGTCTCGATGGAGCTGTGGCCGAGCAGATCCGCAAGTTTTACAATATCGCGGTACGCACGGTAATATGCCGCTGCGAACAGGTGCCGCAGATTGTGCGGGAACACCTTCGACGGTGCAACGCCCGCTCTTTGACACAGCCGCTTCATTGCGGCCCAGATCTGCCGCCGGTCCATGCCTTTTCCGTCCGTGGTGAGAAAGATCTCACCGCGGGCGATTTTCTGCTTCTTGGCGTATTTCAGCAGCTTGCGGCAGAGCTTTGCGGGCAGCAGAACTGTCCGGATCTTGCCCTTGAGCGCGACCTCGGCACGGCCGCACTGCGCGGCCTCAACGGTGAGACATTTCACCTCGCTGACGCGGATGCCGGTCGCGCAGATGCTCTCCATCAGGAGCGCAAGGCGCGTGTCGCCTGCGCTCTGCGCGGCGGTGAGCAGGCGGTCATACTCCGCCCGCGTCAGCTCGCGCTCCGCAGCGCGGAAGATGCGGCGCTGAACCTTCAGAAATTTTGCGCGGCAGTCCTCCCAGCCAAGGAAGCGGAACAGGCCGTTCAGCGCGGCCAGCGCGGTGTTGACGGTCGACGGAGCCCGTCGCTGCGCGGCCAGCTGCGCTTTCCATTCCGTCACGGCCTCCTTTGTGACCTCCGCGCCGCCCAGCCACCCGGCGAAGGCGCGAACGCTGCGCAGATATTTCTCCCGCGTAGCGTCCGACCGCTCCTCCCGCCGCAGCCAGCGGTCATACTCTGTGAGCATGGATGCTGTTAACGTTCGTCCATTCATGGCAATCCCTCCTGTACGTTCACCTTAATAGTTTTTCGCCTCAGGGGGCCATTATACCGCGCTTACAAAGCAATCGCGGAGTCCGGATGTCCAAAACCGCAGAACTTGCCGATCGGCAATTGCAAAATCCTCAGAAATGCGTTCTTCAATCGGTTCCTGCTTTCGAGTCTGAACGGTAAAGTAGCTTTGTGCAATGCAATTTCTTCTTTTTTTCGGATCGCTATTCTGGGCAATCAAATAACAGGCATAACGAGTAAACATATAATCCTTGACCGATCGCTGTGCACCCTTGCCGGCGGTTATCGTTTTTGCGACCTCACGAAAATGATCCGATGCTTCTATTCCACTAGTTTCGCAGGATTCAATATATCTTAAAATCGCCAACGCACTATATGCCTCGATGGATGCGCCTCTGTGTGATCTTATCGCAGCAGGAAATGATGCCCGTATAGATGATTTTACAGAACAGGCACTTGCAGCAGAGTTGATGCAGATAATTCAGAAATATTTTGATAACCGATAACACCTTTCGCGCGTTTTCTGTCAAAACAGCGCTAAGCTTTCACGGAATCCCTTTGCAGAAAACATTTTATGCGGTATCATCGATTTGGAAGTGATTTGTTTTACTGGAAGGGAGGAATTATGCAGAATATCAATAGCGAACTTTACAGGACAAATATTTTTTACCGCGACCTCGTTGATAAAATGTTAGCCAATGAAAAAGATCAGAAAATACGGCAATTGGAATTGGAACAGCAACTCAGGCAGCGGCAAGCTGAATGCGAGCGGCTGCAAGCAGAGTTAGATTTCCGGAAAAGCAGGGTGTTTGGCTATGCAAATCAGATTCCGTATCAAAGCATGACGCCGATCAGCCAGACGCAATACAAGAGCACTTTTTCGGATATACAAAACAACTTTGTTCGCTATTGGTCTGCACCCATCCAGAAGCCGCCATCGAAACCGCAGTTGACTGCCGAACAACAGGAGCAAATTCGCCGCGTATTTCATTCGGCAATAAGTGCCGTTGCTCATTTCAGCAAACCGAGCGCTCCGATTGCCTCGCTCGTTTTCGATGGGCTTGGCATCATGACAGCAGGCAATCTGCTGGATGCCGCAAAAACTGCCGCATCGATTGCGGATACCATCGACCAGTTAACCACCACAGATTTGAAGAACTATCAGAACAACAAAAAAGGTGAAGCTCCGAACCCGCCGGCAGCACCGTGAAAAGAACAGCCCAGAAGCACATACCGTGTATCTCTGGGCTGTTTCATCCATTTTTTATTTGCTTTTCAGATATACCGCAATGCGGTCAACGAAATATGCTGCATTCTCGATCTGCGCAGCCGTATCTGCCTTGGAGATCACGAAGAAATCGTCGTAGTCACTGTCTGTCCGCACGTCGAACAGGACAGAGATAATCTCCGACATTCGCGTTTCAAAGATTCCCGTTTTGATATACCGACGACGAAACTCAGAAATAACGCCGCTGTGGCGCTTCATGTCGATTTCGTCAAAGGCCAGCACCGCGCGCATCGCGTGGAAGACCGCGTAATAGGAACGATTCGCTGCACTCTTATAATTCCCTGTTTCAAGTAAGTTTCTTGCCGCGGAAAGGCATTCAACTGCGTGTTCCAGCCGCGCCTGCGACAGAGCCTTTCGTTCATGCTCCTGCATAACGGATACCCTCCCGAACGACATTCCGGTAATACGGCAGCGCCGTCTGATAGCGTCTGAACTGCTCCAGCGGCTTGACGGTCACGGAAACGGTGATAT
>ERZ1673699.493-NODE-493-length-43044-cov-5.946498_pt1 | contig 43044 bp, 26 predicted proteins | sample MGYA00580229_ERZ1673699 | MGnify/ENA primary metagenome ERZ1673699 (study PRJEB41218, sample SAMN15661785) | gut metagenome | host: Homo sapiens | place: Canada: London | collected 2015-08-20/2019-03-30 | study: EMG produced TPA metagenomics assembly of... | reverse complement strand
GAACGAACTATGAAACAGAATTTTATAAAGATACTTTCCATCGGACTGCTGTCCTGCACGGTTTGGTCGTGCAGCTTCCTCGACGTTTCCGATGAGCTGACCGGCGGCATCTCCGACATCTCGCAGGTGTTCAGCAATGTCGAACGCACCAAAAGATGGTACTCGCAGGTCTTCAACAACCGTCCCGACTATTCGGCCGTCTGGGTGACGGACAGCCCCATGGGCAACCCCTGGTGCGCCTACTCCGACGAGATCTACACGCGGCTGGCCAACAATGCGGGCAAGTACACCGAGTGGAACGCCTCCAACAACAACTCGCAGCGCTGGACCACGCTTTACGAGAGCATCCGCCAGGCCAATATCTTCCTGGAGCAGGCCCACCCGATCATCGACGAGGGCGGTCCCGACGCCGCCCGTCTGACCGAGGCGGAGGTCAAACTCTACAAGGCCAACGTCCGCTTCATGCGCGCGGCCTACCACTACTACCTGATGGAGTTGTACGGTCCCGTGCCCATCGTCGACCGTTCGATGAAGCTGGGCGACGACCTCGACCTTCCGCGCAACTCGCTCGACGAAGTGGTCGAGTTCATCGACCGGGAGCTGAAAGAGTGCATGGAGGAGATGGCCCAGGAGCCTTACCACGACAGCAAGGATGTAGACTACCGCGCCGTGCCCACCAAAGGCGCCGCGCTGGCCCTGCGCGCCAAGCTGTGGGTCTATGCCGCCAGCCCGCTCTTCAACGGCGGATGGCCCGAGGGCGTGGCGCTGACCAACAAGGACGGCAAGCGGCTCTTCCCCGACCGGGACGATTCGAAACTGCAGACGGCCGTGGACCGTCTCCGCGATTTCCTCGACTATGCCGAGTCGGGCAGCCGCTACGAACTGCTCAACACGGGCAATCCGGACGACGACATCTACCGGGTCTTCCAGGAGTACAACAAAGAGATCATCTGGGCCACCTCGACCAGCTCGTGGGGCAAACTGGGCGAACAGAAGTTCGACACCTTCGCCACCCCGCGTTCGCAGCCCCAGGGCCAGGCCGGATTCCACCTCCTGCAGGAGTTGGTCGACGACTTTTACATGAGGGACGGCATGCCGGTCAAAGCGACTTCATTCCTGCCCAAGTCGGAACTCTACCCGGCCAACGAAGCCGAGATGGGAACGTACAACGGCGTTCAGGTCTCGAAAATGTACATCGACCGCGAGCCCCGTTTCTACAACACCGTCTCCTTCTCGGGCATGAAATGGCACATGAGCAACCAGGAGATCCAATTCTACAAAGGCGGTACGGACGACAACGGGGAGGCTGACGGAGCCCCGCTCACAGGTTATCTGCTCTACAAGCGCATGAACCGCACCGTTTACGGGAACAGCATTACGGGCGCCGTGAGCTCGAAGTACCGTCCGGTGATTATCTTCCGCCTGGCGGAGTTCTACCTGCTCTACGCCGAGATGCTCAACGAAGTGGAGCCGGGCAACGCAGACGTGCTGAAATATGTCAACCTCGTGCGCCGGCGCGCCGGACTGGACGACCTCGAGGCGCTGAACCCCGCCATCGAGGGCAACCAGACGCTGCAGCGCGAGGCGATCCGCCGCGAGAGCCGTATCGAGCTGGCCACCGAGGGACAGCGCTACTTCGACGTGCGCCGCTGGATGATCGCCGACAAGGCGCCCGGCGAGGGCGGTCAGGGAGGCGATTTCCACGGCATGAACGTCGACCAGCCGCAGCCCGTGTACTACACCCGCACGAAGCTGCAGACCCGCTCCTTCAAAAACAAAAACTACCTCTACCCCATTCCGCTGGACGAGATCAAACGCAGCGACGTGCTCGTGCAGAACCCCGGCTGGTAGACCGTATAAACCGATAAACTTACGATGATGAAAAAAATCAGCATATTCCTGTTCGCAGCGGCGGCATTGTTGGGCGTCGGCTGTGACGACAGTTCCGACACGGACAAGGTGATTCCCGTCTCGGCGATCGCCCTCGATTCGTCGCTGGGCGAGGGCATCACGATGGTGGCCGGACAGACGACCGACATCGCCGGCAAAGTGACGGTACGCCCCGAGAATGCCACGGACAAGACCGAAACCTACGAGTCGTCGGACCCGGAGACCGTCTCGGTCGACGACGCCGGCGTCGTGAAGGCCGTGAAGCCGGGACTGGCGATGATCACGATCAGCGTGGGCGGCAAACACGCGCACTTCGAAGTGAAAGTCGAGGCCCAAAGGATTTCCGTCGAGTCGGTTACGCTGCCCGCCGAACTGGCCGACGGCGTAACGCTGAAACTCGGCGCCACGCTCGACATCGCCGGCAAGGCGACGATCACCCCCTCCAACGCCACGGACAAGACCGAAAGTTACAATTCGTCGAACCCGATGATCGCACCGGTCAGCGACGAAGGCCTCGTATCGGCGGTCGCCATCGGCGATGCGACGATCTCGATCTCCGTCGACGGCAAGTCGGCCCGTTTCACCGTCACGGTCGAAAAGATCGCCGTGGAGTCGGTTACGCTGCCCGCCGAACTGAGCAACGGCGTCACGCTGAAGAAAGGTGAAACGCTCGACATCGCCGGCAAGGCGACCGTCAAACCCGAGAACGCCACGAACCGCACCGAAAGCTACGATTCGTCGGTCCCGACGATCGCGTCGGTCAGCGCCGAAGGCCTCGTAACGGCGCTCGAAGTCGGCACGACGACGATTTCCGTCACGATCGACGGAGTTTCGGCATCGTTCGACCTGACCGTCGCCGAAGACGTTCCGGTAGCGCTCGAAAAGATCGGGATCAAAAACGGAGCCACCGCCATTCAGGGCTCGGCATCGGTCGTTCTCGGGGAGAACACGACGTTCGACCTTTACTCGCAACTCCAGCTCACGCCCGCGAACCAGACCGAAGGGGTGAAATACGTCGCCTACGGTCCGGAAGAGACCGCCACGATCGACGAAAACGGCATCGTCACCTGCAAAGGCGTCGGCACGGTCACGTTCGTCATCCTCGCCAAGAGCAACGACGCGAACGACTTCAAAAACGCGGGAGACAAGAAGGCCTATTTCGCCGTCAACATCACCGATCCCGGGGACCTCGACCGCACGGGCTGGGAAATTTCCGAAAATTCGGGCACGATCAGCGGCACCGCAGGCAGCAAAACGGCCGCATTCGACAACGTTTTCGATCCTGCCGTTTTCAAAGATGTGAAAGGTTCGAATTTCGGGCTGAGCAAACCTACCACCGACGACGGCGAAGTCTGGTTCGTCGTGGACATGCTCGCAGAGAAATCGGTGAACTATTTCCGCCTGATGCACCAGTCCTGCCGCAATACCGACCGGAACTGCCGCTGGAAGAAGTTCTCAGCGATTCTGGGCAGCAACGACGGCGAAAACTTCACGCAGATCGCTGCCGATGTCGAGGTTCCGAACCTGGACTACGAACCGGGCATCGACCCCAACGACGGAGGGTCGCGCAATATCGACAAATTCCACACCTGCTCGAATATCAAACTCCCGGGTACGGTGAAGTACCGCTACCTGAAATTCGTCGGGAAAAAAGACTGCTTCGCGGTAAGCGCCAAGACCTGTCAGTTCTCGGAGCTTTACCTCGGTCTCGACGAATAGACTTTCCGGCTCCGGCGGCCGATGAAGCCGCCGGGGTCCGGAATCTTTAACCGAAAAAAACGACTTTCAAATTATGAAAAAGATAAGTATATGTCTGTTTGCCGCGGCGGCGCTGCTGTTCGCGGGCTGCGAAGACGGCGTGCCCGAACCGGGAACGATGGACGTCCCCGCAGAAAGCGTCGTGCTCGACGAGGAGTTGAGCGACGGCCTGGTCATGGAGGTCGGCGAAACGAAGGACGTGTCGCTGAAAGTGACGGTGCTGCCCGTAAACGCCACCGACCTGGCGGAGCTCTTCTATTCCTCGAACATCGAAGTGGCGACGGTCAGCCCCAAAGGCATCATAACGGCCCACAAAGCCGGCATCACCATGATCTCGATCTATGTGGGCGGCATCGAAACCTACTTCGCGGTGACGGTCGTCGACCAGATTCCGGTCGACATCGAGTCGATCTCCTTCTCCAGTCCGACCATGGACGCCTACGCCGGAGTCGGTTACAGCCTCTACGTCTCGGTCGAGCCGCTCGACCAGAACGAAGGCGTGGTCTTCACCTCGTCCGATCCGGAGACCGCGTCGGTGAACGCCGAAACGGGCCGCATGATCTGTCACCAAAGCGGCGACGTCACCATCACGGCCGCCGCCCGGAACCATCCTGAGATTAAGGCGACGATCGAAGTCTCGATTACCGAGTTCTACGGCGACTGGGACCGCAGCAAGTGGTCGATGAGCTTCTCGCACGGCTGGAAAACCGACTCGGCCATCGGAAGCAGCGCGACCGCCGCTATCGACGGCGCCGAGAGCACGACGCTGTCGATGGACCGTCCGGGCCGGGCCACCAGCATTCCCGCCGATGCCGAAATCTGGTTCCAGATCGACCGCGGCGACAATCCGGGCATGGTCAACTACCTGCGAATCCGCCACCGTCCGGAAGGCAACAACAACAAGAACATCCTCGTGCGCTGGTGGGGCTTCAACCGCATCGAAGGCAGCAACGACGGCCAGAACTTCACGCTCGTCGCCGAACGCGTCGCGCTGACGCCCGATCCGAACGTATACGAGAACCTGCTGACGGACAACGTCCCGATCCCGGAGAACGACTACCGTTATCTGCGTTTCATCGGCTGGAACGATGTCAGCACGGTATCGCCCTACCTGGGCTTCTACTGCGCGCGCGGTACGGCTTACGGAGGAACCAACCCGGGCGGCACCATCCAGATCAACGAATTTTACCTCGGCCGCGAACAGAAATAAGCCGTCGGGTACTGTAATCGGAAAGGCCCGGAGAACGAATCTTCGGGCCTTTTCCCACTTTCAAAAATTTTGACAACGATGCTACGAAAAACCCTTTTGACCTTAGCCCTGCTGTGGATGCAGGCCGCGGCCCTGCAGGCGCAGGTTGCGCTGACCGGGCAGGCCGCCGCACGCACGGACTTCGAACTGGTCGCCGCGGATTCCGGTGCGGCCGTCTGTTACGACGCCGGGGACGCCGCGGTCGTGGAAACCGCCGCCGGGCTGTTCGCCGCGGACGTCGCCCGCGTGACGGGCCGCGAAATTCCGGTCGTCGCCGGGCAGGAACTCCCTGCGAAGACCCGCTGCGCCGTGATCGTCGGAACGATCGGCCAAAGCCGTTGGATCGACGAACTGATCGCGGCGAAAAAAATCGACGTCTCGGCTATCGGGGACGGCTGGGAGCGTTACGCGATCCGGCTGGTCGACCGTCCGGGGCACGGCGTGCGCAAAGCGCTGGTCATTGCGGGCAGCGACCGCCGCGGCACGGCCTACGGATTGCTTTCGGTGTCGCGCGCCATCGGCGTGAGCCCGTGGTACTGGTGGGCGGACGCCCCCGTGACACGCCGCGACCGGCTGACACTGCGCGTCACGGATTTCACGTCGGAAAGCCCCTCGGTGAAATACCGCGGCATCTTCATCAACGACGAGGACTGGGGCCTCTACCGCTGGGCGAAGGAGAACTTCGAGAAGGAGCTGGGCAACGTCGGTCCGAAGACCTACGAGAAGGTATGCGAACTGCTGCTCCGCCTGCAGGCGAACTACCTGGCCCCGGCGATGCACGACGCGACGACGGCCTTCTACAAGATTCCCGAAAACATGCGGATCGCCGACCGCTACGCCATCGCTGTCGGCTCGTCGCACTGCGAACCGCTGGGGCTGAACACCGCCAGCGAATGGGACTCGAAGACGATGGGCGACTGGGACTATGTGCACAACCGGGCCGGGGTGGACCGGGTATTGAAAGAGCGCGTCGAAACGTCGGCGCCCTATGAGAACGTCTACACACTGGCCCTGCGGGGTCTGCACGACCGGGCGATGGCCGGCAGCGAGGACCTCGACGCACGGAAGGCCACCATGCAGGAGGCCCTGCTGGCACAGCGGCAGATTCTGGCAGACGTGCTGGGCAGACCCGCGGAGGAGATTCCGCAGGTGTTCACGCCCTACAAGGAGGTGCTCGACGTCTACAACCGGGGGCTGGAGCTCCCCGACGACGTGACGATCATCTGGCCCGACGACAACTACGGCTACATGAAACGCCTGAGCAGCCCCGCGGAGCAAAAACGTTCCGGGCGTTCGGGCGTCTACTACCACTCGTCCTACCTGGGCCGTCCGCACGACTACCTGTGGATGAACACCACCTCGCCGACGCTGATGTACGAGGAGCTGCGCAAAGCCTACGATTCGACGGCCGACCGCGTATGGCTGCTGAACGCCGGCGACATCAAATCGTGCGAATTTGCGGTCGATTTCTTCCTGGCGATGGCCTGGGACATCGACTCGTTCGACTTCCGGCGCGCCGCGGATTACCGCGCCGAATGGATGAGCGGCCTGCTGGGCCGGGAGTATTTCGACCGGTTCCGGGAGATTTCCGACACGTTCTACCACCTCGCATTCGTCCGCAAACCCGAATTTATGGGCTGGGGCTACCAGTGGGCCACGGACAAGCACGGCAAGGAGCGGAACACGGACACCGACTTCTCTTTCACCAATTACCGCGAAGCCGACCGGCGGCTCGAAGACTATGCACGGATCGCCGGGCAGGTCGGCGCGCTGATGGACCGGATGCCCGAAGCGAACAAGGCGTGCTTCTACCAGGTGCTCTACTATCCCGTGAAGGCGTGCGAACTGCTGAACCGGATGGTGCTCCGCGGGCAACAGAACCGCCGCTACGCAACGCAGCAGCGTGCCGCGGCCGACGCGCTGGCCGCCGAAAGCCGCATGTGCCACGACAGCCTGCAGGTCATCACGGCGGGCTACAACGCCCTGCTCGGCGGCAAGTGGAACCATGTGATGACCATGAAGCAGGGATTCGCCGCCTCCTATTTCCAGCTGCCCGAACTGCGGAGCGCACAGCTCGCTCCCCGCGCCGTGCTGGAGGTCGAGGCCGAAGGCGAGGAGGTGATGAAAGGAGTTCGGAGCTTCCGCATGCTCCCGGCGTTCAACACGTTCCTGCGCCGTTCCTGTTTCGTGGACGTTTACAACAAAGGCCGCGAGCCGCTGCAATGGAGCGCTTCCGCCAGCGACGAGTGGATCGTACTGAGTCGCACGGCAGGCACGACCCGCACCGGGGAGCGGATCGAAGTGTCGGTGGACTGGACGAAAGTTCCCGTCGGGGACGAGGTGTCGGGCTGCCTGACGATCGCCGCCGCGAACGGGGAGAGCCGCCGCGTGCTGGTCTCGGTGTTCAACCCGGCCTCCCCGACCCGCGAAGAGCTGAAAGGGGTATATGTCCAGCACAACGGATACATTTCGATCCCGGCAGCGGATTTCCACCGCAAGCGCGAGAACGACGCGATCCGCATCCGCCCGGTTCCGAACCTCGGCCTCGAGAACACGGCGCTCCAGCTGGGCGACCCGACCCTGCCGAAGCAGAACACCCGGCGGCGCGAAGTGCCCTGCGTGGAGTACGATTTCTACACGTTCGAGCAGGGTTCGGTCGACGTTTACACCTACGTGCTGCCGACCTTCGTAATCAGCGCCGACAGGGGGTACGCCGGACACGAGGCGACGAATCTCGAGACCCAGTACGGAGTCTGCATCGACGAGGGTCCGGTGATGAACCCCTCGACCTCGTCGATCGAATATGCCCAGATCTGGTACGAGAGCGTCCTGCGGAATTGCCGGGTGAACAAAACGACGCTCCACATCGGCAAACCCGGCAGGCACACGCTGAAAATCCTCTGCGGCGACGCCGGCACGGTGCTCCAGAAGATCGTGCTGGACTTCGGCGGCATGCAGCGCTCCTACCAGGGGCCGCCGCCCACCCGCGCCGAGGCGCATTGAAAAAAGGAACGATCCGAAAATTCGGATCGTTCCTTTTTTATACGGCAACCGGAAACGCTCATTCCGGACGTCGTCCGGGAACGGGGTCCCCGGGCGTCGTGACGGCCGGATCGTAAACGGCGACCCCGACACGCGAGTCGGCACAGCCGTAATAGAGATACCACCGAGATTTGAAATAGACCAGTCCCTCGATGAAAACCGTCCCGTCCTTGTACTGGCCGCTCTTCTCGAAGTCGTCCACCGGCCGGAAAAACGGCACGTCGAGGCGTCCGATCACCTTTCCGGGCTCTTTCGCGTCGAAAAGGATCTGTCCGGCGGAGTAGGTGCGCGCCGGATAGCGTTTGTCCCGCCCCTCGCCGAGCCGGTTCTGGCCGTTGTAAAGCAGCAGGATACCCTTGTCGGTCAGCAGCGCCGGAGGGCCGCACTCGGTCAGGGCGCTGTCGAAATACCCCTCGCGCGGATAGACCACTCCCTTCAGATTCCCGTTCGCGTCCAGCTCGGGGGTCCAGTCGATCAGGTTGTCCGACGTGGCGATGTTGACCATCCGCTCGCCCCAGTACATCATATACTTTCCGTTCACGCGCGCGATGACCAGCCGGTCCCCGTCGAGCTTCGTCACGATCGACCCCGATTTGCTCTTCAGGTCGCGGAAACGTCCGCCATAGGCCTTGGCGAATGCCGGGCCATGCTTCGTCCACGTCACCAGGTCGCGCGACGTGGCTACGCTGAGCCGCGGGATGCGGCGGTTCCACGAGGTGTAGAGCATCACATAGGTTCCGTCCCCGGTGACGGCCACGCGGGGATCTTCGCAGCCGCCCGGCCAGTCGCACTCTTTCATCCCGTCCTCGGCCGGAAAGAGCACCGGATCGGGTCCGAGGCGCATCGCCACGCCGTCCGCGCTCCGGGCCAGCCCGATCCGCGACGTGCGTTTGCCGATACCGGTCGCCGAATTGTCCTCGGCGCGGAAGAGCACGCAGATTTCCCCGTCCATAACGGTTGCGGCAGGATTGAACGTGTCGCTCTCCATCCATCCGACCGAATCCTTACGCATCGGACAGAAGAACCGGACCTGCGAATCGGGCAGGATAACGGGGTTGGCGCCTGCAGGCCGGACAAAGCCGCCCAGCGCCCATTCCGGCAGCCGGTTTTCAGTCATCCCGGGTTCCGCGGCCGAAGCACGTTCCGCACCGCCGCAAACGAAGACGAAGAGCCCGGAGGCCGTCAACAACATGCTGAATAGTTTTTTCATGGAGTCTGGTTTTAAGTTCGGTTTCCCGGGTGGGTTTTCCCGCACCCACGCGGCACTCTCCCGGGGTATCCGCCGGATCGTTCGTTGCCGGCGAATATCGGTACAAGATACGAAAAAACGAGGGAAAATAAAAGCGGTTTCCGCAGGTAAATTCACCCATTTCGATCCAAAGCAAACAGGGTTGTAACTTTTTGAGTTACAACCCTGTTCTGATATGGGACGATGTGTGGCGCGGATGCGCCGCAATCATCGGAAACTACTCGTACTGGCCGGACTTCAAACGCTCCACTTCTTCGCGGGCCAGGAACCGCCAGGCGCCGCGTTTGAGGTTCTTCTTCGTCAGACCCGCGTAGTAAACGCGGTCGAGTTTGGTCACGGTGTAACCCAGGAACTCGAAGATGCGGCGCACGATGCGGTTGCGGCCCGAGTGAATCTCGATGCCCACCTCCTGCTTGTTCTCTTTGACATAGGAAATCTCGTCGGCGAAAATCTCACCGTCCTCGAGCGTGATGCCCTCGGCGATACGGTCCATGTCGGCGCGCGTCAGGGGTTTGTCGAGCGTCACCTGATAGATCTTCTTCTTCTGGTACGAGGGGTGCGTGAGCTGCTTCGTGAGGTCGCCGTCGTTGGTGAACAGCAGCAGTCCGAGGCTGTTCTTGTCCAGACGCCCCACAGGGTAGATACGCTCCGTGCAGGCGCCCTGCACCAGCTCCATCACCGTCTTTCCGGCATGCGGATCGTCCAGCGAGGTGACATAACCCTTGGGTTTGTTCAGCACCAGGTAGACCTTCTTCTCACCCTGCACACGGCTGTCGTTGAACTTCACCTCGTCGGTGGGCATCACCTTGGTTCCCAGCACCGTAACGACCTGTCCGTTGACCGACACGAGGCCCGCCGTGATGAAATCGTCGGCCTCGCGGCGCGAACAGATGCCCGACTGGGCGAGGAAACGGTTCAGGCGGATTTCACCCGTCTGCTTCGCCGGGTCGTATTTCGGATACGGAGCCGGTTTGTCGTCCTGCTTGCGGAATCCGCCGGGCTTATAGGGCTTGTCGGTGAACTTGCGGTCGGAAAATTTCTTGTCGCCGAATTTCTTATCCCCGAACTTCTTGGGACCGAATTTCTTCTCCCCATAGGCGGGTTTTTCGCCGTAACGCGGCTTCTCGCCGAACGGACGGCGCGGACGGTCGCCCTCCTCGCGGCGGGGACGGTCGCTGTCATCAAAGGAGCGGCGCGGACGGTCGCTGTTATCGTAACGGGGCTTGTCGCCGAACGTGCGGGGTTTGTCACCGAATGTACGGTGGGGCTTGTCGCCGTCGAACGAGCGGCGCGGACGGTCGTTGTCGTCGAAATTGCGGCGGGGACGGTCGCCCTCCTCGCGGCGGGGGCGTTCGAAGGCCGGACGATTGTCGGCCGTGAAATGCGGGTTGTACGAAGCCCGGCGTTCGGGCTGGTTGTCATGGGACGGCTGCTCCGAATCGGCAGCATCTCGCTGCAAACGCGGGCGACGCTCGACACGCTCCGCCGTAGCAACTACGGTGCGCTTGCGCTTGTCGCGTCCGAAGCGTTCGAGCACCGGGGTCGAGTCGTTTTTGGGATCTTTCATCGTTTCTATTCTACTAATAAAGTGTCGGGCCGCAGGAGCGGGCGGGGCTCCGGGTTCGTGCCGGTAAAGCCGTCTGTCCGGGCCGGTTTTTCCCGGCAAAGTTAATCCATTTTTCCGGAATATAACACATTACGTGCCCGATTTCGACCGTTTTCGGAATAATTGCGCCACAGCGCGCGAAAACCGCTGTTTTTGCCCTATCTTTGCGCAGAAAAAGCGCCCCGGAGCACCGGAGCCGCCCGACAGCAATACGATCCTGCGTTATGACCATGAACCGCGAAATACTGCGCATCGCGCTCCCCAATATCGTCTCGAACATCACCGTACCCCTGATGGGCATCGTCTCGACGGCCATCGCGGGGCATTGGGGCGCCGATTCCGCAGCCACGATCGGCGCGCTGGCCATCGGCGTGTCGATCTTCAACTTCATCTACTGGAACTGCTCGTTCGTCCGCATGGGCACCAGCGGCCTCACGGCACAGGCGTTCGGCGCCGGCGACTTCCGCGAATGCACCAACATGCTGGTCCGCGCACTGTCGGTGTCGGCCGTGATGGGCGTGCTGATGATCCTGCTGCAATACCCCCTGGGCGAACTGGCGCTGTGGGCCATGAACGGCAGCCAGATGACCCGCGACTATTTCTACGCCCGCATCTGGGCCGTACCGGCGGGCATCGTCCTCTTCGGCTTCAACGGCTGGTTCACGGGGATGCAGAACGCCATCTTCCCGATGCTGACGGCCATCACGGTCAATGTCGTGCACATCCTCTGCAGCCTGTGGTTCGCATTCGGGATGGACATGGGCATCGTGGGCATCGCCTATGCCTCGGTGATCGCCCAATGGACGGGCGTGGGGCTTTCGGCGCTGCTGCTCCTGGCCAAATACCGGTCGCTGCTCACCACCGTCGACTGGTCCGAAGTGCTGGACTTCAAACCCCTGAAAACGTTCTTCATCATCAACCGCGACATCATCCTCCGCACGTTCTGCATCGTGGCCGTCTATACGTTCTTCACCGGGGCCTCGGCCCGGATGGGCGATCCCGCGCTGCTGACCGTGAACACCCTGCTGCTGCAGCTGTTCACGCTCTTCTCCTACATGAACGACGGCTTCGCCTACGCCGCCGAAGCGCTCACGGGCCGGTTCATCGGCGCCCGCGACGGCGTGTCGCTGCGCGACTGCCTGCGGAAATGCATCTTCTGGGGAACGATGGTGTCGGTGGTCTTCGTGGGCATCTACCTCGTCTGGTGGCGCGACCTGGTGGGCGTGTTCGTCGATCCCTCGGCGCCCAACGCCGGGCTGATCGAGGAGCTGGCAGGGCGTTACATCGTCTGGATCATCCTCATTCCCATCGCTTCGGCCATGCCCTTCATCATGGACGGCATCATGGTCGGAGCCACCGAGACGCGCGTCATGCGCGACTCGATGTTCTGGTCCACGGCGGCCTATTTCGCCATCTACTACGCCTGCTACCCGCTGATCGGCAACAACGCCCTCTGGCTGGCTTTCACGCTCTACATGTTCCTGCGCGGAGTGATCCAGTACTTCATGACCCGCCGCCTGAAAACCATACTCGACAAAGTCGCTGTCTGACATGACGCTGTCCGAAGAGATACTCTACATCAAATACGTCCGGCTGAAAGAGGAGGCCGAACGCCCTGCCGCCTACCCTTTCACGGTTCCGGCGCTGGCAAACTTCAGCAGTCTGCGGTTCCGCAAACCCGTGACCTTCATCGTCGGTGAAAACGGCATGGGAAAATCGACGCTGCTCGAAGCGATCGCCGTAAAGGCCGGATTCAATGCCGAGGGCGGTTCGCGAAATTTCAACTTCGCTACGCGGCCGTCGCATTCACAGCTCTACGAACAGATCGTCCTCGGCCGGGGCCTTTCGCCCCGCGACGGTTACTTCCTGCGAGCCGAGAGTTTCTACAATGTGGCTTCGGAGCTGGAACAGATCGCCGACGGGGTGCTCCAATACTACGGCGACCGCTCGCTCCACAACCAGTCGCACGGCGAAAGCGTCCTCTCGCTGCTCAGCCACCGCCTTTTCGGCAACGGACTCTACATCTTCGACGAGCCCGAGGCCGCACTGTCGCCCTCACGGCAGATGTACCTGCTGTGCCGCATGAAGCAGCTCGTCGAACGGGGTTCACAATTCATCGTCAGCACCCACTCGCCGATCGTGATGGCCTATCCCGGGGCGGAAATCTACGAAATCACGGACGACGGACTGCAGCTCACCGAACTGGAGCAGACCTCCCACTATATGCTGATGAAACGATTCATCCTCGATCCGTCCAGCCTCCTGCGGCAGTTGGACGCGGATGAAGAATAAATCCCCATTCAAAACACAAAAGCCCCGGAAACTTGCGATGTTTCCGGGGCTTTTCTATAAAATATGTCGGCTATTTGCCGATATTGTTCACCACGCGGCGGCAATCGCGCGTCCGCACCGCCGGAAATTTGGGATGGGCAGGCGACGGAACGGCCGTCATGTTGTTCAGGCGCAGGTTCTCGACATCGACGGCGTCGATGGCATAGGTGTGGTAGGGCATGTCGGCGCCCTCCCAGCCGATGGTTCCCTGGTTGAAAAAGACGTTCTGCGCATTCTCGATGTAGAACACCGGAACGTCGGCCGCATAAAGCTCCCGCTCGGGATCGACGTTCAGCCGCAGGTCGTAGTTGCCGCCGGCAACCTCTTCGATGGCACTTTTGCGCACTTTAAATTCGAAATTATTGAAATAGATGTTCTGCAGCTGGGTCTGCTTGTCGGCGATCATCACCACGGAGTTCTCGCCTACGCAGGTGATATTATTGAAGTAGATGTTGCGGATAACGCCCAGCTGTTGTTTCTCGGGCACGAGCACCATCGCCGTCATGTTGATCGGCTCGCCGTGGCCCCACCAGTCGCCCGTGTGCAGGCGCGTCTCGATGCGGATGTTCGTAAAGGTCATGTTCTCCAGCGAGCAGGCGTCGCTGACCGAGATGTTGATGCCGCGGTTCGAATCGAAGATCGAGATGTTCGAGAAATTGTAGTTCGACATCGGATTCTGGTCGTGGCCGCCGATGCGGATGCCGCTCGACCGCGACTGGAGGATGCAGTTCGAGACGTTGATGTTGGTCGAAGGCTTGCGGATGTCCCTGAAGCCCGGATCGCCGTGGTGCTCGCCGTAGCCCGCCAGCACGATGGCGTCGTCGCCGCATTTGAAGAAGCAATCCGAGATGTTGACATTGCTGCAGGAGATAACGTCCACGCCGTCGCTGTTGGGGATCAGCAGGTTGTTGTCGATCCGCAGGCCGCGGATCTTCACCCCGTCGCAGTGTACGATCACGAAACACCAGTAGGGCGAATCGACACATTTGAAATCCTCCAACGCCACGTCGGTACACTCGCTGAAGACGATCATCTGGTGGTAACGGTCCTTCGGGTAGAGGGGGCCGTCGCCCAGCCCTTCCGAGACTTTGCGGAAGCCGAGTCCCTGACGGGTCTGCCGGCGCTGGTCGTCACCGATCACCTTGGCTTTCCCCGGCTCCATGAACTCCATTCCCCGGCCGTTGATAAGGCCGTTGCCCGTGATCGAGACATTCGATGCCTTTTCGGTATAAAAAACGCCTGCCAGTTCGCGGTTGTGGCGCTGGTACTGCACCAGGTCGAGCGTGGCGCGCAGTTCGGCACCCGTCTCCATGCGGAACTCGACGTTCGAGCGCAGGTTGAGCGTGCCCACCAGGTAGGTCCCTGCCGGAACGAGCACCACCCCGCCGCCGTCGGCATGGCAGCGGTCGATGGCCTGCTGAATCTGCGCCGTGGCGAGGGTTTTGCCGTCGGCCGGAGCGCCGAAAGCCGTTATGTCATACACGGCCGCAGAGGCGGAGGCCAGGGCCGCACAGAAAGTGATTAAAAGTACTAATTTTTTCATCGGTTGGTATTTTATTATATTTGTCCGGGGAAACCGCATCCACAGCGGAGAGCAGATTTCCTGATGCAAAATTACCGGTTCTGCCGTTGTAAATATAGTATTAAAATATCTGTTTTCCGCACTTCTTGTCTTTTCTGAGATCCCGATTCACTCCTTAAAAACGGTCATCAAATCCCATCAGAGAGCATTCCAAAGCCTTTTTGGAACATTTTAGAGACGATTACACTATCTTTATGGTTGTTAAAATAGTATCATTCTATGCTATCAGAGTGGCTATTCGGCCTTTATCTTCATCGTACTTTTGCAGGTGAACAAAGGTCCGATCCATCCGCCGTCCGCCGCGGAGGAGAATACCTATTTAAAAACTACCGAATAATGTTCAAACAACCTAAACCGCTTACATTATGAAAAAAATCGGACTATTTCTAATCGGCTGCCTGATGTGCGCAGGCGCGGCTTCGGCCCAGCAGGTGCACATCACGGGTGTGGTTACCGATGCCAACGACGGCTCGCCGCTGGTCGGCGTAACCGTCATAGTCGAAGGAACCACGACGGCGACCACCACCGACTACAAGGGCGCCTACGCGATCAACACCAAGAAAGGCGACGTACTGGCGTTCTCCTTTGTGGGCAAGGCCCGCGAAACGGTGAAGATTTTTGCCCAGAAAGTCGTCAACATCCAGATGATCGACGACACCAACACACTCGACGACGTGGTGGTCATCGGCTACGGTACGATGAAGAAACGCGACGTGACGGGTTCCGTCAGCCAGATCAAAGGCGACAACCTCATCAAAGGCAATCCCTCGCTGAGTGTGAACAGCGCCATGCAGGGCAAAGTAGCCGGTGTACAGGTGCGCCAGAACGACGGAGCACCGGGGGGGGGATTGACGATCCACGTGCGCGGAGCCAACTCGTTCAGCACCGATACGCAGCCGCTTTACGTCATCGACGGACTTCCCTACGGCGGCGGAAGCAAGGCTCCGGACACCGGTCTTTCGGGCACCGGCTCCAGTTCCAACCCGCTGGCCAACATCAACCCCAACGACATCGAGTCGATTGAAATCCTCAAAGACGCCTCTTCGACGGCCATTTACGGTTCGCGCGGCGCCAACGGCGTGGTCATCATCACGACCAAGCAGGGCCGCAGCGGCAAGGACAACATCACCTTCTCATCGAACTTCAGTTTCTCGAAAGTAGCCAAGAAGATCGACGTACTCGATCCCGTGACCTACGCGCGCTACATCAACGAGCAGACCCTCAATTCGAACCCCACCGGCCAGCTGCCCTACCGCGGCGAGTGGTACTACTCGTTCGACACCAACAACAACATCATCACCTCGTCGGGTAAATACTCCCCGGCTCCCGAGGATTTCCTACGTCCGGGAACCTACACCGACGAATACGGCAACACCGACATCGTGGGCTCGACCGACTGGCAGGACGCCATCTTCCAGACCGGATTCACCCAGGAATACAACGTCAGCATCGACGGCGGCAACGAAAAGGGCGGCTACCTGCTGTCGTTCAACTACACCGACCAGACGGGTACCATCGTCGGCTCGGGCTACAAGCGTTACGCCGTGCGTTCGAACCTCTGGCGCAAGATGCGCGACTGGCTCGAAGTGGGACTGAACACCAACTACACCAACTCGGTGACCAACTTCGTCAACTCCTCGACTTCGGGCGGCGACGGCGTGATCTACTCCGCGCTGGTATTCCCGCCGACCTACGACGCCACGATCAACACCCAGGAGGACAACGAGCTCAACTGGCTCGCCGCCAACCCCTACGTCTATGTCCGCGAGGCGTTCGACGAATTCCGCGCCAACAACGTCTACCTCTCGTCGTATGTCGAGGCGACGCTTTACAAAGGCCTCAAACTGCGTGAGAACATCGGCTTCAGCTACTCGGGCAACGACCGCAACATGTACTACAACCGCCTGACCCGCCAGGGTTACAAGCCCACGAACGGCACCGGCGGCCAGGGAACGAGCTGGTCGCAGGGATTCACCTCGGAGACGCTGCTCTCCTACCACAAGGAGTTCGGCGACGCCCACACCATCGATGCCGTGGCCGGTATTACGTTCGAGGAATCGCACTGGAAATACAACAACATGTCGGCCTACGACTTTCCCTCGGACCTGACCCTGATGTGGGACATGAGCGCCGGCATGAAGACTTATCCCCTTTCGTCGGGACGCGGCAAGAGCCGGATGCAGTCGAACCTCGCGCGTTTCAACTATTCGTACAAGGGTAAATACATGGCCACCGCATCGTACCGCGCCGACGGTTCGAGTGTCTTCGTCGAGGGCAACAAATATGCGCACTTCTTCTCGGGAGCCCTCGCATGGCGCCTTTCCGCCGAGCCGTGGATCGAGAAACTCAACGTCTTCGACGACCTGAAACTGCGCCTGAGCTACGGCCAGACCGGCAACCAGGGCATCGGCACCTACGCCACACTGCCCGCCATGTCGGTATCGAGCTATCCGCTGGGCGGTACGCTGACCCCGGGCTTTGCCGAGCAAACCTGGAAAGGCCCGATCAACAAGGGACTGAAATGGGAGACCACCGATCAGTTCGACGTCGGCCTGGACATCTCACTGGCCAAGGGCAAGGTCAATTTCGTCATCGATTACTACCACAAGCGCCCCAATGACCTGCTGCAGAAAGTGAGCATCGAAACCAACTCGGGTTACAGCCAGATGGCGGTCAACAGCGGCCACGTCACCAACGAGGGCCTCGAAATCTCGGGTACCTTCCACCCCTTCGCCCGCAAGGACTTCGGCTGGCAGATCGACGCCAACATCTCGTTCAACCGCAACAAGATCGGCGGACTCACGGGCGACCAGTACGGCAGCAACTTCATCAACAACGTCCCGAACGTCTTCATCCAGCGCAACGGCTGCCCGATCGGCACCATCGTGGGATTCGTCGAGGACGGCTTCTACGACAACATCGCCGAGGTCCGTGCCGACCCGCAGTACGCCAAAGTTTCGCAGGCCGACGCCGAAGCGATGGTCGGCGAGATCAAATACCGCGACTACACGGGCGACGGCGCCATCACCGATGCCGACAAACGCGTGATCGGCGACACCAATCCCGATTTCACCTACGGCATCACCAACTCCCTGCGCTACAAGAATTTCACGCTGAGCTTCTTCTTCCAGGGCACCTACGGCAACGACATCCTCAACGCCAACACGATCGCCAACAACACCAATTCGTCGATGACCGGCATCCAGAACATCACCCGCGAGCAGTACAATACCCGCTGGACGGCGGAGAACGCCGCCAACGCCCGGTGGCCCAAACCGATCGAGGCGGGCTACAAGCGCGAGTGGAAATTCTCGAACCGCTACATCGAGGACGGATCGTACCTGCGCCTGAAAAACATCTCGCTGGGCTACACGTTCTTCCCCAAATGGAAGGGCATCAAATCGATCAACGTTTACGCCAGCGCCCAGAACCTCTTCACCGTCACGAATTACAGCTGGTACGATCCCGATGTCAACGCATACGGCAGCGACGTGACCCGCCAGGGCGTCGACCTCTACTCGTACCCCAGCAGCCGCATTTACTCGTTCGGCGTGAAGCTGACTTTCTAACCGTAAAAAATGAACTGCAATGAAAACGAATAAAATCAAACATATCATGCTGGTCTGCGCCGCGGGCGTGCTGCTCTCGGCAGGGTTCAGCTCCTGCCAGGAGTGGCTCAAAGAGGAGACCTACGATTTCACCCAGCCCGACGACATCGAGGATTCGGACGCCGGGGCAACCCAATGGCTGATCGGCTGTTACAGCAAAATCAGCACGATGTTCAAAGACAACACCTTACCGATGGTGTGGCTCTACGACGAGGACTACCTCACGGGCCCCAGCTGGGCATTCGGTACGCTCGGGGCCGGCAACTTCCAGAACAACGGCAACATCAACGGCATGTGGACGGGTCTTTACGAAATGATCCACCGCTGCAATTTCTCGATCTACAAGATCAACCAGATGAACAACGTCGAACCGCGGCTGAAAACCGCCATCCTCGGCGAACTGAAGTTCCTGAAAGCGTGGGGTTATTTCCAGCTGGTCCGCGCATTCGGCCCCATTCCCGTGCGCAAGCAGTCGATCAGCGAAACGGGCGACCGCAACGTCCCCCGCAGCTCGGTGGAAGACGTTTACGGCTATATCATCGAACTGCTCGACGATGCGAAGGTCGAGTGCTATAAGAACACCGACAAAGAGTTCGTCGCAGGCCGCGTATCGGCCGGCACGGCCGCGGGCCTCGAGGCCAAGGTCTACGCCACGATGGCTGCGGGCGCCATGCCCGAGGGCACGCAGCTCTGGGTGCGCGGCGGCAAGCCGTGGAGCGGCGAAGGTTCGAACCGGGCCTATACCAACCCGGAGAAACTCACCTACTCGAAGCACCTGCTCGACGGATACGAAGCCTTCGACCCGAAAGAGTGCTACAAGCAGGCTTACGAAATCGCCGACAAGGTGATGACCGGCGAATACGGGACCTATGAACTGCGTCCCTTCGAGGAGATCTGGAAACGCGCCAACTGCTACGGTCCCGAACAGTTGTGGAGCATCCAGGGTTATGCGTCCGACACGCGTTACTGCGAATATTTCTCCTACCACATCTGCGGCATTGAGAACAGCAACGGCCTGATCTCCGACGGCTTGTGGTACGGCGGCCGCGACCACTGGTACAAGATGGCCGAAAGCAAGGACCTGCGCGTGCTCGAGGGCATCCGCCACCGCTGGCAGCGCACCTGGGACCTCACCTTCGCGCAGTACTACCCCAACAACCAGGAGTGGAACAAAAAGGTCGAGGACAAGGAAGCTCCCTTCGATGACGGCCAGACCTATGCGTGTCCCCAGTTCGACACCTACTACCTGGCCTACCCGACCAAGTACATCGACCGCTCGGACCGCACCGTCACGCAGGGCGACGCCTTCTGGCCGCTGCTCCGCTACGCCGACATCGTGCTGATCTACGCCGAGGCATACGCCGAAGTCAACGGCACCGCCGACGGCAAAGCCCTCGCGGCCCTGAACTCGGTACGCGACCGCAGCAAAGCCACGCAGCGTGCGCTGACGGGCCAGGACAATGTTTCGAACATCGTGGACTTCCGTTCGAGCGTGCTCGAAGAGCGTGCCATCGAACTCTTCTGCGAAGGCGACCGCCGCTGGGACCTGATTCGCTGGGGCGTCTATGCCGAGGTGATGAGCGCCATCGGCGGCAACGACGAGATCGGCACCTACAAGACCCGTCAGTCGAAACACACCCTCTTCCCGATCCCGTCGAGCGAAATGGACACCAATGCCTCGATCACCGAGAACAACCCGGGATGGAACTAATAACCTTAAACCGATTTAAAACCGATATACTATGAAACTTACGTGGTTAACATATACGACCGCCGCCGTGCTGGCCGCTTTCGCGGCAGTCTCGTGCAGCGATGTGGTCAACATCGACGAGGGCTGGGACCCGGACAACGTCTCGACCGGCGCCCCGTCGATCCGCAAGATCGCCGCCTCGGCCGACACGTCGACCGTCATCTCGACGGCGGCGCTCAACCAGTCGATCGCCATCTTCGGCGACAACCTCACCGACGTGGAGTCGATAACGATCAACGACCTCTCACTCGACCTGACGCAGGTCTATGCCAAACGCCACCGGCTCGAACTGGTCGTGCCGCGCAAACTGCCCGGAGAGGTGAACAACACGCTGCACATCGTCACCAAACGCGGCGAGGTGTCGGCGACCCTGAACGTGACGCTTCCCGAACTGGTCATCAACGGCTTCAAAAACGATTTCGCCGCCGACCGCGACACGGTGCAGGTCATGGGCAGCGATTTCGACCTCTACCTGATCGACTCGATCAACGCCAAGCTGACCTTCAACGGGCAGCCCGTTAAGATGATCGGCTGCGACCAAACCTCGTTCGGCATCCAAATTCCCGAAGGCACGCCTCAAGACCAAACTTCGTACCTGACGATCGAAACCCCCGAATTGACGACACCCGTCAAGGTCCCGTTCCGCGAACCGGGCATTCCGATCCTTACCAACGACGGACGTACATGGCAAGGCGGCTGGTGGGACAACACGATCACGGAAATGGTCACGATCAACAAGGAAGAATTTTATTACCATCCAACATTCTTATGGATAGTCGGGATCAAGATGAACTTTCAGAACGAACCCGGAAAATGGGGCTATAAGAACTTCATGGTCACCCACTTCTGGCTCGACGACTCGGCCGCCGACCTGCTGGCCAACCCCGAAGACTGGTGCGTGAAGATGGAGATCGTCAATCCGGCCGGAACGCCGCTGGTACGGTACGTCAAAATGGGTCCCGAGGAGAGCGAAGGTGCCGGAACGATGTATATGTGGGACCCCGCAAGTTCGAACAACGGCGTGACGCTCAACACGATGGGCAAATGGCAGACCGTACAGCTCGAAGTAACGGACGTTTTCAAGCCGATGGAAGCCGGACAGAAGACCAGTCTCAAAATCGCCAAAAACCCATATAACGACACCACCGAATGGAATAATTTCAAAATGGCCATGAATCCGGAAAATTCCGGCGACGTGGAACTTTATTTCTGGAACCTCCGCTTCGTGAAGAAGATCGCAACCAAATAGCGAAGACCGCGGCGCAGGTCCGCAAACCCTGCGCCGCGGCTTTTCGAATCCCCGACATACTCATTCCATACGACATGACGAACACTTTATTCAACAACCGTTTACACGCCCTGTGCGAGGAGCACGACCGTCTCCTGGAGCGTGAAAACGAGCCTCTGCTGCCCGGAAACGGGATATACGAACGATACCTGTACCCCGTGCTGACGCGTGACCATACGCCGCTGGAGTGGCGTTACGACCTCTCGCCCGAACGCAACCCCTACTGCATGGAGCGTTTCGGCATCAACGGCACGTTCAATGCCGGGGCCATGTTCTTCGACGGCAAATACGTGCTGGCAGTGCGTGTCGAAGGCAACGACCGCAAATCGTTCTTCGCCGTCGCCGAAAGCCCCAACGGCATCGACGGCTTCCGGTTCCGGAAATACCCGGTCCGGATGCCCGAGACCGGCGATCCCGACACGAACGTCTACGACATGCGCCTGACGGCTCACGAGGACGGCTGGATTTACGGCATTTTCTGCACCGAACGCAAGGACCCCACGGCTCCGGGCGACCTCTCGGCCGCCGTGGCCGCCGCAGGCATCGCCCGCACGAAAGACCTCGAACACTGGGAGCGCCTTCCCGACCTGAAAAGTCCCGGACAGCAACGCAACGTGGTGCTTCACCCGGAGTTCGTAGACGGCAAATACGCCCTCTACACCCGTCCGCAGGACAGCTTCATCGACGCCGGCAACGGCGGCGGCATCGGCTGGGCGCTCATCGACGACATCACCCGCGCCGAGGTCGGCGAACAGAAGATCATCAACGTCCGTCACTACCACACCGTCAAAGAGATGAAGAACGGCGAAGGTCCCCACCCGATCCGCACGCCGCGCGGATGGCTCCACATGGCCCACGGCGTCAGGATGTGCGCCGCAGGGCTTCGCTATGTGCTTTACCTCTATGTCACGGCGCTCGACGATCCCACGCGGGTCATCGCCGAACCCGCCGGGTATTTCATGGCCCCGCTGGGCGGAGAGCGTGTGGGCGACGTCTCGAACGTGCTTTTCTGCAACGGCTGGATCGCCGATCCCGACGGCCGGGTGCTGATCTACTACGCCTCGTGCGACACCCGCATGCACGTAGCCGTGTCGTCCGTCGACCGGCTGCTGGACTACTGCTTCAACACGGCGCCCGACGGATTCCGTAGCGCCGCCTCGGTCGAGACGCTCTGCGAACTGATCGACCGCAACGAATCTTTCAAATAATGAGAAACCCCCGATGAAACATCTTCTGACCTTCGCAGCGGGCACGGCCCTGCTGACCGCGGCCTGCTCCGGGCCGGAACACCGCCCTTCGGACCCGCAGGCGACCCAGGCCACCCGTACGCTTTACGAACGTCTTTTCGCGCTCCGTGACCGGGGCGTCATGCTCGGACAGCAGGACGCCCTGGCCTACGGACACCAGCGCTACGAACCGGGATTTTCGGACGTTTACGACATGACGGGCGACTACCCGGCCGTCGTAGGCTGGGAGATCGGCCATGTCGAACTGGGCGCACCGTACAGCCTCGACTCGGTCTATTTCGACGACATCCGCCGGGGAATCGCCGCAACGGCGGCCCGCGGGGGCATCTCGACCATCAGCTGGCACGGGGACAACATCCTCACCGGCGGTTCGACGTGGGACTGCTCGCGCAGCGACGTGGTCGCTTCGATCCTGCCGGGCGGCTCGCACCACGCCGAATACCTCACACGACTGGACCGCGTGGCTGATTTCCTCGCATCGCTGAAAGACGCGCAGGGCGAGGCCATCCCCGTCGTGCTGCGCCTTTACCACGAGCAGACCCGTTCGTGGTTCTGGTGGGGCGCCGATTTCGCGACGCCCGAAGAGTATAAGGCGCTGTGGCGGATGACCGTCGGCCACCTGCGCGACACACGCGGCGTACACAACGTCCTCTACGGCTACTCCCCGACCGATGTCGAGGACGAAGCGGGCTATCTGGAACGCTATCCCGGCGACGAATGGGTGGACGTGGTCGGTTTCGACCTCTACCACTTCGGCTCGGACGAGGCCGCCACGCTGCACTACATGGATAACATGCGGCGCAACCTGCGGATCGTCGCCGACTATGCCGCCCGGTCGGGCAAACTCCCCGTGATGGCCGAGACCGGCATGGAGGGGATTCCCGTGACGGACTATTTCACCCGTGTCGTGGCTCCGGTCATCGAGTCTTCGGGCATGGCGTGGATTCTCTTCTGGCGCAACGCCTGGGAACCGGACAAACCCGGCCATTTCTACCTTCCCTACAAGGGCCATGCGGCCGAAGGCGATTTCAAAGCCTTTATCGCCGGTGACCGGATTCTGATGAACCAAGACATACGATAATGAAACGACTTCTCACAACGATGGCCGCAGCGCTGCTCCTGGGCGGTGCGGGCTATGCACAGAAAACCATAAGCGTGAAATCGCCCGACGGGCAGATCCGCATGACGGTCCGTGTGGACCGGAAATCGCAGCCCGAATACGACGTATTTTACGGCAAAACGCAGCTTGTCGACGGAGGCCGCATGGGCTTCGTCTTCGACAGCGGCGAATTCGGACGCGGGCTCCGCACCGGACGCATCGAACGCCGCAGCGGCGTGGAGCGTTACGACCTCATCACGGGCAAATCGTCGCACGTCGAGGAGCCCTACACCGAAGCGGTGATCCCGCTGCTGGAAGAGGCCGCGCCCCATCGCCGGATCGACCTGGTGATCCGCGCGTTCAACGACGGTGCGGCTTTCCGCTACGTCTTCCCCGAACAGGAGGGCTGGAGCTCCTATGTGATGCACGACGAGCTGACGACGTTCGACCTGGCGGGTAACCCCAAGGCGCTGACGATGTACCTCGCGTCGTACACCACCTCGCACGAGGGGTTCTACACCCAGACCGACTATGAGCACCTCGACGAAGGCAAGCTGATGGAGATGCCGACGCTGTTCACCTACCCCGACGGAACGGTGATGGCCGTCACCGAGGCCGCCATCCGCGACTACGCGGGGCTGTATCTCTCCAAGGAGCAGGGATCGCTGCGCGGCAAACTCTCGCCCCTGCCCGGACAGCAGCGCGAGAAAGTCCGCGCATCGCTGCCCCACCGCTCGCCGTGGCGCGTGATGATGATCGGCCCCGACGCCGGACGGCTGATCGCCTCGAACCTGCTCACGAACCTCAACGATCCGTGCGCCGTGGCCGACACGACATGGATACGTCCCGGAAAGACCACCTTCACGTGGTGGAACGGCTGCGTCGCGCCCGACACGACGTTCCTCGCCGGCAACAACTTCCCGACGAACAAATACTACATCGACTTCGCGGCCCGCTCGGGGTTGGACTTCCACTCGATCTACGGATATGCCGAGCAGCCGTGGTACTACGACCCCAACATGAACTTCGAATTCCCGAGCCCCGAGGCCGACATCATGCAGCCGCTCCGGACGCTCGACATGCCCTACATCTGCAAATACGCTGCGGAACAGGGCGTGGGCATTCACCTCTGGGTCAACTGGAAGCCGCTCTACGAACAGTTGGACGAGGCGCTGGCGCGCTTCGAGGAGTGGGGCGTCAAAGGCATGATGGTCGATTTCATGGACCGCGACGACCAGGAGATGATCCGCATTCAGGAGGAGATTCTCGCCAAATCCGCCGCGCACAAGATTTTCGTGCAGTTCCACGGTTCGTCGAAACCCTCGGGACTCAACCGTACCTACCCCAACGAGTTCACCCGCGAGGGCACGCGCAACTACGAGTGCTACAAATGGTCGCTGGACATGGGCGCCGACCTCGACATCGCCATTCCCTTCACGCGCCTGCTGGCCGGGGCCACGGACTACCACCTCGGGGGATTCCGCGCCGTACCGAAAGAGAAACTGCAAATCCGCTACTCGAATCCGTGGGTCACGAACACCCGCTGCCACATGCTCGGCATGTACGTCGTGCTCGAGAGCTACCTCGGCATGGTCTGCGACACCCCGCAGGCCTATGAGGGGCAGCCCGGATTCGAATTTATCCGCAAGGTGCCGACCGCGTGGGATGAAACGGTCGTCCCGGCCGCTTCGGTGATGGAATACGTCTGCGTGGCACGCCGCAAAGGCGCCGACTGGTGGGTGGGCGCCATCAACAATTCGACGCCCCGCGAAGTGACGCTGACGGCCGACTTCCTCGGCGACGGCGCATACACGGCCGAAGTCTACACCGACACGGCCGAAACCGCCGCCGATCCCAACCGGCTCGAAAAGCGCACCGTCAGCCTGCGCAGGGGCGACAAACTGACGCTTCCGATGGCCGGCAGCGGAGGTGCGGCGATCCATATTTACCCAACCCGATAAACCCGAAACATGAAACTGAAGACCTTACTGACAACCGCGTTATTGATAGCCGTGACGGCGGGCACGGCCAAAGAATACCGCCGCGCCGGAAACGCCGTATCGTTCCGCAAGGCGCGGATCGAAGTGCTCTCGCCCACGATGTTCTCCGTGCGCGAAGGCGACAACTACCGGTTCGCCCCCGTACGCACCGACCTGGGGGTCACGGAACTGCCCGCGGCGCCCGTGGCGTTCGACATCACGAAGGAGGGTGCGGCCTACCGCATCGCCACCGGGGAGATCACGATCGTCTACGACCCGGCGCAGCCCCTCACGGCAGGCGGCATCCGCGTCGAGGGCGCGGCGTCCGTACCTGAACTGGGCGCCGAGGACACGGAAAACCTCGGCGGCGTAGTCGGGGCGCTGGACAACTGCGACGGCGAGAAATGCTACTCCGAACAGAACGACATCACCTCGTCGCACGACATACGCCCCACCCCGCAGGACGGCATCCTGAGCCGCCGCGGATACACCGTGCTCAAACACACGCAGGACCAGCTGAACCTCTTCCGCGAGGGACAGCCCTATGAAGAACTCTACGTGCTGTGCTACGGCAAGGACTACCGCCGGGCCTTCACCGATTTCTTCTCGATCGCCGGCGACATCCCGATGTTCCCCAAATGGTCGCTGGGACTGATTTACAGCCGCTGGAGGGATTACACCGACGAGGATTACAAGCAGATTGTCGCCGGGTTCCGCAAGGAGCGGATTCCGCTCGACGCCGTGATCCTCGACATGTGCTGGCACGTGGACCACTGGTACGGTTACAAGTACGACACGAAGAATTTCCCCGACATGCGCGGATTCCAGGACTGGGCCGAGTCGCAGCACATCAAAACCGGCTTCAACCACCATTCGGGCTGCATCTATAAGGACGATCCCAAGGTGCGTGAATTTTGCCGCCGTGCGGGACTCGACTACGACAAGTCGATCGTCGACGGCCCCTCGTTCGAACCCGAAATCCGCGTCGTGCAGTACGACACGCGCAACGAACGCCACTTCAAATCGTTCTACGACCTCTACCTGGCGGAGATGATCGACGACGGGTTCGACTTCCACTGGGTCGACGGCGCCAACTCGATCTACTCGGCGGAGCTCTACCACCGCTACCTCACCGAAGGCACGGGCAAACGTCCGCTGGTGCTCAACCGCCAGCAGAACTACACGCTCTGCAACCACCGCTACCCCGCCGGGTTCTCCGGCGACACCTATGCCACGTGGGCCACGATGCGCCGCACGGTGGAGGTGACGCTCAAAGGCGGCAACAACGGCGTCTGGTGGTCGCACGACATCGGCGGCTACATGCCCCAGGGCACGGACGGATACATCCCCGACGGCGAGATGTTCGCCCGCTGGACCCAGCTCGGGGCCTTCTCGCCGCTGATGCGCTTCCACGCCAAGAAAGACCTCTTCTGGCATCCCGCACGGACCTGTCCCGACGGCTGGGACGGCGGCTCGCGCCTGCCGTGGGAGTGGGGACCGACCGTGCTGGAGTCGATCCGCAGTTCGGTCCGCCTGCGCGCGGCGCTCAACCCCTACATCTACACCCTGATGCGTGATGCCCACGAGACGGGCGTACCCCTCTGCCGCGGCATGTACCTCGACTGGCCCGAAAACGACGAGGCTTACCGTTTCGACCAGTACCTCTTCGGCGAAGCGTTCCTCGCGGCCCCGGCCATGCGCCCCTCGGGCGACGGCCAGCACGGGGTGACCGAGCGTTCGCTCTGGCTCCCCGAGGGCACGTGGTACGACTATTTCACGAACGAGCGCATCGCCGGCGGCCGCGAAATCTCGCGCACCTCCGACATCCGGAGCTTCCCGCTCTACGTGCGGGCCGGTTCGCTCGTCCCGATGACCGAACCCGGCGACTATGTGAGCGCACCGCTCACGACGCTGACCCTGCGGGCCTACGCTCCGGCGTGCGACTGCCGCACGACGTTCGATCTTTATGAGGACGAGGGCGAAAATTTCGACTACGAGAAAGGGCTGAGTCGCCGCACGCTGCTCACCTACGACTGCTCCGGCGGCGTACAGCGCCTCACGGTCGAAGCTCCCCGCGGAACCTACCCCGAGGCGGTTGCCGAACGCACCTGCAACGTAGAGATCGTCGGCACGCCGAAACCCGCCCGGGTCACGGTCAACGGCCGCGCCTGCGACGACTGGACCTGGGACAACGGCCTGCTCACGGCCCGCTGCGGCACCTTCGCCGCAACGCAGCCCGTCACCATCGAAATCCGTTAACGAAACTGCCCGATGAAAACCCTAAAAACCACCATCTGCGCCGCGCTGGCCGCACTCCTCCTCGCAGGGTGCGGCGGCGAAACGGCGGGTATCTACAACGTTTTGGAATTCGGCGCCCGCAACGACGGCAGCCGTCTCACGACGGACAAAATCCAGCAGGCCATCGACCGCTGCGCCGAAGAGGGCGGCGGCGTGGTCTACGTTCCCAAGGGCGACTACCTCGTGGGGACGCTCAACCTTCGTTCGAACATCGAGTTCCGCATGGAGACCGGCGCGCGGCTCGTGGCCACGACCGACCTCACGCAGTATCAGCGCCACAACGACGAGCTGGCGGGCGTCTTCTACACCGAGAACGCTTCGAACGTCTCGATCACGGGCCACGGCGTCATTTTCGGCCAGGGCATGGAGTTCATGCACGCCGACAGCGCCAAGGTCATCGCAGGGCCCGCACTGGACTACGTGCGTCAGGGGCAGGGGCTGCGCAAAGTCGCGGAGGGCATCGGCGACGGCCCGCTCTACCCCAAGGACCGTTTCCACCAGATGATCGTCTTCAGCAACTGCACCGATGTCGAGCTGCACGACTTCAAATGCGTCGATTCGCCCTACTGGTGCTTCCTGATCGTCCACTGCGACCGCGTCACGGTCCGCAACCTGAAGATCGACAACAACCTCGTGATCCCCAACAGCGACGGTCTGGACATCATCTCGTCGAGCAACGTCAACGTCTCGGACTGCTACATCTCGTGCGGCGACGACGCCGTGGTCGTCTCGGGCTATGACTGGCATTTCGGCGACCCCGGCTTCCAGCGCATCACACGCCCCTCGCGCAACATCAACTTCACGAACTGCGTACTCCGCTCTCGGTCGAGCGCCATCCGCATCGGCGGCTGGGACCAGAACGTGATGTCGGACTACAACTTCTCGAACATCACCATCTTCGACTCCAACTGCGGCATCGGTATCTGCATCCGCGACTACGCGGGATTGGAGAACGTCAACTTCTCGAATTTCAACATCCACACCCGCCTGCACACGGGCGACTGGTGGGGCAACGGCGAGCCGATCAAAATCACGGCCATCCGCGGACGCGAGAGTGTGCCGGGAGCCATCCGCAACCTCCGCTTTTCGAACATCTCGTGCGACGGCGAAAACTCGGTGATCGTCTACGCCTCGCCCGAATGCACGATCGAAAACATAGACTTCACCAACTTCGATTTCCGGCTCAGCCAGGGAGCGCTCGACCCGGTCGCCGGCGGCAACTTCGACTTCCGGCCCACGACGGTCGCCGACAAGGAGTTCTTCGCCTCGGACACCCCGATCGTCTACCTCGAGAACGTCCGCAATGTGCGCATGACCAACGGCACGATGTCGTGGGGCGAGGGCATCACGAAACCTTATTTCACCGCTCCGGTAGAGGCCCGCGGCGTGCAGGGGTTGACGCTCGAAGAGATCGCGGCAACGCCCTCGCCCGCATGTCCCGGCAACGGACTGCTCGTCCAGCGCAACTGCACCGGAGTCACCAACCACATGAAACGCTGACGATATGAAACGCATACTCATCCTGCTGCTGACCGCCGCGATGGCGGCGGCCTGCTCGCCAAAAAACCAATTCGTAACGGTCGAAGAAGGCCGTTTCATGGCCGACGGCAAACCTTACAGCTATGTCGGCGCGAACTTTTGGTACGGCGCGATCCTCGGGTCGCAGGGCGAAGGCGGCGACCGCGAACGCCTCCTCCGCGAACTGGACATCCTCGGCGCCACCGGCATCGACAACCTCCGCATCCTGGTCGGCGGCGACGGTCCCGACGGTGTGCCCTCGCGCATCGAACCCACCTTGCAGAAAGCCCCGGGGCAGTACAACGACGCGATCCTCGACGGACTCGACTTTCTGCTCGCCGAAATGGGCAAACGCGGCATGAAGGCCGTGCTCTACCTCAACAACTCGTGGGAATGGTCCGGCGGCTACTCGCAGTACCTCGAATGGGCCGGTGCAGGCAAGGCGCCGATCCCGGCCATCGACGGCTGGAACGCTTTCTCGGCTTATGCGAACCAATACGCCCAGAATCCGCAGGCACAGGCGCTTTTCGAGAATTACGTGCGCGACATGGTGACCCGTACCAACCGATACACGGGGCAGCCCTATGCCGACGACCCGACGATCATGTCGTGGCAGATCGGCAACGAGCCGCGCGCTTTCAGTTCCGAGAACAAGGAGCCGTTCCGCCAATGGATGGCCCGGACCGCGGCGCTTATCAAAAGCCTCGATGCGAACCACCTCGTCTCCACCGGCAGCGAGGGCAAGGCGGGCTGCGAGGGCGACCTCGCGCTGGCCGAACAGCTGCATGCCGATCCCAACGTGGACTACATGACGATCCACATCTGGCCGCTGAACTGGGGCTGGGTGACGCCCGAGGAGTTGGGCGGCGAACGCCTCGAACGGGCCATCGCCAACACCCGGGACTACATCGACGAGCACCTGGAGATCGCACGGCGCATCGGCAAACCGGTGGTCCTCGAAGAGTTCGGATTCCCGCGCGACGGATTCGTCTTCACCCCCGGAAGCCCCACCACGGGCCGCGACCGCTACTACGAAGCCGTCTTCTCCTACATCCATGAGCACCGCGCCCACGGAGGTCCCTTTGCCGGATGCAATTTCTGGAGCTGGGGCGGCGTGGCACAACCCTCGGCCGACCACCTCTTCTGGCAGCGGGGCGACGACTACACGGGCGATCCCGCACAGGAACAGCCGGGGCTGAACTCGGTCTTCGCAGCCGACAGTTCGACCCTCGCCGTCATCGCACGCTATGCCAAACTGCTGGCCGAATAACCCACAGTCGTTCCGAACCCGACACGGGAGCGCCTCCGGGCGTTCCCGTGTTTCAGATTGCAGAATCAGGTTGCAAAATCCGAAAAAAAGATATATTTTAGTAGACTTGTAAAATTGCGTCCCATGACACCCAGCAACAAAGGCCCCGTACTGCACGAGATCACGCCCCTGTCGGAAGGCGACTGCATCTATGTGATCGAGCGTAAAAAAGCCGAATTCAACTACCCGATACACACCCACAAGGAGTTCGAGATCAACTACATCGAGAATGCCGCGGGGGCCCAGCGCATCGTGGGCGACTCGATCGAGGAGATCGGCGACTACGAACTGGTGCTCATTTCGAACGACAACCTCGAGCACGGCTGGCAGAACCACCGCCTCACGCCGGGCAACATCCGCGAGATCACGATCCAGTTCTCCGACGACTGGCTTTCGGAAAAACTCCTCTCCAAGAACCAATTCCTCTCGATCCGCACCATGCTCCAGCACGGCAGCAAAGGACTGACATTCCCGCTCTCCACGATCATCAAAGTCCGGGCGCTGCTCAACTCGCTGACCTGCGAGCAAAAGGGATTCTACCTGGTGACGACTTTCCTCACGCTGCTCTACGAGCTCTCGCTGGCCGACGACGCCCGCACGCTGGCCAGCACGGCTTTCGCACACACCGAGAACAGCATCCAGAGCCGCCGTATCCGCATGGCCGACGCCTACCTGCAAAAGAATTTCGCCCGCGACATCACGCTGCGCGAGGTGGCCGAACTGGCCAACATGAGCGAAGTGGCTTTCAGCCGTTTCTTCAGCCAGCATACGGGCAAGAGTTTCACCGAATACCTCATCGACATCCGCATCGGCAAGGTGGCGCGGCTGTTAGTCGACACCAACAAGACCATCGCCGAGATCTGCTACGAGTGCGGCTACAACAACATGTCGAATTTCAACCGCATCTTCCGCCGCAAGAAAGGGTGTACGCCGCGCGAGTTCCGCGAGATGTACCACAAGAAGCAGGTGATCGCCTGAGGCGCAGCCGCAGCGAAAAACAAAGGGGAGGCTCCGCGAAGCCTCCCCTTTTTCGTCAGTCGGTCAGGTGGTAATACATCCCCAGCCAGTCGTAGGGCCACGCCGTGACCACCCGTTCGTCGTCGAGGAAACGCAGGAAATCCGCCGTCGCAGGATGCCCCTCGTAGGGCGTGAAGAACCCCAGCGTGCTGTTGCGCCATACGGCGACATAAGCCAGTTCGACGGGTTCGCCCGGATAGCCGTAAATCGACTTCAGCAGCCGTCCGGTGAACCACTCGGGATTGTCGATAGCCCCCTGCCCCGTCTCGGAAAGGGCGGCTATCTTGCCCGTCGACTTCGCATAGTCGGAGATCACTTTCAGGCGCAGGTGTGCATGGTCGAGGTTCTTCTCCTCGAAGCGGTAGAGCCAGTAGTCGTCCATCGCCACGATGTCGACATACCCGTCACCGGGATAGCAGCGCAGGTACTCTTCCGCCGTGGTGAAGTTGATGTCGGGCGAGAAACAGTAGAGGAAATTGTGCACGCCGCACGTGTCGCGCAGGTAGGTGACCGTAAAACGGTAGAGTTCCTGCAACTCCCCGGGGGTGCAGTTGTCGCGTCCCCACCAGAACCAGTCGCCGTCGAACTCGTGCCACGGACGGAAGATCACCGGAATCTGCTCGCCGTTTTTGCCGACGAGCGTACGGTTGTAGGCGGCGATACGGTCGAGCATGGCCGTGAATTTCGCGTGGTGCGAGCCTCCGGGCAGGATCTTCTCCACGACACGCTCCGAGGTGTCGTAAAAGCTGCCGCCCGTGACGGGATTCGGCGCATGCCAGCAATAGGAGATCACCCCGCCCTCGTAAAAAGCCTGGCAGGTGAGCCGGCGGACCTTTTCGGCTTCGGGTTTCAGGTTGCCGTCCGCATCGACGATGTCCATGAAATCCCAGCTGTAAAAAGCCGGTTTTTTGCCCGAAATACGCTCGATGTCGCTGCGGCCCGAATCGTCGTTCCAGCCGAAGCCCGACGCCGTGGCGTCCTGCGCCCCGAAGAGGAAACGGCCGCTGCGGGCGACTTTGTGCAGGTTGTCGTAGAGCGCCTTCGTGCGGTAGGTCGCATCGGGATCGACCAACTTGTGGGGATAATCCATCGCTTTGGGTGCGGAGGTCAGGGCATCGCGCTCGACCCCCTCGGCGTTGTCCAGCACCCAGTAGCGGTCGCCGACCTGCACATTCTCGAACTTCACGCCGCGGACATTGCGCAGCAGTACGTCGTACTGGCTATCGGCGACGGTCACGTTGCGGAACACGATGTTCTCCATCGGCTGCTCGGCCACGCCCAGCACCTGGATCGGATTGCCGTCGGCGCGATCGATGCGGATGTTCTCGAAACTCACGTCGCGGACTTTGAGCAGTTCGTCGGGGCCGTATGCTCCGGGCAGATAACTCGGCACCCAGTACCAGACCGTGACGTTGATGCCCCAGCACCCGGTGTTTTTCACCTCGATATCGCGAAAATGAATGCCCTCGACGGGACGGGTGCCGAACGGACGGCTGCAAACGTGGAATCCGCGGTCGCTGCCCTCCACCACGCAGTCCGTGAACCAGACATTGCGGGCCCCGGCCGGAACCTCGGCCCCGACGACCAGCCCGCCGCCCCGCACAAAGCGGCAATGGCTGATGAAGATGTTTTCGGCGGGTTTCAGTATTTTTTCACCGTTTTCGGCGGGATAGACCACCGATTTGACGGCGATGTTGTCGTCCTGCCCGTCGAGCACCGATTCGAGCAGGTAACACTCCGACGAGGAGTCGGGGTCCCAGCCGTCGGCGTTGCTCAATCCGAAGCCCGACGATACGAGCCGGCAGCCATAGGTCGTGAAACCGTCGCACAGCAGCGGATGGACGTTCCACGTGCAGGGATTGGTGATGGTCACGTTGTCGAAAGCCACGTTGTCGCAGCGGATGACGGGCATGCCGTGCGAACGGGCCATGCGGCCCACGGTGCGGGTCTGCTGGTCGGCCAGTACGCTGCCCTGGTTGTCGATCGTGCCGCCGCCATAAACGCGGATGTTCTCGTAACGGTCGCCGTAGAGGCGGCCGATGTTCAGGACACTGGCGAAGACCTCCTTCACCCACCCTTCGTAGATGTTCTTCACCATCGGGAAGTGGCCGAGGTTGTTCACGGCCCGCAGCGTGGCCCCCTCGGCCAGATGCAGGCTGATATCGCTCTTACAAATAAAAAGCGCGCCCGTGAGGTAATCGCCCGCAGGCACGTAAACCTCACCGTGGGGCGTGCAGGCGTCGATGGCCTGCTGGATGGCCTTCGTGTCGAGGGTCCTGCCGTCGCCCCGGGCCCCGTAATCGCGCACGTCGAAAACACGCGGCGCAGGCTTGGTCCGGAACTCGACCGTTTCAGCCGCATGTTCGCGGCCCGCTGCATCGACGGCCGCGACTTTCACACGATAGGCCGTCGAGGGGCGCAGCCCCGTGATGCGCAGGTTGTTATGGTCGGTCGTCCCGGCCCGGCAGCCGTTGACACGCACGACATAGTGCTGCATGGACTTGTAATCGGCGGGAAGCTCCCAGAACACCACGGCCTCGGTGGCCGCAGCGGTCCCGGGCAGGATGCGGGGACGCACGGGCGCCCCGGCAAAGGCCCCGGAGACGGTCGTGCAGAGCAGGAAAAACGAAACTAAAAACTTATTCATCATCGGATCGGTTTGGGTTATACGAATCGGTTCCGGAACAAAAATAGGACGCGGAAACCGAATTTCCGAACCCCGGTCCCCGATTGGCTAACAGAATGGCAGGAATGGTTAAACAAGCATCAGTCCCGCCGGCAAAAATCGGCGCCGGATAGGCCCGTATTGATGTTTACCACCGAATCCGCATATCGACGGCCTCCCGACATGTTAAAAAAGCACTATAAAAAGTTCTCATTGTATTATTCAGACATCCCCGCATCGCCTATCTTTGCACTAACCTAAAACCCCAAACCGCATGATCGGAATCAAAGAGAAGATTTCCTACGGATTCGGCGACATGGCATCCTCCATGTTCTGGAAAATCTTCGGGATGTATATGCTCTATTTCTACACCGACGTTTTCGGGCTGGCCCCCGCCGCCGTCGGCACCATGTTCCTCGTCACCCGCATCTGGGACTCGGTCAACGACCCGATCTTCGGCGTCATTGCCGACCGCACCCGCAGCCGCTGGGGCAAATTCCGCCCGTGGATACTCTTCGGGGCCGTACCTTTCTCGGTGCTGGGCGTGCTGACGTTCCTCGTGCCCCCGATGAGCTGGACCCCCGCCATGCGGCTGCTCTACGCCTACGTCACCTACACCTCGATGATGATGGTCTATTCGGCGGTCAACGTGCCCTATGCCTCGCTGCTGGGTGTCATCTCGCCCGACGGACGCGACCGCAACGCCCTCTCCTCCTACCGCATGTTCTTCGCCTATGCCGGCAGTTTCATCGCCCTGGCGCTCGTGGAGCCCCTCGTGCGCAACTTCTCGAACCTGGGCGGCATATACTCCGAAGCCCGAGGCTGGGCGCTGACCGTGGGGTGCATCGGCATCCTCTGCACCATCCTGCTGCTGCTCTGCTTCCGCGGGGTCCGCGAGCGCGTGCAGCCCGTCGCCGAAAAGCAAAGTCCGGTGCGCAACGACCTGAAGGACCTTCTCCGCAACCGTCCGTGGTGGATTCTGCTGGGTGCAGGCATCGCGGCGCTGATCTTCAACTCGATCCGCGACGGCGCGACGATCTACTATTTCAAATACTACGTGCAGCAGGACCAAGCCGCCGTCATCGGGGGCTTCTTCACCCTCTCGGCGCTCTACCTGATGGTCGGGCAGGTCTCGAACATGGTGGGTGTGGCGCTGGCCGCTCCCCTCGCCGACCGCTTCGGCAAAAAGCGCATCTACCTGGGCGCCATGCTTGCCGCCACGGTGCTCAGCGTCGTGTTCTACTCGCTGCGCCCCGACCAGCTGGTGCCGATCTTCCTGCTGCAGACGCTCATCAGCATCTGCGCGGGCAGCATTTTCCCATTGCTGTGGTCGATGTATGCCGATATCGCCGACTACTCCGAATGGAGGACCGGACGCCGGGCCACGGGGCTGATCTTCTCCTCGTCGTCGATGTCGCAGAAATTCGGATGGACCCTGGGCGGCGCCCTGACAGGCTGGCTGCTGGCCCGCTACGGATTCCAGGCCAACGAAGTGCAGTCGGCCGAGGCCATCCACGGCATCCGCATGATGCTGAGCTGGCTCCCGGCCGTGGGAACGGTGCTTTCAATAGTCTTCATCTGGTTCTACCCGCTCGATGAAAAGACCATGAAAACGGTCTCGGGCGAGCTGGAGACACGCCGCAAAGCCAAAAACTGACACGCTATATGGAACGACTCGATCGTCTGGCCGCCGAACTGGAGCGGCACCTGCAGGAGGTGATCCTGCCCTTCTGGACCGGCCGCATGCAGGACGGCAAGGGCGGATTCCACGGCCGCATCACGGGCGACGGCATCCCCGACACCAAGGCTCCGCGCGGCGCGATCCTCTACGGCCGCATTCTCTGGACCTTCTCGGCGGCCTACCGCGCACTGGGCCGTTCGGAATACCTCGAAGCGGCGACACGCGCCAAGGAGTGGCTGCTCGGGCGATTCTACGACACGCAGTACGGCGGCGTCTACTGGGAGGTCGCGGCCGACGGCACGCCCCTCGACACCCGCAAGCAGTTTTACGCCCTCGGATTCGCCCTCTACGGGCTGAGCGAATACCACCGGGCCACGGGTGACCGCGAGGCGCTGGACCGGGCCGTAGAACTGTTCGAAACGATCGAGGAACACGCTTTCGACACCGCGCGCAACGGCTATGTCGAAGCCGCGGCCCGCGACTGGAGCCCGATCGAGGACATGCGCCTGAGCGACAAGGACGACAACACGCCCAAGACGATGAACACCCACCTCCACATTCTCGAGCCCTACACGAACCTCTACCGCACATGGCCCGACGCACGGCTGCGCGAACGGCTGGTGAACCTCATCGGTATCTTCCTCGACAGGATCGAATCCCCCGTAACACACCATCTGGGACTCTTTTTCGACGACGACTGGCAGGAAAAGAGCCGCGGCGTCTACTCCTACGGCCACGACATCGAGGCTTCGTGGCTGCTGCTCGAAGCGGCGCAGGCGGTGGGCGACGAAGCCCTGACGGAACGGGTGAAACGCCACAGCCGCCGGATCGCCGACGCCGCATTGGAAGGCTACATGCCCGACGGCAGCCTGATCTACGAACACCGCGCCGACGGAACGCTCGACCGCGAACGCCACTGGTGGGTGCAGGCCGAATGTGTCGTGGGACTGACATGGCTTTACACCCACCACGGCATCGGCGAAGCCCTCGTCCAGGCCGAAAAAACGTGGGAATATATCCGCACCCACCTGGTCGATACGGCGGACGGCGAATGGTTCTGGAGCATCCGCGAAGACGGTTCGATCAACCGCACGGACGACAAGGCGGGATTCTGGAAATGCCCCTACCACAACAGCCGCATGTGCCTCGAAGTGATGGCCTGTGCCGGACACCTGAAAGAATAGACTGAAAACGGTCCTCGGAATCGTAGTTTTTCAGATAGCCCTACGGGCAGCCGGACGGCTCCCAGTCGTCGCGGAACTGCTCGGAACCGGTCTTTTTGGCAAATATCTGCTGAATGGTGTAATCCGTGATCTCGTCGTCGGTCAGCTCCCGCGACCACGCCACGCGCCCCGAACGGTCGGCCCCGGGACCCGTACAGCCCCATTCGGCATAGTAAACGTCGCCTTTGCGGGCCGCGTCGTGCCAGTCGCGCCACCCCTCGGGGCGGATCGCCGCAGGCAGTTCGCAGCCGATCCACACGGTGCGGGCCGTGGATTTCCACGGACGCCCCAGGTAAACCCGCGAAACGCCCTCGGCCGCCGTCACGCCGCAATTGAAAAAGACATAACCGTAGCAGTTGCGCTCGGTGGTCGAGGCGGCGGTGATGAAGCTGTCGGCCTTGCAATGGATGTGACAGTCGTCGAAAACGACGATCGAAGGCCCGAAGATGAAATCCGTCGTACCCTCGATGTGACAGCGCTCGACGAACACGCGCGAGACATATCCTCGGGTAAAAAAGGTGTCCTGATCGCCGATCAGCGTACAGGCGCGGAGGTGGATGCGGTCGCCGCGCGTTTCGAGCGCCACGGCCTGCCCCACCCGTCCGGCGTCGTTCTCGACGAGGATATCCTCCATGAAAACGTCGTCGGCCCGGATCGACATCGTGCAACTGTCGTAGGTGGTCAGTTCGCGGCCGCCGACGATCTTCCCCGAATAGTCGTCCCAGACGATACGCACCTGCTCCGTGCCCCCGGCGAGGATGCACACCTTGTCCTTATAGACGTCGAGCGTCACCTTCTCGCGGTAGACGCCGGGCATGATCCGCACCGTGCGCCACTCCGCGGGTTTCGACGGCAGGGCGTCGAAGCACGCCTGAATGGTCCGGAAATCCCCGCCGCCGTTGCTGTCGACGGTATAAACCGTCTCCGCCGAGGCCCAGAGGCCCCGGCAGAGCAGGATCGTCAGTATCGCAAAGCGCAGCATGGCGCCGTTATAGGGTTACTCCCGTTTTGAAGATGGCGATCTCCTTAAAGCCGGTCTTCTCGTGTTTGAGGTGTTCGCCGTCGGCCGTGGCCATCACCTTGTCGATAAAACGGTCCAATACCGCCTGCGGCTCCTCATCCTCGACCAGCGTTCCGGCATTGAAGTCGATCCAGTTGGCTTTGAATTCCGAGAGCTGGGTGTTGGTCGAAATCTTCATCGTCGGCACGAAAGCCCCGAACGGCGTACCGCGGCCCGTGGTGAAGAGCACCAGCTGACAGCCCGACAGGGCCAGCGCCGAGGCGGCCACGAGGTCGTTGCCCGGGGCCTGCAAGAGATTCAATCCCGGTTTGACAATGGGCTGTGCATAGTTCAGCACGTCGACGACGGGTTGTGCCCCGCCTTTCTGCACACATCCCAACGACTTCTCCTCGAGCGTCGTGATGCCGCCTTTCTTGTTGCCCGGCGAGGGGTTCTCGTAGATCGGCTGGTCGAACTTGCGGAAATAGTGTTTGAAGTCGTTTATCAGGCAGACCGTTTCGTCGAAAATCCGGCGGTCCGCGGCGCGGTCCATCAGGATCGTCTCGGCGCCGAACATCTCGGGAACCTCCGTCAGCACCGTGGTTCCGCCCTGCGCGATCAGCCAGTCGGAGAACAGGCCCACCAGCGGATTGGCCGTGATGCCCGAAAACCCGTCCGAGCCGCCGCACTTCAGTCCCACTTTGAGGTAAGAGAGCGGAAGCGGCTGACGCTTGTCGCCTTTCGTCTTTTCGACCAGCCCGCGGCAGATTTCAAATCCGGCCTCGATCTCGTCCTCGACCTCCTGCGCGATGAGGAACTTCACCCGTTCGTCGTCCCACGCGCCGATCACCTCTTTCAGGGCCGACACCTGGTTGTTCTCGCACCCGAGGCCCAGCACCAGCACGGCGCCCGCATTGGGATGCTTCACCAGCGCCGCCAGTGCCTTCTGCGTGTTGGCGTGGTCGTCGCCCAGCTGCGAACAGCCGTAGTTGTGGGTGTAGACCCGCACGTCGTCGAGGTGCGAGCAGTCGCACTCGCGTTTCACGCGCTCGACGATGGCCTGCGCCTGTCCGTTGACGCACCCCACCGAGGGCACGATCCACAGTTCGTTGCGGATGCCCATCGTGTCGTTTTTGCGCAGGTAACCCATCACCCGCACGTCGCGCCGTGGATACTCAACGTCGTAGACCTTGGGGGTATAGGCGTATTCGAGGTCGTCGCGGAGGTTTGTTTTCAGGTTGTGGGAGTGAATCCACCCGCCCTGCGGAACGGCCTCCGTGGCGTGGCCGATCGGATAGCCGTATTTCACGACATTCCCGCCCGCGGCGATGTCGCGCAGGGCGAACTTGTGCCCCCGGGCGATGTCGTCCCGGAGCGTCACGATGACGCCGTCCACTTCGACCGTTTCGCCTTTGTGCAGGTCGTCGGCCAACGCGATGGCGACATTGTCCGCGGCATTGATTTTCAGAAATCGTTTCATAATCATCGTGTGCTGAAAAGGGCAGGAACGGCCTCCGAAAAGACGCCGCACCCTGCCCTCCAAAGGTAAATTAATTCTTCAGAAACTTCGCCAAGGCATCCTTCATGCCCAGCGCCTCGATGTCGCGGACATAGCCCGCAACGGTCGGGATGAATCCCGGAACCTCCGAGAAATCGACGGTGAAGATACCGCTCTCTTTCACGATTTTCGTGACCGTGGCGTCGATGTCGGCCGAATCCCAGTTCGCACGGATATACTCCACGAACTCCTTCGTATCGTCGGGCTCGAAGCCGCTCTTGGGACCGTAAAGGGTCAACAGCGCCGCAAAGGTGAAACATTCGCGCGCGGCGATACGCTGCGCCTTAAACCAGTTGTCCCGGACGGTCGGATAGTTGCGCGCCTCCCATTTCGAGAGCGAGTTGAGCGAAATGGACCGGAGCATGTGCTTAATAAAGGGGTTGTAGAAACGCTCCAGAATCCCGGCGGCGAACTTCTTCAGCTCGTCCTGGTCCTCCTCGATCATCGGAATCACCTCTTCGGCGACCATGTCGTTGACGAAGCGTTCGATCGCGGGAGTGTCGAAAGCGTCCATCACCGTCTCGCAGCCCATTTGCAGGGCGATGGGGACCATGCCCGTGTGCGAACCGTTCAGGATGCGGACTTTCTTGTCGCGGAACTGTTTGATCGACGGCATGAAGACGACGTGCAGACCCGCCTTGTCCAGCGGCAGCTCCTTCATCACCTCCTTGTAACCCGGGCCGCCGATGGCCCACAGGTGGTACAGCTCGGCTTTCACCACGAGGTTGTCGTCATAGCCGATCTCCTCTTTGATCTCGTCGATCTGCTCACGCGGGAAGCCCGGCACGATGCGGTCCACGAGCGTGTCGCAGAAGTGGCAGTTTTTCTCCACCCAGTCGATGAACTCCTGCCCCAGCTTGTGATACTCGGCATGTTTGATGACGTACTCGTGGAGCGTCGAACCGTTGTTCTCGATCAGCTCGCAGCAGATGATGCACAAGCCTTTGGTAGGATCACCGCCAAAATGTTTAAAACGCTTGTACAGCAGCGCCGTCATCTTCGCGGGGTACGACTTCGGGGGTTGGGCCGTCAGGTCGTCGCCCTCCTCGTAGCGGATGCCCGCTTCGGTGGTGTTCGAAATGGTGATCTTCAACTCCGGCGAGAGGAAATAGCGCTCGTAGGTCGCGTAGTCCACATAGGGATTGAACGAATCCATGATGCTCTTCACCAGCCGCACGTCCTTCTTGGGCTGCTTGTTCTCGATGCCCTCCAGATAGACGTGGTACATGTTGTCCTGCTCGTGCATCCGGTCGATCATCCCCAACACCTTATGCTCGGGGTCGAGAATCGGCTGGCACACAGCCACTCCGGCATCCATGACGCCTTTCTCGTTGGCAATGTCGATCTGCCAGTCCACGAAGGCCCTCAGGAAGTTGCCTTCGCCGAACTGCAGGATGCGGACGGGGCGGCCGACCTTTTCGACGGTCGACTTATTCAGTTGCTTAATCATTGTATGTCAGGTTTTTAAATTACTCCAATACAATAGGCCTGTATTTCGGAACCAGCGCTTTCATCACGATCCAGCCGATGAGGTAAGCCACGGCGCAGATGCAGAAAACAATGAAGTAACCGGCGGGTTTTCCCTCGAAGCCCATGTAAGCCATGTTGGTCTCCTCGGCATGCACGAACAGCCATCCGGCGAACCACTGCAGGATCATCGAACCGACGCCTCCGGCCATGCCGCCGATACCCGTCACCGTGGCGATCGCCGATTTGGGGAACATGTCGCCCACGGTCGAGAAGATGTTGGCCGACCACGACTGGTGCGCCGCGCCGCCCAGACCGATCAGGATGATCGGGAACCACGGCGAAATCGTGCCCATGGGCTGCGCCAGCAGCACGAGCAGCGGAATGAACGCGAAGATCAGCATGGCGCGCATGCGGGCCGCATAGGGATTCAGGCCCGTCTTGTTGATGATGATCGTCGGGAGCTTACCGCCGTAGATCGACAGCATCGTGATGGCATAGAGCGTGAAGATCAACGCCACGCCCAGCCCCTCGGACATTTTGATCCCGAACTGCGAATTGAGGTACGAGGGGGTCCAGAAGAGGAAGAACCACCACACGCCGTCGGTCATGAACTTACCGAAGGCGAAAGCCCAGGTCTGCTTAAATGAAAGGGTTTTCCAGAACGACATCTTCGGGCACTCGTCGCCCTCCTCCTTGGCGACGGCTCCGTCGATGATCTCGTGTTTGTCCTGCTCGATGTACTCCAGCTCGGCGGCATTCACTTTCGGATGCTCCGTCGGCTTCTTGTACATGAAGACCCAGAAACCCATCCAGATAAATCCCAGGGCGCCGATCACGATGAAAGCCATCTCCCAGCCCCAGGCCTTTGCCAGCAGCGGAATGGTCAGCGGGGCGAACAGCGCACCGATCGAAGCACCGGCGTTGAAGATCGAGGTGGCATAGGCGCGGTCCTTCTTGGGGAAGTACTCGGCGGTCACTTTGATCGCTGCGGGGAAGTTGCCCGCCTCGCCGAGGGCGAGGATGCAACGTGCGGCGATGAAGAAATACATGCTGACCATGGCGATAGTCGCGGCCATAGCCGATCCGGCCTCGACGGCGCGCAGCGCGGCGGCATTGGGAAGTCCCACCCATGCCTCGGTGGCCACGCCGCAGAGGGCATGCAGACAGGCGCCCACCGACCAGACGCCGATGGCCCACAGATAGCCTTTCTTGGTCCCCATCCAGTCGATGAAACGGCCTGCGAAGAGCATGCAGACGGCGTAGACGATCGAGAAGATCGAGGTGATGAGGCCGTAATGGTACTCGTTCCAGTGGAACTCGGGTTTGATGAACTCGTCCCACGTCAGCGAGAGCACCTGACGGTCGAGGTAATTAACGGTCGTTGCGAAGAAGAGCATCGCACAGATGACCCAGCGGTACTGCGTCATCTTCCCAGCGAGAGTCGATTTGTTGTTTGTCATTATGGGGTTTAATTAAGTAGTGTCGGGGGTTGGCGAGCCGCATGAACGGCATCCGGCAGCGGATCGGGGCCGCCGCCGGACGACCGAACTTACGGAATATCGGCATCTAACGCACCTTGGCGATCACGTCCAGTGCGAAACGGCATTTTTCGGAGATGGCTTTCCAG
>ERZ1673699.484-NODE-484-length-43542-cov-18.364316_pt1 | contig 43542 bp, 54 predicted proteins | sample MGYA00580229_ERZ1673699 | MGnify/ENA primary metagenome ERZ1673699 (study PRJEB41218, sample SAMN15661785) | gut metagenome | host: Homo sapiens | place: Canada: London | collected 2015-08-20/2019-03-30 | study: EMG produced TPA metagenomics assembly of... | reverse complement strand
CCTCCCGCTGCAGGCTTTCCGGTGCGGCGTAGCCGATGTAAGGGTAGCTCTGGTGCCGGTTCAAGCCGCGCAGAAAGGTCTTTTTTCCGTTGAGGTAGAAGCCGTCCGCCCGGAACTCTGCCGTGCGGAAACCAAACGTCACCTGTTTGCGGTCGATGGGCTGTCCGGCTGCATTCAAAAGCTCTGCCACGGCATGGTGCAAAACCGGATGCTCTGTATCCCACGGTTGTGCGTCCGGCACAGAAAGCTGCATCTTCCCGGCTTCTGCCGCCTGTGCAGTCTGCTCTGCCAGCAGGGTACCGTCTGCGGTCTCCAGCCGGATGCGGACCGCCACGGCTGCGGGCGCAAGCTCTGCCGTCCACTGCACCACGGCGTCATGCAGGGTGGGCGTGTAGACGAACAGGTCGGTCAGGCGGCTTTCTGCCGCAGCCTCCAGCCAGACCTCCCGGTACAGCCCGCCGTAGGTCAGGTAGTCGATGACAAAGCCAAAGGGCGGGATAGCCGGGTCTTCCCTGGTGTCCAGCTGCACGGTGAGCAGGTTTTCGCCTTCCCGGTCAACAAGATCGGTGATTTCCACCGCAAAGCCGGTATAGCCGCCCCGATGCTGCCCGGCAACCCTGCCGTTGACCCGCACCACTGCCTGATGAGCAGCGCCGTCAAAACGGACAAACAGCCGGGGCGCAGCCTGTACCGGCGGCACCCGGAACCGTTTGCGGTAGCCGCAGACCATCTCGTAATCGGCCGGGGAGGCATAATGCAGCGGCACCTCCCGGCAGGTATGGGGCAGGCGGACGACTTCCTGTTTTGGCACCGGCAGCCCCTTGCCAAAGGCTTCTGTCCAGTGTCGTGTAAACTCCCATCCATCACAAAAACTGTGTTTCATCGCGGCAGCACTCCTTCCAGTAAAATCGAGATCATTTCTTCCAGCACAGCCACATACTGCACCCCGCTTTCTGCCAGACTGCGGTCTGCCAGAAAGCTCTCGATGGATGCGGTGATCATCTGCCGCAGCACCGGCAGGGATACTGGACGCATGACCCCTTCTGCCACAGCCTGCTCCAGCAGCGCCATGGTGGGTTCCCACCCGTTTTCCAACTGACTGCGCACTCGCGCCGCCACCACCGGGTATTTCTCGTCCAGCTCCTTCATCTGCCGCAGGTCCAGCGCGGCGTATTCTGTCGGCATGGCAATGATGACCGCCCGCAGCTTCTCCTGCAAAGTACCGCTGCCCGCCAGAATTTTCTGCTTGCAGTGGTGGATGTCCGCAAAGGCATGGTCTACCATGTCCAGCAGAAGGGCCTCCTTGGAGGGGTAAACGGTGTAGATGGTTTTTTTGCTGATGTGCAGCGGCTCTGCCACCTGTTGCATGGTGAAATGCAGCCCCTGTTGACGGAATAACTGCATGGCCTGCGTGCGCACCAGCGCATCGAGCTTTTCCTGCATGAGCGTCCTCCTTGTGGAAACTGTATTTGCTTTTCCGGTTTCCATTCTAGTGCGGAAACCGAATCAAATCAAGCGGTTTCTGCATTTTCTGCGTTATGCCGAAGAACCGCCAAAAAATCGCAGCAAAATGACAATAAAAATATCCTCAAAGAACTTTTTGCCCTTTGAGGATCAGTATATAAAACGTGAATCTAAGTGAATTGGGTTCTGCAATCTCACTTGACGAGTCAACCAACACTGTACAGACCGAAAATCTTCGTCTACTGCAAATCATTCTGACCGAAGAAATCACTACAAAAGGCTTGACTCCAGATCAGCAAAACATCACACAGTATGGCAAGGAGTTAGAAGCCTTGTACGATGAAATTCTGGATTTAACATCCAAAATCATCACCTAAACCACGATGCACACGCACCGTGGTTTTTGTTTGCCCATTTTTAGCACGATGCAGTTTGCACCGTGCTTTTTTCATGCCGTTTTAGCTCATGTTGGTCAGAGCAGCTGCCTTGTAAGCAGCAGGCCGCCGGTTCGATTCCGGCAAACGGCACCATCGCAGCGGGCAGTGCGTACCCTGCCCTTGCCCCATCATGTTGCGGTTTTTTCCGAAGTCTCAATTTTCGAAAAGAAAAAATCCCGCAAAACTTTACGTTTTAAACGTAGTTTCGCGGGATTTTTGGAGCTACTGACCTGATTCGAACAGGCGACCTGCTCATTACGAGCTAAAAAAGTCCATTTTTTCACAAATTTTCGTTTCATTCCATTTCTTACTTTTCGTTGCTGATTCGCCTATTTTTTAATTTCGTTCCATTTCGGCACTTTACATCATTTGTTACATTTTTACATAGATGTTGCGGTTTATGTTGCGGTCATTTTAAGCAAGGCGGGCGCTGTATTTTTATGCTTTCTTCTGCGCCGGTTCCCGCAGGGCATCCCGCACAGTCTGGCCAACACGGCGGATGCTTTCCTCGTTGGCGTGGGCGTACATCCGCAGCGTGGTGCTGCTGTCGGAGTGCCCAAGGCGGGCAGCCACGCTGACCACATCTGCACCGTTTGTGATGGCAATGCTGGCCGAGGTATGGCGCAGCCTGTGCGGGTGGAAGTGCTCGATGCCGTACCGCTTGCCGAACCGTTGAAAGTAGCGCGTGGGCGTGTCCGGGTGCATGGGCTCCGCGCTGTCGTCCTGCGTGAACACCCACCGCACTGTGACCGGCTGGGTGCGGCGCAGCGCCCGCAGCAGCTCTGCCACATCCGGCGAGATATCAACCACACGCACCTTGCCGTTCTTAGGCATGGTCTCGTACACGCCGCGCTCTGCCGTGTACTGCAAGTTCCGCTCGATGGTGATCGTGCCGACATCCAGATCCACGGCACGCCATTGCAGGCCGCAGGCCTCGCCGCGGCGGCAGCCGGTGTCAATCAGCAGCAGAACGAACGCCTGCCACTTGAGCGGCTCTTCCTTCAGGCAGCGCAGGATGTACCGCATTTCCTCTGCGGTAAAGGCCTTGTGCTCCGCAGAGAGCGCGGCATCCTTCGACTGCTTCGGGCGCGGCACCTTGTCCATGGGGTTTACGTCCAGCGTGTCGTCCATTACTGCCGCCTTGAACATCCCGTGCAGCACCGCGTACACCTTCACCCTGCTGGCAAAGGCAAAGCGCTCCGGCAGCCCGGCCAAAAGCGCCTTGAGCATGGCCGCTGTGATATCCTGCATCGGCACATCGCCCAGCACCGGGAAAACGTGCTGCTCCAGCAGCTGCGTGTAGCTGGCACGGGTCTTTTCGGACACGGTAGCCGCCTTTTCCGGCAGATAGACTGCCCCGGCATACTGGCGCAGGGTCTTGACCTTGGCGGCTTCTACGGCCTGCGCAGCGGCCTGCTGGATGGTCTCCTCGCGGGTCAGCACTTCCCTGTCCTCCAGCTGGCTTTCCAACTCAGCGGCAAAGCGCTGCAACTCCCGCTGCACGGTCCGGCTGCTCCATGTCGGCTCAGGCCGGAAGGTGCGCCACACCCGCCGCCCGCGTCCGTTGCTGGCCTGCACCTGATAGACTACATTGCCGTTTTTTTCCAGCTTTTTCTTGATACTCGCCATGCAGCACACCTTTCCTTCCCGCTCCCGGTGCTCCAGCGCCGGGGGCGTTTTTGTTTATGCTACAATTGCTTTCTTATTCTGAACTTTTCGCCTGCTCCTTCAGCAACTCATACATATTGACCATAGGAAGTTCGATTTTCCCATGATTCAGCATCATCGATGACATCACTTCCATTTTAGATCGAGCAATACTGTACAATGTAGCAGACCCGTTATACCACAGTTTTGCAGCAAAATCGTCATCAGACACTCCCTTATCAATCTCAAATATACCATGGATAACCATACGATATTTGCACGAAGCATCTGTTCCATCCTTCAACGAATAAGTGCCTTCAAGAATAAGCCTAACATATGCAGCTTTTTTGGTCAGATCATCAACCGGAATCTGTTCACTGACAGAAACTGTTATTTGGTGCGTCAATTCACAATTGGTTACGGCATCAATAATGTTGTTATCGAAGGAGCACTCTGTAATAAAACTTCCTTTATACTGAATATCAGCTTCATACTGCTTTGCATCCATTATGCAGCACCTCCAGTGGAGTCTTTTTGTTTTTTGGGAAATCGTATAGCATTAGAAGAAAAGTCCGGCATTTTATACGCCGAATTATTTGCAGCATCAGATTTTACACTTTCTAGTTCTGTGGACACTGTTTGACTATCAATCTTTAAAGGGCATTGCACGGACAGGCCTAGTGCATCTGCAATCTCAATTAGCGTGTCGATCGTGTAATTGCACTCTCCGCTTTCCCAGCGAGATACAAGGCTCTGTTTTACACCCATTTTATCGGCAAGATCTTTTTGCGTCCAGCCTTTTTTTATGCGGGTATCGTGAATCATCTGCTGAATTTGAATGTTTACGGCGGCTTTTGCAAGTTCGGCAGCGGTCATGTTTTTCGCGATAGCTGCAATAAGATCAGACAACGTTGTTCTGTGCGACATTTTTCATTCTCCTTACATGAGTTCTGCGAAGCGCGCTTGAGCAACTGGTATATGCGTACTATATTCAGTGTTTCTGTGGCCTTGTCTTTCATAAAAAGAAGATAAAAGATATACAAGGCCATCCTTGTAGACAAATAGAATACGAATGTTTGAGATTCCAAGTTTGAACCGCATCGAGCAAAGGTTCTTTTGTCCGGCAAGGTGTTCAATTGGCATTCCTGGAGGACCAATTGCTGTATCGCCATTTTCCATGATCTGCCGAATATACGATTCAAACCGTTTTAAAAACTTATCTTCGGAACCCGATTTTGCAAGCAAATCAACCAGTTCATCTTTAAAAACATCATGAACAATAATTGATTTTTCATATTTTGCAAGCAACATCAATAGTTGTAGCAGTGTTTCAAGATCATTCAGATTAACCACATCCCATCTGCGCCCATATCATTATATCACTTATAAGTGATATTTACAACTTTTTAACAAAATTTCACACCAGCCCCCGGCAATACCCTACCGCCAGCCCTTCAATGGCCATCTCCTCCAGCTCCTGCCCTGCAAATACCATGGGCGGGCAGACGGCGGGGTTATCGGCGATCAGGCTTACCACATCGCCCTGGCGGTAAAAGTGCTTGAGGGTAGCTTCCTCGCCGATGCGCACCGCCGCGATCTGCCCCTGCTCCACCTCCGGCTGGCTGCGGATGCACACCACATCGCCGTCGCATATCGTGGGTGCCATGCTGTCGCCGTGGCATTCCAGTGCAAAGTCCGCGTGCCATGCCGCCGGGATTCCAATATAGCTTTTAACGTTCTGCTCCGCCGTAATGGGCGTGCCGCAGGCAATGGTGCCGATCAGCGGCACCTGCACCATCTCCGGCAGCGGCCGGAACCCCGGCGGGATGGGCTTTTGGGGTGCGGGCTGTTCCTCCCAGCCCATCAGGTAGGCGGGGGTGGTTTCCAACGCATCTGCAAATGCGGCGATCTTGGATTGTGGAATGTCCGCCTTCCCGTTTTCTATTTTACTGATAGAGGACTTATCCTTATACCCCATCTTGTGAGCCAGTTCCTCAACAGTCAAGCCGAGCTCTGTGCGGCGGCTTCTGATTCTGTCGTATAGAGTTGCCATAAAATCACCAACCTTCGCTCTTATCTTACCATATAGTTGAATGATATTCAAGTATTTTTTAGATTTTCCTCAAAAAGAGTTGACTTCCATTCAACGCAGTGCTATTATGTTGGTAGTGGAATTTGATTCCACTCGAAAGGAGGTGAACAAACATGACAGATACTATTGCTCTGCGCTCTGTGATTGCAGAATCCGGGCTCAAATACAAAGCACTGGCCGAGATTATGGGCTTGTCGCCTTATACTTTGCAAATGAAGATCGACAACGAGTCCGAGTTCAAGGCCAGTGAGATTGACGCCTTGGCAAATGCTCTTGGCATGGATATGCAGCAGCGCGATTCCATCTTTTTTTGCCGAAATAGTGGAATTTAATTACACATCCACTCATTTCAAAGGAGGTCAACCCAAAAGGACGGTGAGAAAATGACCTTTGCGCAATTTAAAAAGGCCATTCCCGGCATCAAACGCAAGATGCAGGGATGGCCTTACAAGGTAATCATTGTTGATGGACCGCAGGGACCTACCGGCAAAACCACTGCCGCAAAGATCCTGCGAGATCAGGGACTACCCGTCTACGAGGACTGGGAAGTTCTGCACATCACTTTGGATGCTTTATTGCCAGAATGGCAGGAGAACGCTGAGAAACGTTAAATGTCCAGTTTACCGCTTCTCGATTTTCAGTCCGATAGCCAGCCTTTAGCATTGCGCCCTTGAATGCGCCGTTGGTAAAATACGAGTTTTGGCCGGGCGCAAGCTGCACCAAATGCTTTAGCGTTCCAGAACCGCTTTTGGGATTGATGGACTTGATAGGCTTTAGATTATGCAAAATCCAGTCCAGAAGCAATTTCTGCCGTTCTGCCGGCAGTGCATCAAACTCATAAGAATCGTCTGCCATAATATCACCTCCCTTCTGCCCTATTCTACCGCAGAAGGGATCCACCCACAAGGAGGTCAACCCACATGAACGACAACAAAAAGCCCGGCGAACCGCTGGAACCGGAACGCTGGGCGCTGAAGAATGCCTCGACTGAGCAGCTCGTTACAGAACTATCCAGTCGAGAAGGTGTGGCATCTTACCGTGTCGAGCCGTATCAGTTCAAAACAGTAAATGCCGAGGGGCCCGCACTTGTTTTTGTCGTCACCGATTAAGCAATGCGGCTATACGGATACACGTTACGAATATAAGCATGGAAATACTTACCGTGCGAGGAAGCGGCCATCAGCCCTTGATAGACACTTTCCGGCACACCGGTGTATTCGTAAATGCGTCCGCCGTGGAATGCGATGCAAAGAACACCATTCTCATAGCCAACGCTTTCCAGATTCGACGAAGAAACAGGAATCATCTGCATAATTTTCACCTCCCTTCTCGCTTAAAGTATAGCGCAGAAGGGAGCCACCCACAAGGAGGTGAACCACAATGAACGACAACAAAAAGCCCAGCGAACCTGTGGAAGAGGAACGTTGGGCGAAAATCTTTAGCTAAGTGCTCAACCAAAAAAATCAGATATCAAAGCAAACACCAACAAAAGTTTTCCCAAGCGGCGTTAGCCGAACAATGCCCTTATCAAAGTCCAGTGATTGCACTTTTCTATCGTTGGCCTTTGCTTCGGAGGCTTTCATTTGGAGCAAATCGCTTTCCAATATATCTCTTAGTTCATTTTTGATAAATGCATCGTACAATTTTTTATCCAATAGCCAACAGTCATAGCGAATTTCTATCAATCCTTGTCGTTCTAGTGAACTTAAAGATGTGGCTTGAAGTTCGATATCTGTGGCATGAATCATCTTAGGATTCCTTAAAAAGCAATTTGTAAACGCAACCCTTTCGCCGTTGTTCTCCAAAGTGTACTTATACCTTGCAATGGGAAGAGTTTGGTCGTTTTTGAATAGTTCCAAATTTTCAGCGTCCAAAGGAGACATCTGTGCAATCATAGCTGAAAAGGAAGGATGTACCTGACTTTGATATCTTATATCCGCAGAGTTTGCGAGCAGATTTTGAAACATCTTTCGGATTTGCGGCTCTTCCATGCAAAACTTAGCGTTTTCAATTGCTGGGCCTACTACTTGCAGACGAGGCTCAATCAAGCACTCCGCTGGTTTATCCTCAAGTTTTTTATTCAGCTCATCTTTAAACATCTGCAAGTCATGTTCTTGCCGAATCCGCTGTTTTTCCGCAGAAAAATGCACTCTGCTCGTCACAAGACTTAGTAAATCACCGAAAAAGCCACCCAGTTCATTTGCGCTTGGTTTTAGAAGGGCCTTTACCGGTTCATCAACGCAACTCGGCACTGCATTGATATTGAAGGTGTTTCCCTCACTTTTTTCATCACTCATGATCTCATTCCTTTCTTTTGGAGGTTCCATGGACAAAGTCATTCTAGTTTTTAAGATACTCGTCACAGAGCAAAAAGTCAAATTTTATACGACGATTTGCTCTATTTGCGAAAAAATCGAACGTCATCTTGAAATCAATCGAAAATAAGGAGGCACCCAACCACCATGAACGACCTACAGATTTTCTCCAACCCCGAGTTCGGGCAGGTGCGCACCGTCGAGATCGACGGCCAGCCGTGGCTGGTCGGCAAGGACGTTGCCGTGGCTCTGGGATACAAAAATCCTCGGGATGCTATCACTCGTCACGTTGACACCGAAGATAAGGATGTCGTGAAACACGACACCCCCTCCGGCGAGCAGGAAATGCTCATCATCAACGAGTCCGGGCTGTACAGCCTGATCCTGAGCAGCAAGATGCCGAAGGCCAAGGCGTTCAAGCACTGGGTCACCGGTGAGGTGCTGCCCGCCATCCGGAAGAACGGCGTGTACGAGAGCGTGAAAGCCCGGCAACACATTGAGCAATTGGAAACCACCAACGCACAGCTAAATGCAGCCATCAACGCCGTAGGTCATGCAAAAGCCGACCTGGCCGACGTCATCAGTCTGCGGAATGACTTCATCGAGCACCGCAACAACTACAAGGCCAAGTTCATACAGGCCAAGGCCGATTACGGTAAGGTATGTGACAGCCTGCGGCAAGCTGAAAGCCTTGTGCAGCAGGCGCAGGCCAATCTAGACAGCCGCATCGACCAGTTGAGGATCATCGCCTTTGGCCTGCCTGGCTTTGATGAGGTGATGCAGACCGCGCTGGAAAGCGCCGCAGCCGAAAAGAAATAAAGGAGGTTATTATGGCACGCAAAGCAAAAGCCGTCCCGGAGACCCCGTTCATGAACGTCAAGGACGCCGCCCGCGTCACGGGGCTGTCGGAGTGCAACCTGCGCAAGCAGCTGAAGGAGGGCAACATCCCCCACATCATGTCCGGCCGCTGCATCAGGATCAACGTCCCTGCCCTGCTGCGGCAGATGGACGCCGTAAAGTGAAAGGAGATCCCCATGAAAAAACTGAACGCCGTCACCCTTGCCGGGTTTGCCCTGTGCGGCTTTCTGCTGGGCATGAAAGCCCTCGGCCTTGCCGAGGCGGGCATCACCCTGCTGCTGATAGTCTGGGGCGGCTACGCCTACGGTGCCGCTGCCGCCCGCGCCCCGCTGGTGCTGTACGCCGTGCTTGGCACAGCGGCAGCCCTCGGCCTTACCCTGTACGAGCTGCACCGCGAGAACCAGCAGTACAAGCGCAGCGCAAAGCGGCAGAAGGTGCACCAGCAGCCGCAGCACACCGTCAAACCCGCCAACCGCAGAAAGGCGGGTTGACCATGGCTGATACAAACCCTTACACCTCCACCCGCATCTGCGAGGACTGCGGCAAGGTGATAGTCAACGTCTACCACGCCAAGCGGTTCTGCCCGGAATGCGCCGAGAAGCGTCACCGCGCCAGAACGGCAGCGTGGTGGGCAAAAAAGAAGGATGAGATCAGCAGCCCCTACCCCAAGGAAGAAACTGCCGCCCAGCGCATCAGGAACGCCGAGGAGCGGGACGCCGCCTTCCGGGCAGACTGCCGGGCAGCGGACGCCGCCGGGCTGAGCTACGGCAAGTATATGCTGCTGAAAAACAAACAGGCCTGCCCGTGCGCCAACACGGACAAGCCCAAAAGGTGATGGAATTTGCAAGTCCCATCACCCCGATGATATCACATTTTCGGAGGTTTTTACAAGAACAATGTTGACCGAAACACAAAAATCGCTGCTGGGCTACGTCCGCAGCGTGCCGGAATGGCAGTCTGCCATGATCTACGAGCAGCTGGCAGTGCTCAACACCAGCGCATCCAGGCTTGCCGCTGCAACGGCTTATCTCGAGCAGGGCTTTGCGGACGGTAAGCTCCGCCCGGATCGGTATTATGTGCAGGACCGCATCTATCGCAAAGACCAGAACACCGACCTGTTGCAGAACACGGCATCCACCATTGGACAGGCTCTGGCGGCGCTGGAGGTGCTGGCAGTCCTCTCGGATACCTTCCAGCAGGATCTGCAGCACAGCGCACAGTTTGCCCATGGTCTTTACTACAACGAGCTGGAAAAGCTCTGCACCAAACACGGTTATACACAGGAGGTAGCATTATGAAAGGAATCCTGATCGAGCCGGGCAAAGCCCCGGTAGTCACCGCCCTGCCGGACACGTTGCAGGGCATCGAGGCGCTGTTGCAGTGCCCCTGTGAGCAGAAGGTACTGCCCCGCACCCCGGCGGTGCTGGTGTACCCCATCTATGGCCGGGGTCTGAACCGCATCTACCGCGGGCAGAAGATCTACGGCACTATCCTGTGCTACGGCTGGAAAAACAACACCCTCCAGCCCCTGCGCACCGCATTGCAGACCGAGATGCTGAACCGCCTGAAGGATACGGAGGTAAGGGTATGACCACCTATATCTGCAAATGCGGACGGCGAGTGAAGAAATCCACCGATGCCAGTACCACTGGCAACCGCCTATCCGGCTATGCACCCGGCCATGAGTGCTGGGGATGCCCCTACGCCATGCCATACGGAAACTATCAATGGGATGAAAGTACTAGAACTGTCCGCCGGGAGACTCAGGGCTACGAATGCCGGATGAGCAAGACCCTCACCTATGCGTCAGAGTTCGCTGGCTCTATCAAGGATAAATGCACTTGTCGAGTGCATAGTCTGGACTTCGACTTTCTGTCTCAGGTCTCCGCATGGATCAAAGACACTTATCCAGACAGAGAGATTTTTGGCTCGTTTTCCAAAGATATTCGTGCATCGGACTATGGATCCGATGGCCGTTACTGCCTAACTATCACCTGCACCCAGAATCTGAAAGGCGTTGCCGCAAAAAGAGAGCTGCTTGGTCAGTTCTTTACTCCGAATGGTAGCCGCAAGGACATGACACCGCAGCAGGAAATGGAAAAGATTCTTGCTGACATCAAAAAAGCAAAGGAGATTTTCTCATGTACACCTGCCCAGAATGCGGATGCTGCTGTGACTACGGCAGAGAATGCTGTCCCGACTGCCACAGCGGCAACGCCGACCACCTCGGAGAGCGGGGCGGATGCAAGCGCATCGACCCCCGCGACATCCCTGCAGAACTGCGAATCGGTCCCTGCCGCATCGGCGGGCGGTTCTTCTGTGCCGATGCCTTCGGCACCCGGTTTTGACTTTTCCGCTCTGGGCGAGCTGTCCGAACAGGCCGTGGCGACCGATCAGCAGTTCGATCTGCACTACGGCACCGCGCAGGATGAATACCTCATTTCCTGCATCTACGTTGCCAAAATGCACGCCCTGACGGCCAAGGCTGGCCGCTATGGCGGCGGTACATGGACAAAGTGGTATGAGAGCAAGGGCATGAGCAAATCCATCGTCTGGAATATGCTGCAAACAGGTGAAGGTTTTAAAGGTTCAACTGTTGAACAATTAACTTCAATCCCTGAACTTTCCCGCAAGGACCTGAACCTGATCGCCCGCTCCGGCTGTGCCGAACAGCTCACCGCAGCCGCCGGGGACAGCCAGCGGGTACAGGAGCTGCTGGCCCAGCTCAAAGCCGAGAAAGAGCGCGCCGATGCTGCCGAGAAGTCCGCTCAGAACGCCCGCAAGGAAAATGCCTATTTCAAGGAGCTGGTGAAAAGCGCCGAAGCCCAGACCTCTAAGGACGCGAAAAAGCGGGAAGAAGCAGAAAGCCGCTACGAATCCGCTCTTGCCGACATCAGCGGCCTGAAAGAGCAGAACGCCCAGCTGAAAGAGCGCGCCGACTCTGCCGAAGCCCGGGAGGAGGAAGCGTGGAGCCAGCGCGAAAAGGCCGAGCAGCACGCCAAGGACGCGGAAGCTGCCCTCAAGCACCAGCCTATCGCCACCGTGGTGGACAAGGAGGAAGTCCGGCGGCAGGCAGAGGAACTATCCCGGCAGGCCAAGGAGAACGCCCACAAGGCTGTGCAGGAGGCGCAGGCGCAGACCGCTGAGGCACAGGCGCGGCTGCGGCAGTTCCAGCAGGCCGCGGATGGGTATCTTGCCCCGGAGCAGGTCTGTGCCCAGCAGGCACAGATGATCGCGGATTCCATGCGCACCATGTATCTGGGCTGGTTTGGCAAAGCAGCCGCCACCGGCTGCCCGCTGGCACAGATGGCTACGCCGCTGTATGCCCTGTGCGGGGAGATCATGTCCTCGCTGGAAGACGATACATCCATTGATCCCACCGCCGCAGGCAGTGTGGAGGACGCAGAACGGGAGGCGTTGTTTGAATGACATTTTCTACAAAAGCATTGCTCCGGCTGATGAAGCAGAGCTACAAGGGCGGCGGGCTGAAAGTGCTGCGCGCCGAGGTTTCCCTGCGGGACTGTTTTCTGGTATCCGGGGCCGGCTGGGCGCTGCTGATCCCCAAAGAAAAGTGCCCCGGCGAGATCACCGGGCAGCTGGTGGCATGGCTGGCCGATATGCCCCGCATCGGGGACGGTAGCTGGCTGGTAAAGGGCTACGACCCACAGCCCATGGAAGCCGCCGAAAAAGCCGCCTGCGTGCAGGAACACACTGCCGGGGTCTATACGCTGGGGCTGAAACTGCTGCCCCTGCGTACCGAAACGGACGTACTGGTGCAGCTGGGCGACAAGACTGTGGCCGCACTGGAACAGCTTGCCGCCGATGTGGTAAGCCCCGGGCTGAACATGGGCGCTTTTGACCCCGGTGCCCGGGTCGCCCGCTGGCAGGACGAGGAGACCGAGGCTCAGTTCTGGGCCTGCAACGATATCGGCAGCGTGCCCGAAAACGCCCGGACGGCAGCCGCAGGCTGCAACGTCTGGGAAAATTGAAAGGAGAACTATTATGGTAGACATTACCCTTGCCACCCGTGAAAAATCCAAACTGCGCATCGCGCTGGCCGGCGTATCCGGCGGCGGCAAAACGCTGGGTGCCCTGCTGCTGGCGGCAGGTCTGACCGGCGGCGATTTTTCCAAGGTATGCCTCATTGATACCGAGCACCGGCGCGGCCTTTTGTACGCAAACCGCAGCGATCTGGGCATCGGGCAGTTTTATCACATCGAGCTGAAAGCCCCCTACTCCCCGGATCACTACAAGGAGGCCGTGGATGCCGCCGTCAAAACGGTAGGGCCGGAGGGCGTTGTCATCGTGGACAGCCTGTCCCATGCGTGGAGCAACGCAGGCGGCGTGCTGGAGATCAAGGCAGGCATCGCGGCGCAGCCCGGCAAAAACAGCTATACTGCGTGGGACGAGGCAGGCCGCATTCAGAACGACTTTATCAACTATCTGTTGTCGGTCAACTGCCACACCATCTGCACCCTGCGGGTCAAGCAGGACTATGTGCTCACCGAGAACGACCGCGGCAAGCAGGTGCCGGTCAAGGTAGGTCTTGCCCCAGTGCAGCGGGACGATGTGGAGTATGAGTTCGACATCATGTTCAACATCGGGCGGGACCATATCGCCGCCACCAGCAAGGACGTGACCTTTCTGGACGGGTTCAACGCGGTCATCACCCCGGAGCTGGGCAGACAACTGGCCGCATGGGCAGACGAGGGCAAGGAGCCTGTCCGGTGCGAGGAATGCGGGAGTTTAGTCGCCGCTACCGGCAAAATGACCATCGAGCAGCTGGCAGGTTACACCCGCGAGCACTACGGCAAGTGCCTGTGCTCCGCCTGTGCCGTCAAGGCAGAGCGTGCTCGCCGTGCTGCCGAAAAGAAGGAACAGGAGGCCGCCCATGAAGCCCAGTGACGACCGTGTCCGCCGGAAAAAGGACAAGCTCCAGCAGGCGCGCAACGCCCGGGGCAAGGTGTGGCAGGACGACCTATTGGAGAGCCTTTGCGGCATCCCCGGCGCATGGGCGCGGCAGTGGCCTGCGGACTGGGCTGGGCAGCCCTATGATATCGAGGCCACCATCGAGGGGCGCAGCCGGGGCATCGAGTGCAAGCATATCGCCAAAGGCAACCTGCCCTTTTCCGCCTTCCGTCCCAACGAGGTGGAGAACCTTTCCCGCAAGGAGGATGCAGGCGGCATCGCGGTGGTGGCGGTGCGCCGGGACAGCCCCGCCGTGGACTGCTTTTTCCCGTGGTACTACATCCGCGACCGCATCGAGAGCGGCGAGCGCGGCAGCGTAAAGCTGGAAGGTCTGCCCACAGAGCTGCAGGCGGTGCTGGAGGTGGTGCATCCGTGATCTACACGCTGGACGGCGAGCTGCACCTCTCCGATGTACCCGCCCCGCTGCTGCATCAGCTGATCCGGGAACTGACCGTACCCAACCCCCGCTATACCAATGCGGTGCGTCTGGGTCGCCCTACTTGGAACATCCCCCAGACCGTGATGCTGTACGAGATCCGTGGCAACGCGCTCACCTTGCCCCGGGGCATGGCGGAGGAGGTCTGGCGGCAGCGCCCTGCGGGCACCGTGGCGCAGGACAAGACCTTAAAGGGCGAGCCGTGCGCCTTTGATACCTCCCGCTTTGCCCTGCGGGACTACCAGCAAAAAGCGGTCAATGCGGCGCTCTCCTGCCAGTGGCATCAGGGGGTGCTGGTCGCGCCCTGCGGTGCGGGCAAGACCGAGATCGGCATGGCGCTCATTGCCCGGCTGGGGCGGCCTGCCCTCTGGATCACCCACACGCTGGATCTGGCACAGCAGGCGCTGGAACGTGCCCAGCTGCGGCTGGGACTGAACGACCGGGAAGCCGCTGTCCTCTCCGGCAAAAGCAAGCGCTGCGGCACCAAGCTGACCATCGCCACCGTACAAAGCCTGTACCGCATGGAGCTGGACGAGCTTTCCCGCACGGTGGGCGTGGTCCTTGTGGACGAGTGCCACCATGTGGTCAACAACCCCGAGCAAGCCAGTATGTTTGCCGCCGTGCTCCGCTGCCTGCCCGCCCGGTACCGCTTTGGGCTGACCGCCAGCGACCAGCGCAGCGATGGACTTGGTGACACCATCTTTCAGGTGCTGGGGCCGCGTGTGGCCGTCATTCCGCCCGAACAGCTGGACAGCATCACCCTGACCCCGCAGGTGGAGTGCATTCCCACCGCCTTTGTGTACACGCCCCGCGCCAACGAGCAGCCCATCGACTACGTCCGGCTGATGCGCCACATGGCAGAGGATGCGCCCCGCATGGCACTGCTGTGCACCGTGCTGAACCGTGCCGTCACCCAGGGCACCAGCTGGCTGGTGCTGGCGGCATCGCTGCACATTTTGGAGCAACTGTACCGGTACGCGCTGGATTTGGGTCTTTGTGCCGAGTTCGTCTGCGGTTCCACCAAAAAATCCCAGCGCACTGCCGCCCTCGCCCGTATGAAGGACGGCCAGTCCCGCATCCTGTTCGCCACCTATCAGCTGGCAAAGGAAGGGCTGGATATCCCCCGGCTCGACCGTCTGGTGCTGGCAACGCCCACCCGCAACAAGGTCATCGTACAGCAGAGCATCGGCCGCATCCAGCGCCCTGCCCCCGGCAAGACCGGGGCACTGGTACTGGATATCGTAGACGAGCACACCCCGCAGCTTCTGGCGCAATACAAACAGCGCCGGACTTTATACAAAAAAATGAACATTCAGAAAAAGGAGCAAGAACATGAGTGAACTGAACTACGCATCCGCCCTCGCCGCACTGGACAACGATTTTGCCCAGGCCAACGCCCAGACCGGCAACAGCAGTGTGCCGGTGGGGCGGTATAACGCCATCCTCAAGGAGGCAAAGATCGTGCCCCGCAACGGCGGCGGGCTGTCGGTGAGCATCAGCTTTGTGGTGACCGACGGCGCATACAAGGGCCGCTACGCCTTTACCAGCTACGGCCTGCACAAGAACGGCCTGCCCTACTTCAAGGGCTTTTTGCAGATGATCCAGCTGCCGCTGACCCGGCTCTCTGATCTGGAAAAGGCTCTGCCGATGTTCCCGGGGCACCGCTGCGTCATCAACGTGCAGCAGGACAAAAAAGACCCCCAGTACACCCGCACCTATGTGGACCGCTACCTCGGCATGGGCAATCTGGCAGAATACCTGAGCACCCCCGCGCAGCCTGCCGCGCAGGATGATTTTGCGGAAGTGAACGAGCCGGATGACTTCCCGTTCAACTAAGGAGGTGCCCATGCTCGGACAGTTCCCGCAGTCCTTGAAAGAGGACCGCCGCTGGGTCTGCTTCGATGCCCAAAAGCACCCCATCGACCCCGCCACCGGGCAGAACGCAAAGCCCAACGACCCCGCAACATTGGGCACGCTGGAAGCGGCGCAGGCCGCTGCCTCCCGCTACGGTCTGCGCGGCGTGGGGGTGCTGCTGGGACAGGGGCTCTGCGGCATTGATATCGACCATTGCCGGGACCCTTCCACCGGCAGTCTCTCGGAGATGGCAGCACAGATCATCGACCAGATGCAGACCTATACCGAAGCCAGCCCCAGCGGCACCGGGGTGCATCTGCTGTTCTGGGGCAAAAAGCCGGACGGCCCCTGCCGCAAAAGCAGCATCGGGCTGGAGATGTACGATGGCGGACGGTACTTTACCGTTACCGGCAATGCACTGAACCGCTGCCCCATCGAGGAGCGCACCGCAGCCTGCGCTGCCATCCATGCGCAGTATCTGGCAAAGCCGGAACCGCCCCGTGTCCCTGCCCCGGCAGCCGTCTGGAAAACAGTAGACCGCCCGGACGAGGAGCTAATCCAGACCGCCTGCGCCGCGAAGGACGGCGAGCGGTTTGCCGCCCTGTATGCCGGTGACTGGCAGGCCTACTACAACAGCCACAGCGAGGCCGACCTGAGTTTTGCAAACCTGCTGGCATTCTGGTTTGGGGCAGACCTCCAGCGCATGGACCGGGTGTTCCGTTCCTCCGGGCTGATGCGTCCCAAGTGGGATCAGCGCCGGGGTGCCAAAACCTACGGACGCGCCACCCTGGAACGGGCGGTGCAGGATTGTCAGGAAGTCTACTGCCCCGCCCCGCAGCCGGACCGCGCCGCCTTTGCAGACCAGGACGAGGCATTGCAAGCGCTCAACGCCAAGTACAACGCCCCGCCGGACACCGCCCCGGCTCCCGGCGCAAAGACCTACTCGCTGGACGATACCGGCAACGCCCGGCGCTTTCGCGATCAGTACGCCGACCGGGTGCGCTACAATCCCACAGACAAGTGCTGGCTGGTGTGGGACGGCATCCGCTGGCAGCGGGACGACCTTGCCAGCATCAAGCGGCTGGCAGATGAGATGCTGGATCAGATGGAAAGAGCCTGCTTTGGCATCCGGGACGGCAACACCGCCGCCGCAATGCGCCGCCATGTGCAGAAAAGCCGCTCCTCCCGCAGCAAGGAAGCCTTTCTCAAGGAAGCGCAGCACCTGCCCGGCATCCCCATGCTGCCGGAGCAGTTCGACCGCAGCCGCGGCCTGCTGAACCTGAAAAACGGCATTCTGGATCTGGGCAAGGGCAAGCTGCTGCCCCATGACCGGGAAAAATACATCACCCGTCTGGCGCAGGTGGAATACCAGCCGGATGCCGCCGCCCCCACATGGGAGGGCTTCATCCGGTCCATCACCGGCGGCGACAGGGCGCTGGCAGAGTACCTGCAGGTCATGCTGGGCTACTGCATCAGCGGCTCTACCCGGGAGCAGTGCATGTTCTTTTTGTACGGGGACGGTGCCAACGGCAAAAGCACCTTTCTGGAAACGCTGGCAAAGCTGCTGGGCGACTATTGCATGAACGCGCAGGCCGATACCATCACAAGCGCCCGCAGCCGCTCCTCCGGTGCCGCCCGCAGTGATGTGGCACGGCTGAAGGGTGCCCGCCTTGTCACCATCGAGGAGGGCGACCAGGGCGCCATGCTGGACGAGGGTCTTGTCAAGCAGATGACCGGCGGCAACACCATCACTGCCCGCTTTCAGTACGGCAAGGAGTTCGAGTTCCGCCCGGAGTTCAAGCTGATGGAAGCCACCAACCACCTGCCCCGCATCCACGGCACAGACCTTGGTATCTGGCGGCGCATCCGGCTGGTGCCCTTTACCCAGTGCATCCCGCCGGAAAAGCAGGACATCCTGCTGCCGCAAAAGCTGGAAGCCGAGCTGCCCGGCATCCTGAACTGGGCGCTGGAGGGTCTGCGCAAGTGGCTGGCCAACAGTCAGGGCGGCAAACGGCACGGTCTGCCGGTATGCCCTGCCGTGGACGATGCCGTAAACGCCTACAAGCAGGATCAGGACCGCATCGCCGCCTTTCTGGCCGACTGCACCGAACCCGCCCCCGGACAGACCGTGCAGGCAAGCGTGCTGTTCCGCACCTATCTGAACTGGTGCGCCGACAATAACGAAAAGTGGCGCATGGCCAACAAGCAGTTTGGCGTGGAGGTCAAAAAGCACTGTACCATCCGCAAAGGGCGGTACTACTTTGAGTATGTGGATCTTGCCCTGTCGGACGAGGGGCTGCGGTGCCTGGCACTGAACCGCGGCAGCGAACCCTCCGCGATGCCCGCCCGGACGGCTCCGCTGTACCAGCAGACCCGCCTGAAAAACTGACCGTGTGGTGGGTGTGGTGGCAGAGGTGGCGTTTCCCAGACTTTTTACTATTTATTTTTTGTTTTACATCCGGGGAGTTCTTAAAAACAGCCATCTATCCACCACTCCCACCACAGAAAGGAGATACCCAAGTTGACCTACGAAGAAAAAAAGGCGTGGCTCTGGCGGTACCGGTCGGCAAAGCGGTTCGAGCTGCTGCGTCTGGACGAGGTAGCAACGCTGGAAGCAGAAGCCCGCCGCACCACCCAGCGCTATTCTGCCCTGCCCGGCGGCAGCGGGGACGGGCAGACGCTGCCCCGCTGCGTGGAGCGCATCGACGAAGCCCGCCGCGCCGCCGAGGCGCAAGCCGCCGTCTGCGACGCCATCCGTGCCGAGATCATGGCGGCGTTCCGGCAGCTGGGCAACGAGGTGGACTTCATGATCCTGTTCCGGCGCTATATCCTGCTGGAGGACTGGGGCGAGATTGCTTATCACGTCCGGCTCTCCCGCAGTCAGGTGTTCCAGCACCACAGCGCCGCCGTGAAACGCCTTGACCCCAAAAGTCCGGACGAAACCGGACTTGACCGGACTTGATAATGCTGTCAACCCCTGTTAGAATTTAAGCTGTACAAGAGCCCGCAGGAAAGGTTTGCTTACGCCCTTCTCCCTGCGGGCTTTGTGCTGCCCGGCTGACACAGAGGATCACCTTTACTACCCAACAGCCTGAATGTACCAGCCGGGTGTTTTTGAATATCCTGCCGTCCGCAAGGGCGGCTTTTTTACACCCTGATGATAAGAGAGGTGGTGACGTGGCCAACAAGGAGAATCTGATTCCATTCAATGAGCGGACAGAGAGTGAACAGAGAGAGATCGCAAAGCAGGGCGGCATCGCCTCTGGGCGGGCACGCCGCCGTAGACGCAGCATGAAGGAAGCCGCCGACTACTACTTGAGCCTGCCGGAGACCGACCGCCGCACCGTGAATCGACTGCTGCGGGATGCCATCGACCCGGAGGATATCGATAACCAGATGGCCGTTGTGGCGGGTATTGCCGCGCAGGCCAAGCGGGGTGACGCAAGAGCCGCCAGCGTGCTGCTGAAGATGCTGGGCGAGGATGCCCCGCAGGAGGATGCAGTCACTGATCAACTGGCAAAAGCGCGCAAGATCCTGGGAGGTGTGGACAGTGCCATTGACTGAACACCAGCAGGAATTTCTGCGCAACTGCTCCCACCGCTGGAACATCAAGACCGGCGCCACACGTTCCGGCAAGACCTATCTGGACTGCGCCGTCACCATTCCGCAGCGGCTCTGTGCTGCCAGGGGCGAGGGGCTTTGCGTCATGCTGGGCAACACGCTGGGCACACTGGAACGCAATGTACTGGAGCCCATGCGTGCCCTTTGGGGGACTGAACTGGTGGGCATCGTGCGCACCTCGGCATCCGGCAATATCGTGCAGCTGTTTGGCCGCAAGGTATATGTGCTGGGAGCCGACAACAAAAAGCACATTGCCCGCATTCAGGGCGCGGCGTTTGAGTACGCCTATGGGGACGAGATCACTACATGGGACGAGGGCGTGTTCCAGATGCTGAAAAGCCGTCTGTCCTGCCCGCACTCCCATTTTGACGGCACCTGCAACCCGGAAAGCCCGCAGCACTGGTTCAAAAAATTTCTGGACAGTGATGCCGATATTTACTGTCAGGCCTACACCATCGACGACAACCCTACCCTGCCGCCGGCGTTCGTGGCAAGTCTCAAGCAGGAGTATGCCGGCACCGTTTATTACAATCGCTTCATCCTCGGCCAGTGGTGTGCCGCCAACGGCATCATCTACCAGCCCTTTGCAGACAGCATTGTCGCCGGGGACGGCCGCTTTTTATGGCCTGCAAAACAGACCTGCACTCCATGGCGTATCCATATCGGGGTGGACTTTGGCGGCAATGGTTCCCGGCACGCCTTTGTGGCAACCGGCATCCTGCCGCTCTATGCAGGCGTGGTGGGTCTGGCTTCCCAGCGGGTAGACCCCAGAGGACAGGACGCAGACTACCTTGCCGCGCAGCTGATTGCATTCTGCACTGCAGTGTTCGCCCGGTACGGCGAGATCCACTATATCTTCTGCGACAGCGCTGAACAGACCCTTATCAACCATATCCGTGCCCGGCTGCGTGCCTGCCCGCTTTTCTGGCTGGCTGACCGGGTAAACAATTCCGCAAAGATCACCATTATCGACCGCATTCGCCTGACGTCCATTCTCATGGGCGGCGGGCGTTTCTGGTATATGCCGGAAGCCGTCTCCCTGCGAGATGCGCTGGCTGCCGCTCTGTGGAGCCAGAAGCACCCCGGCACAGACGAGCGGCTGGACGACGGCACCACCGACATTGGCACACTGGATGCGTTCGAGTATACCATCGAACGCGATTACAAGAGGTTTACTTCCCGATGAACGTTACTGCCTTTATCGCCTACCTGAACAATACGAAAGGCCTGCATCTGGATGCCGCCTACTATGGCCGCATCGAGACCTGGCGGCAATGGTGGCAGGGCGATGTGCCCTCCGTGCACAACATCAGGATCAAGCTGGAGGATGGCGAGCACACCCGCCGCCGGGCTTCCCTGCGGATGCCAAAACGCGCCTGCGAGGATTGGGCCAACCTGCTGCTGAACGACAAGACCACCTTCCAGATCGCTGATGCAAAGACCTCCGCCTACCTGCTGGGCAGCAATGAACAGCAGACCGGCGGCCTGCTGCGCCAGCTGCATTTCTGGGAGAACGCCAACCAGTTGGTAGAAAAAGCCTACTGGTCCGGCACCGGTGCGTTTGTTATGAGTGTGGAGGGGGTAAAGGGCACCCCGGACGGTATCCTGCATCCAGACCCGGCAGGGCGTATTGTGCTGGATTACGACCCGGCGTCCTGCATCCTTCCCATCCGGGTGGAGCGCGGCGTGGTACAGGAAGCGGCTTTTGTCTCTGAATGCCTGATGGACGGCAAGCCCTGCACCTATTTACAGACCCACACCGTCAGCGGTGCCCGGCGCACCATCCGCAATGAATGGTTTGAGATTGGCGAGGAACAGGGCGGCGTGCCGCAGTTCACCCCGCGCAAAGCACCGGACGGTATGGTCTCTGAGATGACCGTAGACGGGTCGCCGCCGTGGTTCGCCCTGTTCTCCCCTGCTGCCCTGAAAAACATCGATCTCGGCCCCGGACTGGGCATGAGCGTGTTCTCGGAAGCGCTGGACAGCGCTCAGGGCGTAGATCTGGCCTTTGACAACTACCGGCAGGATCTCTATCTTGGCGGCAAAAAGATCTTCTACGACAAAAGCCTGTGCAAAACGATCATCGGCGCAGATGGCAAGCCCCGCTTTATCCCGCCGGACGATCTGAGCGTGCAGCAGTTCTATGCGCTGCCCGGCCGTGAAGGCAGTCTGGACGAAAAACAGGAGTGGCACGAGTATAACCCTGACCTGCGCACTGAGCAGAACCACCGCGCCGTACAAGATATGCTGAACCTGTTCAGCTTCCAGTGCGGGCTGGGCTGCCACCGGTACAACTTCGATCAGGGCAAGGTGACCACAGCTACCGAGTATACCGGTAGCCGGCAGGATCTGGTGCAGAGCGCCAACAAGAACCAGATCCCCATCGAGACCGCGCTGATCGGTATCCTGCGGGCGATGCTGTGGGCGGCAAAAAACCTGCTGGGAGCAGATGTAGACCCGAACACCAGCATCTCTGTAAACTGGGATGACAGCTACATCGTCAGCGAGCAGGAGCGCACCGCGCAGCTGCGGGATGATGCCATTGCAGGCCTTGTGCCCCGCTGCCGATACCTGTCTGCCCGGTACGGTCTGAGCGAGAAGGAAGCCCGCCAGTGGGCTGCCGAAGCGGATGCTGAGCGCCGCACCGAGGACACCCTTACCTTTGGGGGTGCGTGATGCTGCCGCCGGAGGTACTGGACACCCTGCCGGATGCCTTTGTGGCGCTGTGGCGGGAGGTGGAGGACAGCATCCTGCGGGACGCTGCTCGGCGCATCGGCAAGATGGACGCCCTTACTGAGACAGCTAACTGGCAGCTGTGGCGCTACCAGCAGACCGAAGCCGTGCGGAACAACGTGGTCAAACTGCTGGCAAGGTACAGCGGCAAGAGTGAGCGCACCATCCGCAGCCTGCTCAAAGAAGCCGCCACCGAAGCCATGGAGCGGGAGGACGCCATCTATTACCACTACGGCCTTGAACCGACGCCCTTTGAAGAAAGCGCCACGCTCAATAACCTGCTGGACGCCGGTTCCCGGCAGACCAACGGCACATGGCAGAACCTCACTGCAACCACGGCAAACACCGTCACAGGGGCGTTTGAGCGCACGCTGGACGCGGCGTGGGGCAAGGTAAGCACCGGTGCCTTTGACTACAAAACCGCCGTCAAACAGGCTGTGGACAGCCTTGCCGACGACCTGCCTGTAGTCACCTATCCCAGCGGCCACACCGACACGCTGGAAGTAGCTGCCCGCCGTGCGGTGCTTACCGGCGTGAACCAGACCGCAGGCAAGCTGCAGCTGGCACGCATGGACGAGATGGGCGCGGAGTTCGTGGAGACCTCGGCACACGGCGGTGCCCGCCCCAGCCACGCAGAATGGCAGGGACGCCGCTTTCACCGGGGCGGACCCGTGGACTACAACGGCCGGCACTACCCGGACTTTGAAGAAACCACCGGCTACGGCACCGGCGCAGGGCTATGCGGCTGGAACTGCCGTCACAGCTTCTGGCCATGCTATCCAGACCTTGGCGACCCGCCCACATGGACCGGGGAAAGCCTGCGGCAGCTCAACGCCCGGGATATCGAATACAACGGCAAACTGTACACCCGGTACGAGATCAGCCAGATGCAACGTGCCCGGGAGCGGAACGTCCGCCGCTGTAAAAAGCGCTACCTTGCCGAGGATGCCGCCGGGCTGGACACCACCGACAGCGCTGTGCGCCTGAAAGCTGCCCGCCAGAGTCTTGCACAGTTTGCAAAGGACACCGGCAGCCGTGTGGACAGCGCCCGTGTCAGCGTGCCGAAGTTCGGCAGGAGCGAAGCCAGCAGGGCAAGCGCGAAGTCTCAGGCGCATCACACCGAGTGGCTCAAGACCATCAATGCACAAAGCACCAGCCTGAATACTGTTGCAAAATACTATGATGCAAAGTATAATAATACTGAGGAATATCAGCTGCTGATGCATTACAATCACAGCGTTGAAACCGGCTGGCTTTCACCACTGGCAGGCTTTGACTTGTATAAGAGCACACACGAGCGCATTCAGACGGAACTTGTGGGCAAGACTGTTGCAGATGGTACCGTCATCACTGGGCATACCGCTCATTTTATGGAGCGTATGTTCGGCACACTGGTTGATCCAAAGAAATTAAAAAAGGACTTAAAAATCGTTCGCCGAAGTGGTGCGGATTTTGATGATATCAAAGACACATTGATGCATCCTGTCATGCCGCCCAGAACGAAAAAAGATATCTTGGGTCGGAACAGTACGGTATTCTTCGGAAAAAATGCACAAGTCTCTGTAAATGAAAAAGGTGAGCTGATTCAGTGCGAGCCTAAGAAACGAGGTGATCGAATTGGTAAAAATGAGTGACTACTCCCGAAAATTCTTTGAAAGAGAATTGCCAGAAGTTTCGTTGAATGTTGACGATGTCAACAAGCTGCTTGAGCCGCTTTACGATTTGATCATGTACAAAGGCTTTGATGAAAACTGGGATTATAATTCCTTCGGTGAAGATGCCCAGAATGTTTACGATGACCTTTACAATAACAATTGACTAAACCACGATGCACACGCACCGTGGTTTTTGTTTGCCCATTTTCAGGAGGTGACACTACATGAAAAACATTTCCAGTCTGGGGGTGGCAGACATTCTGACCGTTGCATTTATCGTCCTGAAGCTCATTGGCGTAATAGACTGGCCGTGGCTCTGGGTTTTGTCACCTTTTCTTATCAGTCTCGCACTGATTCTCGTCATCTTCGTTCTGTGTGTTCTGGATGAGCTTAAATGCAAGCCGCTCTCGCAACCCAAGAAGTAAATATCGCAAGCGTCTTTGCCCAGCCGGGCAGGGGCGCTTTTTTCATGCCGTTTTAGCTCATATTGGTCAGAGCAGCTGCCTTGTAAGCAGCAGGCCGCCGGTTCGATTCCGGCAAATGGCACCATCGCAGCGGGCAGTGCGTACCCTGCCCACAACCGGACGCAGACGGAGAACTGCGTCACCAAACCGAGGTTTTACCCACAGAAAGGAGTTTCCACCATGAAACGCGAAGACGTAAAGAACAAGATCCCCGGCATTACCGAGGAGCAGCTGAACTGGCTCATGCAGGAGAACGGCAGCGACATCACCCGGGAGAAAAGCGCAGCCGCCGCCTTGCAGACCCAGCTGAACAGTGCACAGGCACAGCTCAAGACCGCACAGGACGGCCTGAAGGCCTTTGACGGTGTGGACGTTGCCGGGCTGCAGGCGCAGGTGACCAAACTGCAGGCGGATATGCAGGCGCAGGCCGATGGCTTTGCCTTTGACAGCGCCCTGAACACCGCCATACTCGGCAAGAAGGGCCGCAGCGTGGATGCGGTGCGCGCTTTGCTGGATCTGGATGCCCTGAAGGGTTCCAAAGACCGCACCACCGACATCAACAAGGCGCTGGAGGATGCAGTCAAGGCCAACCCTTGGGCGTTCGGGGAGCAGCCGGGCACTGCACAGCAGGGTGCCGGCACCTACTCCACCGGCAGCGAACACGGCGACCCCATGCACGGCGGTGACGATACCGACCCGGTGGAGACCGCCTTTAAAAACATGAATCCGAATATCAAGATCTGACAGAAAGGACTATACTATGCCGCATATTGCAAGAGAACGTTATTCTGAACTGGTCGATGCCAAGCTGCGTGCGACCCTTGTCAAGCGGGTGGGCATCATCTGCAACAATCGTTACGAGGGTAGCCCCAAGGCCGGCGCTGTCAAGGTGCCCGTCCGCGACACCGAAGTGACCGTAGCCGACTACAACAAGAAGACCGGCACCGCCATGACCCATGGTGACACCAGCTTTCTGACCGTGAATATCGACAAGGATAAGGCCGTCAACGAGCTGATCGACGGCTTTGACGCCGAGAGCGTGCCCGGTCATCTGGTGGCCGACCGTCTGGACAGTGCCGGTTACTCGCTGGCGCTGCAGATGGAGACCGATGCTTCTGCCGAGCTGGTGACTGGCGGCACCGCCATGGACAGCACCGCTGCCCTGACCAAGGCCAACATCTATGACACCATCGTGGATGCCCGCACCAAGCTGTCCGAGACCCATGTGCCCACGGATGGCCGCTGGCTTCTGGTCTCCCCGGAGACCTATGCTCTGCTGCTGAAGAGCCCGGAGTTCATCAAGGCGTCCGCTCTTGGTGATGCTGTGGTACAGACCGGTGCTGTAGGCCGTGTAGCGGGCTTTACCGTGTTCGAGGATACCACGCTGGGCGAGAAGGTGGACTTTGTGGCCGGTCATCCCAACTGGTTCACCCGCATCGAGGAATGGAGCGAGCCTGTGGCCGTGAACGACCTGAAGGGCAGCGGCACCTACATCGGTGCTTGCGCTGTGCAGGGCCGTAAGATCTACGCCCACAAGGTCACCAAGGCTCAGACCGTCCTCGTCAAGAGCCACACCTGAGGAGGTCTGCCCCATGCTCTACTGCTCCTATGATCAGTACGCGGCGGCGGGCGGCAGTATGACCGAGCAGTCCTTCACGGTGCTGTGCGCCCGGGCTTCCCGCCTGATCGATGGCCTTACCTTTGGCCGGGCAGAACCGCACGCCAAGGCGTGCGAGAGCTGCCGCAGTGCCCTGACCGATGCCTGTGTGCAGATCGTGGAGCTGCTGGCAGCGCAGCAGACCACCGGCAGTGTACCGGGTGCGGTCAGCGTGAACAACGATGGCTACGCCGTCACCTTTGCCGCAGGCAGAAGCCAGACTTCTGCTGCACAGGCCGAGACTGCCGCACTGCTGCAAGCCGCCCTTGGCGCAGACCCTCACGGTTTGTTGTATAGGGGGTGCATCTGATGCAGACCACCATCACCGTGGTAAACCTGATCCATGACCCCAAGACTGATACCGATACCCCGGTGTGCTGGGTGTTCCCTGCCTGCAGCTGGCGGGAGCGCATCGGCTCTACCGGCTCCGGCACCGCCAAGGACCCTGCCCGGGAAGTGCACATCCGCATTCCGGCTGGCGTATGTTCCGCAGGCTATCTGCCCTATGTGCAGTGGGCAGCACTGCCTGCCGTGGAAAAGACACGGTACTGGACACTGAAACGGGGCTGGAAGCTTGTGCAGGGGCGCTTATCCGCTCTGACCGCAACAGAGTATGCACATCTCGAAAAAACGCACCTGTGCTGCACGGCGTCTGCTGTTTCCGATAACCGGGAGCCTCTGCTCCCCCACTGGCATATTGAAGGGAGCTGAAACGCATGGAAGACGGCATCTGCATGAAGCTTGTATTCCGCACCGGCTTTGCACAGGACAAGCAGGCAGCTTTTGAAAAGGTTCAGTCTGCCTTTTCCCAGCAGGTCGCAAAAACGGTAGACCCTTACGTTCCTTTTGATACCGGAACGCTGAAAAACAGTGTCCTGCAGGCATCCGACTTTAAACACGGGCTGCTGATTCATAATACGCCCTACGCCCGCAGACAGTATTATCTGCATCCGCAGGGTGAATGCCTGCACGGCGATGGAATGCTGCGCGGCTCCTACTGGGGACAGCGTGCACTTGCAGATCACCGGGATGCATTGGAGACATTTGCTCATGATCGCCTACGGCGCAAGCTGTGCGGGCGGCTACGGCAAGTGCATTGCAGATAAATATGGCATGACGGTGACCAATGAAGCCGTGAACGGCGCAACGCTGGCTCCGAACATTACCGACAACGTAAACGGCGGTATCCGTACCTGTATCAGCACGGTGGTGACAAGCTCCACAGCGCTTGCAAAGGCAGACTATATCCTGCTGGAGGGCGGCGTAAATGATGCGTGGAACAAGGCCCCTGTGGGCACCTTGACGGATGGTTTTGCCGCCACCTACGATGAAACGACCATGACCGGCGCACTGGAAAAAATGCTGGAGTATCTGGCGAAAAACTACAGCGACAAGCGCGTGGCCTATGTGTTCCCCCACGGCGGGCTGTTCGGCAGCAGCGAAAACTGGTACAAGACCTATAAGCCCGCCATTCTTGCAGCGCTGCAGAAATGGGGCGTGCCCTACGTGGACATTGCAGAAAGCACCCCGCCCATGGGCGGCCACGGCATCAGCGGGCTGAGCGGCAAGTACACCGGCGATGGCACACACCCCAACAAAGCAGGCTACGAGCGGTTTTATGTAGAGCCCATCGCTGCGCTGCTGAAGCGGCTGTAAGGAAAGGACGTGAAGTGAGATGATCAGACAGTATAGCCTTGCAAAGGACGGCAACCGCAAACTTGCACCGAGCTTCAATACGCGGGAGTTCCGCTGCCGGGATGGTACCGATACCATCCTCGTAGACGAAGCTCTGACCGTGGTGCTCCAGTGCATCCGGGAGCATTTCGGCAAGGCGGTGACGATCACCAGCGGCTACCGCACCCCCGAACACAACGCCGAGGTAGGCGGCTCCAAGAGCAGCCAGCACCTGCTGGGCAGGGCGGCAGACATCCGGGTGGCGGGCGTGAGCGTGGAGGACGTAGCTGCCTACGCCGAAAGCCTGATGCCGGGCTGGGGCGGCGTAGGCCGCTACCCCGTCAAGGCGGGCAGAGCCACCGGCTGGGTGCACGTGGATACCCGGCAGAATAAGAGCAGATGGACGCTGTGAGGGGGTGATACCGATGGAGAGTATCATCTCAGCCATTCTTGCCGGTGCGGTGACCCTGATCGGCGTGCTGATCGCTAACGGAAAAAGCCAAGCGGTAACCGAGTACAAGATCGAAGAACTGACCCGGGAGGTGCGCAGGCATAACAATTTTGCCGAGCGCGTCCCGGTGATGGAAGAACAGATGAAGGTGGTGAATCACCGCCTTGCGGATCTGGAAACACACGAACACGAAAGAGAAAGGAACTGACTATGAAAGCACATACCTACAATGCACCCACTGCACCCACTGTAACCGCAGGCACCATCGCCCGTACCGCTTGCCTGCTGCTGGCACTGACCAATCAGGTGCTCAGCGCTCTGGGCAAGCCCGTGCTGCCCATCGAGAGCGCCACCGTGGAACAGCTGGTGACGGCGGGCATTACCACTGTCACCGCGCTGGTGGCGTGGTGGAAGAACAACTCCTTCACCCCCGCCGCGCTGGAAGCAGACAAGACCTTTGACCGCCTGAAGGCGCAGGGTAAGTGATCTGTACATGACAAGAGCCGCAGTTCCCATTGCAAGGAGCTGCGGCTCTTTTTTGTTGTGTAAAGCACCTGTATAAATTATCACAATTGCGCGTATTGTCGCGTCTTATTGCGTGTCGTGTTTTGTCGTGCGCTGTGCTATGTTGCGGTTTATGTTGCGGTTTTTTCGAAACCTCAATTTTTTGAAAAGAAAAAATCCCGCAAAATCTTACGTTTTAAACGTAGTTTCGCGGGATTTTTGGAGCTACTGACCTGATTCGAACAGGCGACCTGCTCATTACGAGTGAGCTGCTCTACCAGCTGAGCCACAGTAGCACATTGCACATCTGCTGCAACAGGCAATATTTTACCATATTTCTGCTGCACTGTCAAGGCCGGATTTCCTGTAAGCGGGGCAGCTTTTGCAGGGCGTTTCACAAAAAGTTATTGCATTTTAGCCCGGCTGCTTTATAATAGAATTGATTGCGCAAAAGGCTGCGCCTTTTGCCGGAAAGGACGAGCTGCACCATGATCTTTGTTCCCCTGCTGCACTACTTTTTGTGCAAGAATGATTACAGCGGCAACGAAGCCGGACTGCGCTACCGGCTTACGCCGGGCAAACGCACCGTGCCGGATCCGGACAGCGGCGCGGATGCCACCAAGGAGGAAAAGATCCTCACTGTGGACTACTGGCCCGCGCCTTGGACGATCGACAAGACCGACCCCGCCCTACGCCGCCGGGAGGTATTTCCGCTTACGGACGAAGGGCGTGCCGCCGCCGCGCAGTATCTGAAGGACGCCTACGATGCCGAGCCGGAGTGCTGGAACAACTGCCCGGACATGATGGACTGCGACCCTTGGGAGCCGCCCGCCGAGCCGGATACTGCCAACGAATGAACCGAACGAGGAAACCATGATCTACCGTTTGAAAGAACTGAAGGGCGATACCATCGCCGTGCCGCAGCTGGTGTTCTCCAAGCTGGGCATTGCCGAAGAATACAATGTGCGGGTGGCGCTGTATGTGCTGGCCACCGGAGTGACCGACCCGGACAAGATCTGCGCCGACCTCAAGCTGCGCAGCCGCATCAGTGCAGAAAGTGCGCTGGCTTTCTGGGCAGGTGCAGGGCTTTTGGAGCGCTACGAGGAAAACGCCGCGCCGGGCGCAGAGCCCAGTGCTCCCGCCCCCATGCGCTGGGCGGAGATCGCCGCCGCCAGCCGCACTGACCCCATGATCTCCAGCCTGATCGACTGCGGGCAGACCAGCTTTGCCCGTCCGCTGACCCACACCGAAATGGAAAAGCTGGTGAACCTGTATGTGCAGGAGGGCTTTGCGCCTGAAGCTGTGATGCTCTGCGTGGCCTATGTAGCCAGCCGGGGCAAGCGCACCATGGCTGCCGTGACCCACGAGCTGAAGGTCTGGCGCGCCGAGGGCGTAGAGACCGGCGAGCAGGCCGATGCCCACTTAAAACTGCTGGCGCTGCGCCAGAGCCGCGAGGAGTACGTCAGCAGCCTGCTGCAGATCACCCCCGAGGAGCTGACGCTGGGCGGGCGCAAAGCCATTGCACGCTGGTACGAGGTGTACGGCTACGATGACGCCATGGTGCAGGAAGCCGCCGTGCAGGCCGGCCCGAAGCGCGACCTGTGGTACTGGAACAGCATCCTGAAAACATGGAACGCCAAGGGGCTGCGCAGCATCCACGATGTGCGCGGCCCGGTGGCCGCAGCCGGAGCAAGCCGGAATATCCGGGTAGACCGCGACACACCCAGCGGAAACGATATCCTGAAAAACGCCACCCGCCGCCGTTCCCTGATCAAGAAACCGGAGTAAGGAGCCTTTATGCGTACCAAAAACGAATTGTATCAGCAGGCATTGCGCACCGTAGCCATGCGGCGGCAGACCGCCCGCGCCTTGGCACAGGATGCACAAGCCGAAGCCGAAGCCGCCATTCCCGGGCTGCGCCACGCCGAGGAGGAAGTGCGGGTACGGGGCATCCGCTGCGCCATTGCCGGAGCTTCCGGCAAGGACCGTACCGAGACTGCTGCTGCCCTTGCGGCGGCAAAGCAGAAGCTGACCGCCCTGCTGGCCGGGAGCGGACGCCCTGCGGATGCGCTGGAGCCAAAGTTCACCTGCAAGCGGTGCGAGGACACCGGCGCAGTGGACGGCCGCACCTGCGACTGTGTGCGCCGGGTAATGCAGCAGCTGCGCCGGAAGGAGATCGAGGAACTGTCCAGCCTGTCTGTCTCCAGCTTTGACACCATGCAGCTGGACTACTACCCCAACACGGTGGACAAGGCGCTGGGCGAGAGCGTGCGCAGCTACATGGCCGGGGTTCTGGCAGACTTACGGGATTACGCTGCAGACTTCTCCCCTGCCACCCGCGAAAGCCTGCTGCTGGTGGGTAACGCAGGCCTTGGCAAGACTCATGCCGCCCTTGCCATTGCCGGGGAGGTGCTGCGGCAGAACTACGATGTGATCTATGTCTCCTGCCCGGACTTTTTCGGCAAGCTGGAAGCGCTGCATTTCGGCACAGACCCCGGCGGTGAGGAAGAGACTTTGTTCCAGACTGCCTGCAACGCTGACCTGCTGATTTTGGACGATCTGGGCACCGAGTTCAATTCCAGCTTCTTCCTGACGAATCTGTACAGTCTGCTGAATAACCGCTTGGGCGCAAAGCTGCCCACCATCGTCACAACCAACATCACGGACGGTGCGCTGCTGGAAAAGCTGTATACGGAAAAGATCTCCAGCCGCCTTGCGGCCTTTGTACAGATCCAGTTTTTGGGCAGTGATATCCGGGTGCAAAAAGCCGCAGAATAAGTCGTTTCATTTCTGCCGGAGTTGCACATTTTTTGAGAGAAACAATTGCAAAATAAGTGCGGATCACCGCGCAAAGAAGAAGCCATCTGCCGCAGCATGACCGGGATTTGAAACCCTCGGGATCAGCTGTTGCAGATGGCTTTATTGTTTGACAAATCAGAACGTCAATGCAGGGCTTACCTCGTTGCGGCGCTGTGCCTGCACGATGCAGTCTTTTTCCGGCACGACACCGGCTGCACCCAAGGTGGTGAACACGGTCTGCAGGGCAAGGCTGGGCGTGTTATTCTCCTGCGAGAGATGGCACAGAGCGAACTTTTTGCAGCCGCTCTGGATCAGCTCCAAAAGCTTTGCAGAGCACTCGTCGTTGGAAAGGTGTCCCCGCACGCTCTCGATGCGGGCGCGCAGATAGTAGGGGTAGGGCCCGCTGCGCAGCATATGCAGGTCGTAGTTGCTTTCCAGCGCCACAAGGTCGCAGCCGGAAAGCGCTTCGTGCACCGGCGGGGTCAGGGTGCCAAGGTCGGTGGCGATGGTCATGGTCTTATCGTCCGGGGTGTGGATGCGGTAGCCCACACAGGGCACGTCGTGGCTGGTGGGGAAAGACTGCACCCCGAAGCAGCCGATGTCCTCTTCCCTGCCCTCCAGCGCGTTCAGCGCACAGTTGGCGGGCACGATATCGTTGGCATCCAGAAAATCCAGCGTAGCCGCTGCGCCGTACACCGGCAGCGGATTCTTTTTGAGGAAGGTGGAAAGCCCCTTGACGTGGTCGCTGTGCTCGTGGGTGACAAGGATGCCTGCGCAATCGCTGATGACAAGCCCCAGCGATTTGAGCGCTGCCGTGGTGGTGCGCACCCCCTTGCCCATATCCACGATAAGGTACTGTGCGCCGCAGCGCACCACGCTGCTGTTGCCGGAGGAGCCGGAATACAATGAAATGAACTCTGCCATGAAAACCTCTTATGTTACCACCCAAAAACAGCCCGCCGCACAAAATTTACGGCAGGCTGTTTGTTTTTGTATGTGTTACAGAGCCTGTTCCAGTGCAGCGGGCATCCGCTCCACCTTGCTGATCTCTGCACCCAGACCGCGCAGCTTTTCCACGATATTCTCGTAGCCGCGCTCGATATGACCGATCTCCTCGATCTCGCTGGTGCCATCGGCCATCAGAGCAGCCACCACCATAGCGGCACCGGCACGCAGGTCGGAAGCGCGCAGCGGTGCGGGGCTGAGCTTTTCCACACCCTCAAATACGGCCACCTGACCGTCCACCTGCACGCTGGCACCCATCTTGCGCAGCTCGTCCACATAGCGGAAGCGGTTGTCCCACACGCTCTCGGTGATGGTGCTGGTGCCCTTAGCCACGCTCAGCAGCACACCCATCAGGGGCTGCATATCGGTGGGGAAGCCGGGGTGCGGCATGGTGTTGATCTTCAGCGGCAGAATATCACCGGTGCGGGATACCCGCACAGCATCGTCAAATTCTTCCACAGTAATCCCAGCGCGGCGCAGCTTGGCTGTGATGGGTTCCAAATGCTTGGGGGTGACGTTCTTAATGAGCACATCGCCGCCGGTGGCAGCAGCAGCTACCATATAGCTGCCGGCTTCGATCTGATCCGGGATGATGCTGTAGGTGCAGCCGTGCATTTTTTCCACGCCGCGCACCTTGATGACGTCCGTACCGGCACCGCGCACGTCTGCGCCGCACATATTCAAAAAGTTTGCCAGATCCACCACATGGGGCTCCTTGGCGCAGTTTTCCAGAATGGTCTGCCCCTTGGCCATGACCGCAGAGAGCATACCGTTCATGGTAGCGCCCACGCTGACCTTATCAAAGAAGATATGGGCACCGGTCAGCTCCTGCTTGGTGCGCACGGTGATCATGCCGTAATCCACGCTGTCCTCTGCGCCCAGCGCGCTGAACACCTTCAGGTGCTGGTCGATGGGGCGGGGACCCAGATTGCAGCCGCCGGGCATGGCAACCTGTGCCTTGCCGAAGCGGGAGAGCAGTGCACCAAGGAAGTAGTAGCTGGCACGCATCTGACGGGACAGATCGTCCGGCACATTGGTGGTGACCAGATGCCGCGTATCGATCTCGTAGGTGTTGCGGTTGAGCATCTTCACCTGTGCACCCAAGGTGCTCAGGATCTTAAGGCTGACCGACACATCGCTGATATCAGGCAGATTTTCGATCACGCAGACATCCGCTGCCAGAATGGTAGCAGGCAGAATACCCACAGCCGCATTTTTTGCGCCGGAAATGGTCACTTCTCCGTGCAGGGGCTTACCGCCGGTAATAACAAATTTCTCCACTTTTATGATCTCCTTGTCAAAGGCCTGTGCCACAGGCCTGTTAAGGCTACTGAAAGCATTCCATTTCGTTACTTGTACCGCCAGGGTGTACAGATTCACCAACACCGGGGCAGATTTATAACTATCCTATTATACACTACTTCCACAAAAAAGCAAAGCCCGATTTGTATCTGTTTCATTATTTTCTGTTTTGCCCAGATTACACGCGGATATACCAAAATTTTATTGGGTTTTTCATCAATTTTGATCAAAGCTGACCCCAATTTTACCCTTTGGCGATATCACCAAACGTGATCCTCGCATCGCGCTTCCGGGATCCAGCCCAGCTGATAGGCCGTTACCAACTGCTTCAGGTCATGCACGCGCTCCCGCAGCACCTCGCCCTCGTCCGTATCTTCCACGAGGATGCGATGATTTTCGGTTTCCAGAATGTTCTTCTGGGACAGGATGTCCAAATTCTCCCGCACCGCCTTCTCGGCGCTTTCAAAGGGCTGATGGGTGCGCAGGGACATGGTGCGGCTGGAATACACCAGCGTGTACCCGGCAATACCGGTCTTTTCGTGGTAGGCGCGGCAGAACCCGCCGTCAATGACCACCAGCCGCCCCCCGCCCTTGATGGGGCTCTCGCCGTTTTTCTCCTGCACCGGCACATGGCCGTTGACGATATGGCTCGTGCCCGGCAAGCCGAACTCTGCCAGAATGCGGCGGCAGGCGGCTTCATCGTTGTACCAGCTATAATAGGGATCTTTGACCTCCGTATGGGTGGCGGGGTCGGCGATATACAGCCGCTCAAAGGTGGTCATGGCGCTGCGTCCAAACAGCGGCGAAAGCTTGCCGCACCACAGATACCACAGAAAATCCTGTCCGCTCTGGCGGGCGGCGCTGCCCTCTGCCCCATAGTAGCCCCGGCGGGCGCGGGCGTCGCAGTAATCCATCAGGGCACGGCCGGAGTAGCGGCGTCCCTCGAAGTGCTCCACCGCAAAGCCGCCCTTCGTGTTCATGGGCACAGCGCCGTGGTAGAGCAGATTGCCGTTTTCAATGTGGTACACGCTGCCCTTGGCATACAAAAATTCAATATGCTGTTGTAATTTCTCGCTCTGCCGGAAGGACTGCACCAGTTTTTGCAGTACCAGCTGCTCGTCCGGGTTCAGCTTTGCGGGGTCTGCCGGGTCTACCGTGGGGAAGGCGGTGTCCCGCAGGGGGTAGCTCTTCTCCCCTACCTGCACGGTGTGGGCGTCCCAGTCGATGCGGCGCAGATAATCCCGCCCCTGCATCTGGAAATCCGGGTTGCGGTCGATAACCTGACATTCCAGCTTGAACATGAGGATGGAGATGGCCTTGTGCATCACGGCGCAGCGGTGGAGCATTCCCTGCGTATAAGGGCCGCGGGCGGCGTCCGTGTGGGGCATCCAGATGGAAAGGTCATCCTCGCCGTAGAACTGCTCCGCCATACGCTGCAAGTGCCGCAGATTGATGCCGTAGCAGTCCTCCAGCATCCCGTGGTTGTGGTAGGCCAGTGTGGTTTTAAGTACGGTGCAGATGCAGATGGGACTGCCGGCGGCAGCACCCATCCATACCACGTCATGGTTGCCCCACTGGATATCCACGTTATGGTGGCGCATCAACAGATCCAGAATGATGTCCGGGCGCGGGCCGCGGTCAAACAGGTCGCCCACGATATGCAGCTTATCCACCGCCAGATGCTTGATCAGCTCACACAGCCGCACGATAAAGCGGTCGGCGCGGCCGTTCTCAATGATGCTGCCCACGATCTGGCCGTAGTACAGGTCTTTATCGTGATCCTCAAAGTGGGCGTGGAGCAGCTCGTCCAGAATATAGCCGCAGCTGGAAGGCAGACAGCTGCGCACATGGTCGCGGGTGTGCTTGGAGGACACCAGACGGCAGATATCGATCAGCTGGAGAAGGGTTTGGGTGTACCACTGCTCCAGCGCATCCTCGGTGGTGCAGCGCGCCTTGAGCTGGGGCAGCTTTTCGGTGGGATAGTAGATCAGGGTGGCAAGCTCGGCACGGGCTGCTTCCGGCATAGTACCGCCCAGCACGGCATCCACCTTTTCCCGGATGACACCGGAGGCAGAGTTCAGGATATGCACGAAGGCTTCGTTCTCGCCGTGCAGGTCGCTCATGAAATGCTCCGTACCCTTGGGCAGCTTGAGCAGCGCCTGATTGCTGATGATCTCGCTGGCAGCTGCCGCCTGCGAGGGGTAATCTCTGGCCAGCAGGGTCAGGTACTTCAGGTTGTCGCGGATCTCATCGGTTTCGATGCGCATGGTCTCCTCCATCACAACGCATTCCTTGCCCTGCAAAGATGTTGCGTTTTTTGTATTATCGTTTCTCTGTATTTCAGTATAGCACGAATGGCACCAAAAGTGGTATACTGAATACGAAAATTTTAAGCAAAGGACTTTGGATATTATGCCGAAAACCATTTCCGTTCCCACCTGCTGCACCCTCTGCCCCCGCCGCTGCGGTGCAAACCGTGCCGCCGGGCGCACCGGCTTCTGCGGGGCAGGCGCTGCCCTGAAAGCCGCCCGCGCTGCCCTGCACCACTGGGAGGAGCCCTGCATCAGCGGCACAAGGGGCAGCGGCACGGTGTTCTTTTCCGGCTGCACCCTCAAGTGCTGCTTCTGCCAGAACTACCCCATCAGCGCCGAGGGGCTGGGCAAAGAGATCACCGTGGAGCACCTGGCTGAGATCTTCTTGAATTTGCAGGCGCAGGGCGCACACAACATCAATCTGGTCACCCCGGGTCAGTGGCAGCCGTGGATCATTGCCGCGCTGGACATTGCCCGCGCCAAGGGGCTGCGGCTGCCCATCGTGTGCAACACCGGCGGCTACGAGACCGTGGAAAGCGTGCAGGCGTGGCGCGGGTACATCGACATCTGGCTGGCTGATTTAAAGTATGTATCCTCTGCCCTTTCCGCAGAGCTTTCCTCCGCGCCGGACTACTTTGCACAGGCAAAGCCCGCCATCGAAGCCATGATGGCACAGGCCGGGCATCCGTTGTTTGATGCGGACGGCATCCTGCAAAAGGGGGTCATCCTGCGGCACCTCGCGCTGCCGGGTCATGTGGAGGACAGCTTTGCCGTGCTGGACCAGATGGCTGCATGGAACGACGCCGACCTCGGGTGCTTTCTGCCCAGCGTCATGAGCCAGTACACCCCTTTCTACAAGGCCGCAGAGCATGGCATCGGGCGGCGCATCACTACCTATGAATACCGCCGGGTGGTGAACTACGCCATGGACAAGGGGCTTGTGCAGGGCTATATGCAGCAGAAGAGCAGCGCCAAGGAGGAATACACCCCAAGCTTTGACCTGACTGGGGTATGATCCTGCGGCAGGGCAGTTTTTTCGGCAACTTTACCAAATTTTATGGTTTATTTTCTCTTGTCTGCGCGTGCAAACGCTTGCATTCTGTCTGGGAACGCACTATAATGGATACAACGATGTGTTAATAGTTGCGGATTCCCGCAATGTCATCAGGAGGAGCTTTATGGAACATTTCAATCCAATCCTTGGCAGCGAACCCAATGGCCAGAAGTTCATCACCTGTGGTGAGATCATGCTGCGCCTGACCCCGCCGAACTACGAAAAGATCCGCATGGCATCGGCTTTTGAGGCCAGTTATGGCGGCAGCGAGGCCAACATTGCGCTGGCGCTGGCAAACCTTGGCGTGGACAGCACCTTTTTCAGCGTAGTGCCCAACAACAGTCTGGGCAAGAGCGCTGTGCGCTGGCTGCGCTCCAATGACGTGCACTGCACCCCCATGATCCTGACCGAGCCGGACGAGACCCCTTCTAACCGTCTGGGTACTTATTATCTGGAGACCGGCTACGGCATCCGCGCTTCCAAGGTCATCTACGACCGCAAGCACAGCGCCATTACCGAGTACGATTTTTCTCAGGTGGATCTGGACGCCCTGCTGGACGGCTACGACTGGCTGCACCTCAGCGGCATTACCCCGGCACTAGCACCCAACTGCCGCAGCCTGATCCTTGATATGCTGAAGGTTGCCAAGAAGAAGGGCCTGACCGTGAGCTTTGACGGCAACTTCCGCTCCACCCTGTGGACTTGGGAGGAGGCACGGGACTTCTGCACCGAATGCCTGCCCTATGTGGACGTGCTGCTGGGTATTGAGCCCTACCACCTGTGGAAGGACGAAAACGACCACAGCAAGGGCGACTGGAAGGACGGCGTGCCCCTGCAGCCCAGCTACGAGCAGCAGGACGAGATCTTCCAGCGGTTCATCGAGCGCTACCCCAACCTGAAGTGCATCGCCCGCCATGTGCGCTACGCTCACAGCGGCAGCGAAAACAGCCTGAAGGCCTTTATGTGGTACGAGGGGCACACCTTCGAGAGCAAGCTGTACACCTTTAACATTCTGGACCGCGTGGGCGGCGGCGATGCCTTTGCCAGCGGCTTGATCTACGCCATGCTGCACAACTACAAGGCCATGGATATGATCAACTTTGCAGTGGCAAGCAGCGCCATCAAGCACACCATCCACGGTGATGCCAACATCACCGATGATGTGAGCACCATCCGCAACCTGATGAACATGAACTACGATATCAAGCGGTAAGCCGCATACAGCAACAGGCTCCCTGCCATTGGCGGGGAGCCTGTTTTCTTTGTGCCCGCAAGCAGGATACAGAAAAAGGGCGTTCCACCCGTAAGCGGATGGAATGCCCTTTTGTTCTTGCTTAGTTGGACAGGATCATGCGGTCATTTGCAAACTCGCCGCCGCTGGCGATCTGGAACTTGGCCAGCAGGTCGGAGACGTGCAGCTTCTGCTTTTCCTCCCCTGCCACGTCGTAGATGATGTGCCCCTCGTGCATCATGATCAGGCGGTTGCCGTATTTGATGGCATCCTTCATGTTGTGGGTGATCATCATGGTGGTCAGGTGGTTTTCCTCCACGATGCGTGCCGAGAGGGTAAGCACCTTCAGCGCCGTTTTGGGGTCCAGTGCGGCGGTATGCTCATCCAGCAGCAGAAGCTTCGGCTTGTTCATGGTAGCCATCAGCAGGGTCAGCGCCTGCCGCTGACCGCCGGAAAGCAGCCCCACGCGGGCGGTCAGGCGATCCTCAAGGCCCAGATCAAGGGTCTTGAGCAGCTCGCGGTACTGCTCCCGCTCAGCCTTGGTGATGCCGATGCGCAAGGTGCGGCGCTTGCCGCGCCGGGCTGCCAGCGCCAGATTTTCCTCGATCTGCATAGTGGCAGCAGTGCCGGTCATGGGGTCCTGGAACACGCGGCCAATGTAGGCGGCGCGCTGATGTTCACCCAGGCGGGTGACGTCCACGCCGTCGATCAAAATTTTGCCCTCGTCCACCGGCCACACACCGGCAACGGCATTCAGCATGGTGGATTTACCAGCACCGTTGCCGCCAATGACGGTGACGAAATCCCCCTCGTTCAGCTTCAGGTTCAGGCCGTTCAGGGCGGTTTTCTGGTTCACCGTGCCTGCATTGAAGGTTTTGGAAACATTTTGGATCTCAAGCATTTTTTGCGTCCTCCTTTGCCTTTTTGACCGGCTTCGAGAAGTATTTGCCCTTCCAGTACGGCACAGCAAGGAACACCGCCACCACGGAGGCGCTGAGCAGCTTGAGCAGGTTTGCATCAAAGCCCAGCGTCAGCACCAGCTGAATGACGATATAGTAGATGATGGCACCGATGGAAACAGAGGCCAGCTTGAGGGCAAAGTTATGGAAGATGCGGCCAAACACGGCCTCGCCGATGATGACGGCAGCCAGACCGATGACGATAGCACCGCGTCCCATGCCGACATCTGCAAAGCCCTGATACTGGCTGAGCAGCGCACCGGACAGCGCCACCAGCGCATTGGAGACAGCCAGTCCCAGCACGATGTTGAAGTTGGTGTTGATGCCCTGTGCGCGGGACATGGCAGGGTTAGAACCGGTAGCGCGGATGCCGCAGCCCAGCTCCGTACCGAAGAACCAGTACAGCACCCCGATGACCACCGCAGTAACAAGGATGACCATGATGATGGGGTTATGCAGGGCAAATTCCTTGACCCAGCGCAGGGAGATGAGCAGGCCGTATTTGTCCACGTTGATGGACTGGTTGGCCTTGCCCATGATCTTCAAGTTGATGGAATACAACGCCAGCTGGGTCAGGATACCTGCCAGAATGGCGGGAATGCCCATAAAGGTGTGCAGCAGGCCGGTGACAAGGCCGGTAAGCAGACCAGCCAGCACTGCTACCGCCAATGCTGCCCAGACGTTCATGCCGGAAAGCAGGCACATGACGCACACCGCGCCGCCGGTACCAAAGCTGCCGTCCACGGTCAGGTCGGCTACATCCAGAATACGGTAGGTCAGGTACACGCCAATGGCCATGATACCCCAGATAAGCCCCTGCGCACAGGCACCCGGTAAAGCGCCCGGCAGGTTTGCAAGTCTTGCAATGATCTCCAAAACAATTTCCTCCTAAACGTTACACTTTTTTATCTCCCGCTTTGATACGGGAAAGCGGAGAAGAGCAAGAATCCACTCTTCTCCGCTATTTTTATATTGTTCCGGTTTTGCTGTTATCAGGCTTCGATCTCAACATAGCCTTCCGGTGCGGTCAGGCCAAGGTCATCGCAGACAGCCTTATTGTACTTTTTGGTCACATCGGTGTACTCGATGGGCATGGTGGAGATGTCGCTCTCGCCGTTCAGGATCTTGACTGCCATCTCACCGGTGGTGTAGCCCAGATCGTAGTAGCTGATGGACAGAGTAGCCACGCCGCAGCCGGAGCAGATGCCCTCCTCACCGGCGAACACAGGCTTCTTAGCCGGGCGGCAGATGCCGTCCACGATGCCGGTATTGGCGGCAACGGTGTTATCGGTGGGCACATACAGTGCGTCGTTCTCGTCCGCAGCCTTCTGGCAGACGGAGGACAGATCGTTGGAATCCGAGAAAGCGTACTGGGTAGCAGTTACGCCCTTAGCCTCCAGATACTTCTGCACTTCATCCACCTGATACTGGCTGTTGGCCTCGGCAGAGCAGTACAGCAGGCCGACCTTCTTGACCTCGGGCATCCACTCCACGATCATATCTGCCTGCTGATCCAGCGGTGCCAGATCGGAGGTACCGGAGACATTGCCGCCCACGGTGCCGGAGAAGTTGTCCAGACCCAGTGCCACACCGTACTCGGTAACGGAGGTACCCAGAATGGGGATGGTGTTGGTAGCAGCCTGTGCAGCCTGCAGAGCAGGGGTAGCGTTTGCCATGATCAGTGCCACGCCGGAGGAAACAAAACCGTTGGCAATGGTGGCGCAGGTAGCGGAATCGCCCTGTGCATTCTGGAAGTCGAAGGTGACGTTCTCGCCAAAGGAAGCGGTCAACGCATCCTCAAAGCCTTGCGTAGCGGCATCCAGTGCAGCGTGCTGCACCAGCTGGCAGATACCAACGGTGAACTTTTCGCCGTTGGAAGCGGCAGCGACCGATGCAGAAGCAACCGTGGAGGATGCTGCCGCAGAAGATGCGGAGGAAGAACCGCCGCAGGCAGAAAGAGCAGCTGCTGCGCCGCAGGCAGCGGCAGCAGTCAGAAAGGAACGACGAGTGATTTTACGCATATTGATGATCTCCTCTATCTTCAGCCCTTGCAGCCAACAGGACGCCGCACTCCGGGCCGATATTGTAAGCGGATCAAACAAGGTTCGCTTTACACTCGTGAAGTATAACACAGAATCGCAGGCAAAACAATCCACTTTTGCCTGAAAACGGCCTTTATTATCGATTCAAGTAAAGATATCTATCAATTATTTTGAACTATCGTTTCGTTTTTTCTGATACTCCGTCAGTTTACGCAGCTCCGTGTCCAGTGTTTGCAGGTTTGCTTCCAGCTGCGGCAGATAGTCCTGCGCATAATCGTAGCCAAAATACAGTGCCTGCCAGAGCTTTGCCTGCATCCTGCGCACCAGTACCGGGCTGAGCACTGTCTCCAGCTGTTCCACCGTATCTTCCAGCGCCATGCAGGTCTGCGCCCAGCGCACATCAATGGCTTCCCGGGCAGGCACATCGTAGCGGGCAAGATAATCCTGCACCCTTGCTTCGATCACCTGCCCGCCGCAGCCGGTGGGCTGTAAAAAATAGTGTACCTCCCCTGCCCGGCTGATCTCCTGCGCCAGCGGATACAGCGCACATACCAGCGGCTCTGCATCATGGATGGCGCAGTGGTTTTCGGTCAGAAAGGGGCAGTTGTTGCGGTTTTCCTTCACCGGAGCAAGCCGTAGCACCGGTAAATGGCTCACTCTGCCTATGCTGCTGCGGCAGTAGCCCCGTGCCACGATCTGCGGCGGCAGACGCAGCCGAGCAGCAATACGCCACAAATCATAGCCGGACAGCACGATATCCTCCCGCCCGCGGCAGCAGTTGCCGCAGCCCGCACAGGCAAAGCGGAACTGTGCATCCCGTTCCAGCAGCGGCATGGCATCGGTACGGGTAAAATTTATCTGTCCGCACAGGTCAATGGCTTCGTCTCGCATAGTCAAACATCCTTTTCCGTGATAGAATGCCCCTATTGTACCGCCGAAATATCCAGTTTGCAAGGCAGTCTCTATACTGTGCAGTTATTTTTTATCTGCAAGCTTTTGGTACACCTGCACTGCATCGCGGATGTTATATTGTTCCGTTCCATGGTCTCCGGGTGCGGCAAGTGTAACAAGGATGTACTCTTTTCCGTTCACGGTGGCAAGGCTGGCCAGACACAGCCCTGCGGCGGCGGTATACCCTGTTTTGCCGCCCTCGATTTGTGCCCCCTCGGGAAGCTCTGTTCCGTCCAGCTTGCCCAGCAGTGTGCTGGTCAGCGAAACGCCCTCCGGATGCTGCGCAGTCGCTGTGGTGGTGTAGTGCTCCGCAGTAAAAATGGTGCGAAAGGTCGCATTGTGTAATGCTGCCTGCAAGAACTTTGCCATATCTGCCGCACTAGAATAGTGCTCGGTATCCGTCAGGCCGGTGGGATTGGTAAAATGGGTATTCTTCATACCAAGCTCTGCAGCCTTTTGGTTCATCAGTGCGGCAAAGTTATCCTCACTGCCGCTTACCAGTTGCGCCAGCACCTCACAGCATTCTGCACCGGAAGGCAGCATCGCACCATAGAGCAAGTCCCGCACCGTGACTGTCTCCCCAGGCGCAAAGCCTGCCATAGATGCTCTTTCGGTCTGTAAGGCTGGAAAAATATCCTCCGGCAGTGTTACCTGTTTATCCAGATCGGGTTCCCCCTCAATGGCCAGCAGTATGGTCATCATTTTTGTCAGGGATGCCGGTGCAGTACGCTCATCAGCACGTTTCTGCGCCAGTACCCGCCCGCTTTGGGCATCCAGTAAGATCGCGTGTCGACTGGTCGTATCCAGCAGGACATTCTGCCGCAGAAACAGCACCAGCAACACAAGCAATGCCGCCAAAACACATAGCCGCCGACAGCGGCGGTGGAATCGTTTCATGATCAATCGCATCCTTTTTTGCAAAATATAAAGCGCTTTCATCTCTTAACACGAGACAAAAGCGCTTTTTCCTGCAAATTGGCGGCTATGTATTTTTATGTTAACGCAACAAAAAAGCCCTGAGACTTTCATCTCAGAGCTTTCAGTTAAGTCGGCGACT